>Ga0164315_10004225_pt1 | contig 11132 bp, 9 predicted proteins | sample GuaBasSedimGuay6_FD_113737 | JGI IMG/M metagenome (GOLD analysis project Ga0164315, IMG submission 113737) | Subseafloor sediment microbial communities from Guaymas Basin, Gulf of California, Mexico - Guay6, Core 4569-2, 0-3 cm | ecosystem: Environmental > Aquatic > Marine > Hydrothermal vents >...
AACACCGCAACATTCTCATTGTTGAGATTGAAAAAAAGGCAACGGAATCAAAGATTGAATCTTCCATTGATTTATGGGCGAAACCGCAACAAATCATTAAAATCACTTCGCCGTCGTCCAACGACTTTGTTTCAATATTCGAGAGCAATGCTGCCATTTTTGAAGAAAAATTCAGTAAAACTGAACGCGACAGGATTTTAACGGTATTCAGGGCTTCTTCAAATAAAAAGGTGGTGAAAAAAATGCAGGAAAATTTTGGCTTCAAAATGACCATTCCACGGGAATTTTATACTGCGAAGACAGCACCTGATTTTATGTGGATCAGGAAAGAGGTTGCAAAATACAGCCAGGGGATCCTCATCATTTCAGAGCCTTATCAAGATACAGCACAATTTTCACTGGCCAGTATTATTTCAAGAATTGACAGGAATATGCAGGAATTTGTCCCGGGTACTGTCGAAGGGTCATTTATGGTTACAAGTGACGAATATGTAATTCCGAAATCGGAAGTCATAAACAATTTTATTACCGACTACACCATCGAAACCAGCGGTATTTGGAAGGTGAAGCATGATTTTATGGGAGGCCCTTTTCTTAGTTATACTTTTCTTGATAAGCGGAACAATCAAATTATAACCGTATTAGGGTATGTTTACCAACCCAATAAAAAGAAAAGGGATTTGTTAAGGCAACTGGAGGCTATTTTATATTCCACAGAATTTGTTTAAAAATTTAAAAGCACCACGCTTAAAAGTTTTCGGCTTTCTTTATTTTTTTAATGGTATTTTTATTAATTTGGTTGCAGGAAGATGACAAGCCATGAATGTTGATACCTTAATAGAAGCTATGGAACTGGACAGTATTGATGACTGGGAAGCAGCACATCGCATTGCCCAGCATTGGGATACACCCGAAGCCAATTGGGTTCATGCTTATCTGCACCGCAAGGAAGGCGATTTGTGGAATGCGAACTACTGGTACGACAGGGCTAACCGTACAATGCCTACAACAAAATCATTTATTGATGAAGCCGAAGAAATCACCACATTTCTTGAGAATATGTAATGATCGAAATGGAGATTATTCCTTTTCGTAATAAGTGGTGATGGTTCCCAGTGGGGTTTCTGATTCCTGTACAATTCTTCTTTCTTCAAGTTTACCCAAAACATTAGGACGATCCTGTTTGCCCTTAAAGAAAAATATAATGGTTTGGTCTTCATCATTAAATCCCCATGTCGCCTCGTGGGTATTGTTGTTTGAAATGATCACCATGATACTGTCTTTCAAAATCCTGAAATGAGTCTGTTTTTGTAATTCAACCACCTGGCTCAACATTTCGGGGGTTACCTCCGTTTCTTTAAAATCGGTTTGCACATCTGTTACTTTCCAGGTACCAATAAGTTTGTTTTCAATGCTTCCACCACAGGCACCCAGCAAAACAATCATGATTACTGCTGATAAAGGAAAAAGGTATCGTTTCATATTTTCTGATTTTCTTTGGCAAAGATACATTTGATAAAAGCTTATCCAAAAAAACTTGACAAATGAATTAATTTGAAAGTGTATATTAGCAGCGACAAAATGCCTCATTTTAAAATCGGGCAGGCGGTTGTTGTGATTTTTTGTAATAGTAAAATTTGAAACTTATGAATTATAAAAGTGTTTTACTCCTGTTATTTGGATTAATGATCTATCCATTGGCCCAGGTCAGTGCCCAGGATGTGCAGGGCGACGATATTTTGGGCGTTTGGTTAAATGAAGACAAAGATGCGCACGTTGAGGTTTACAAGGATGGCGGTAAATATTTCGGTAAAATAATTTGGATTAAAGAACCCATTGATGAAGAAACAGGACAACCGAAATTGGACAAGCATAATCAGGATGAAAGTCTCCGCTCAAGGCCTACTTTAGGTTTATTGCTATTGAGGAATTTTGAATTTGATGATGATGACGAATGGGAAGACGGGAAAATCTACGACCCCAAAAATGGAAAGGATTATAGCTGTTACATGGAGTTTAAAGATGAAACAAAGAATGTATTAAAGGTTCGCGGATACATCGGCATTGCAATGCTTGGAAGGACTACTTACTGGACGAGGGTTAAATAGGTCTGAGATAGAGTTTTAAAATAATTCAGAACATATCTTGTCAGTAAAGTCAAGCTCTAAAGGATATATTTCCTGCTCCTGAATAGTTATTTGCCATTCATACCAAATGTTATCGAAATAGGTACCCAGCACGTAGGTAGAGCCTCTTTCAACATCACAAATTGCGGCATAGCCATTCTCCATTGTTGAGTATCTCCAACAAAACGTATCGATTGGTCTAAACCAGATTCCCGATGAAGGCCGAATAACAAGATCAGGATTTTCGGAGCAGTAACCCGTAACATCAATGGTAACAGAAGTTGTGCCTGGCTTAAAGCATACAAGCGGTACTTCGTATGTATTGAAAGCACATAAGTCATCAATATACAATGGGTTAAAAGCAGGGTCAGTAAAACAATCACTGCAATTTTGGGTTAGCAACCATTCAATATAAACAGGAAGTCCGTTTGGAGCATTGGTTATATGTATTGTACTGTCTTCGCTTACATTGAGTGAGATATACCGAAGAAATGTTCCGTCAACTTTTTTCCGGATTATACCATCAATCGTGATTTGGTTACACTCGCCAAAATCTCCTTTAAAAATGAGTTCAACCCCTGTATCGCAATAATTTCCCTCGAACCAATCAAAACTCCACCATGAAAGGTGAGAAATCCAGGTACTTACTTCCAAGTCACCTCTTTTTCCGACAGATACATTTGTGGTTTGGTGGTATTTCCAGATTCCGCTTTCCGGATCATAAGATTGAACAGGTATTTCGTCTCCAGCCTTAACTTCAGATTGTGTTTCGGGATTGTAGGTTCCGGATGGTATTGATAAAACCAATTGAAGTGCTTGTTGTTCAAAATAACGCGCTTTTTTGCCCGACTGATCAAATATTTCTATCGAAACGAGACCGGCCGGAAAAAAAGTGCCATCACCCACCGCCCCGTACTTTTCTAATCTTGAGATTAAGCCACCTGGAAAAGTAGCCAAAGAACCATCATTTTTGTTGTCGTAATAAGCTAACCTGATATCGAGACTGCCTTCCAGGTTTTCCCCATGTTCATCTACTATTTTCAATCCAGCCGGGATTATGATACAGGCTTCCTCACCGGATGTTTTTAAGGTAATCTCCTCCTGTAAAAAACCGTCGTTTACCATACCAATGTTTTCCGATGTCTTTATGGAAACACCCTCGGGTGGATTTTCAACAGAGGCCATAAAAACAGTGATGTTATAGGTGCCTTGCTCTGAAATCGTCAGGTTTTGGCTCATCGGCATAAAACCGTCAGCATGAGCAATAATATTAAAACGGGCCGGGTTTGAAAGGAGGGAACCTGAATCAACATTTGGATTTAATCCGAGTGTCATAAACCCATTACTAGATTGATAATACTCTTTTTGAATTCCTGAAATATCTATGATGGCGTCTTTAGATTCACCGGAAACCCGCACAGTCACTTGTTGATAATTGTCACCACCAATCAATGCACCAGTATTTGCATCTTTGAAAATGAAATTAAGTTTTGACCATATCACATCCCAATCGATAGTTACCTTAATTCCTTCAAGAACATCTTTTGACTTCTCACATGAGTTTAAACCTGAAATAATCAAGACTATTAAGAGACTAATTTTGAAGAGCCTTATCATTCCGGTTTTATTTTTCATTGTTTTGATTGGTTTTTACGTTTTAGAAAATACGGTATGAAAGCTGAATACTTCCGTAAGGCCAAAACCCCGAAACATCTACGTTGTTTATTATTTGGTTTTTATTTAAATCGGAGGCGGTTGGTGTAAGCATTCCCGTTGCATTGATGTCAACTTTTAACGCCTTTGTGTAATAAACGCCAAAGTCAGCTGAGAATGAAATCTTTTTCTTAAGCGAAATACTTCTACCTATTCCAATTCCCAGGTATGGTGCAAAAGCATTTTTTTCAATTGCGTAACTTATATTTCCAATAACTTCAGCCGGAATTTCAATACCTCCAATAGTAATTCCTGATACCGGATGGGCTGAACCCGATTCTTTATCCACCCTGTAAATAATTCCCGCAGTAGCATGAAAAAACTTGTGAAATTGATAATCGACAAAAATATAGGCGCCGCCGATTATATTTTCATGCGTTAAATCGTATTCTACTGTTTCGCTGTAAAACTGCTCTGCACCCGATATTTTAAAATATGATAAACTTAAGCGAATATTGATTTTTGCATGAACAGATAAAATGGACTCAAAACCCAGACCAAGCGATGAAGCTTTGATAGCAATGGCATTATGAATTAATAACCCATCTTTAGTTGTATCTTTTTTAATATCATATTGATCCATTAAAATCGAATCCACCTTTGTCGTAAGAGAATCTAATTTCCGATGAAGTGCCGCATTGTCAGATACATTTTTCTGGTCAGTTTCTTGTGCGGAAACACTGGAAACTAAATAAAAAGCCAAAAAGGCACTTATGAAGAGTAAACGATACTTCATTGGCAGTATAATGATTTCTATTATCACAAAGCTATCCATTCAAACGATCATAATATTAGTGGCTTGCGATTAGTTATGCGCATCAAAATGTTTATAAAATTGAATCTCAAACAATAATTAATGCGTAACTTTTTATGTTTTTGTGATTGACCATCGACTAACTAAAAAATGGTGAGTTTTATTTTTTTTATCTAGCATCTTATCGCTTATGAAATTATCAATTTGGCAGTAATGGCAACTGTTCTTTAATTTTCGTATTTTGGCTTTGAAGTTATAACACACGCATGTTCCGATTTTTTCCTGTATTTCTTGCTTTGCTTTTACTCACCATAGTCTCTTGCGATTCTTCGTCTGAAGTAAATGAAAAAGCTAAAAAGAAAACCCATCCTAAAAAATCAAATATAGTTTTAAACCGGGTAATCACTGATAGTGTCCTTCGCGCAGCTACTGATTACGGGTCAGTTAGCTATCTTATTTACCGGGGAGAAACCATCGGGTATCAATATGAATTGCTGAAAGAATTTACAGAATATTTGGGGGTGGAACTGGAGTTAGTGATCGAGAAGAGCCTCGACAAAAGCCTGGAAATGTTAGAAGATGGTGAAATCGACCTGATAGCGATGGGACTTACTGTTACGAATAAGCGAAAAGAAACATTGTTATTCACTGATCCGATTATGACTTCTGAGCAAGTTCTCGTGCAACGTTTACCGGATGGCTATCAAAAGATGAAAACCCGTGACGAGATTGAATCCCATCTTTTAAGAAACCAGATCGACCTTGCCGATAAAACGGTCTATGTGCAAAAAGGAACTGTTTTTATAAAAAGACTTCATGCACTTGCCGATGAAATCGGTGATACCATCCGCATTATGGAAGAGGAAAAAAATATGGAAGAACTGATAGGAGCCGTTGCCTCAGGAGAAATTGACTATACAGTTGCCGATAAACACATTGCCCTTGTTAATGCCCGCTATTATAACAACCTGGATGTAAAAACACCCATCAGTTTTCCGCAACGTATTGCCTGGGCTGTAAAAAGTGGCCAGACCGGAATGGCTGATACGATTAATAAATGGCTTGCTGAATTTAACCGGTCGTTGCTGTCGAGGTTGCTGTACAATAAATATTTTGAGAATTTGAGGTCGGGAAGAATTGCCCGGAGCGAATACAGCTCGTTCAGCGGTGGGCACTTATCGCCATACGATGAGTATATAAAGGAAGCCAGTGAAATAGTCGGCTGGGACTGGCGGTTACTGGCTTCGGTGGTTTACCAGGAATCGGAATTTAAACCCAATGTAAGAAGTTGGGTAGGCGCCTATGGTTTGATGCAAATGATGCCGGCTACGCTCGAAGAATATGGTTTAGACACCACCGCAGGGCCAAAAGAACAGGTTGTTGCCGGTGCTAAATACCTGAAGTTCCTGGAACGGCAATTACCTGAAGAAATTATAGAAAACTCGGAGAAAGTAAAATTTTCACTCGCTGCTTATAATTCAGGATTAGGCCATATTTTAGATGCACGGCGGTTAACGGAAAAATATGGTAAAGACCCAAATACCTGGTCAGGAAATGTTGATCAGTTTGTATTAAATTTATCTGATAAGTTTTACTACCACGATACTGTGGTGTATTACGGATACTTGCGTGGAGAGGAAACGTATAATTTCGTAAATGAAATCCTTAAACGTTTTGAGGACTACAAAAACCTGATCGGGGAATAAGGTTTTGATCTATTTGTCGGCTGACTTTTCAGCACCTTCGGCACCTTCTTTTTTATTACCGTCTTCGCCAATACCCTCTTTAAATTCTTTAATGCCTTTACCCAGGCCTCTCATCAATTCAGGTATCTTGCGTCCCCCAAATAACAGGACAATAACAACTACAATAATAATAATTTCAGGTGTTCCCAGCCATCCGGCCATTTGAAGAAATTCTGTATTTGCTGGAAGGTTCATTTCTTAAATTTTATTGTTTACAAAGCAAAGGTACTACAATTATCATATTACTAAGTCCCAAAAAGTAAAATGGTGTTCAACACAACCAATCTGTTATTAACTTTGTCAGATAAATAATCAAATAACGGAACCATGAAATATTTCTATTCCTTCTTTCTTTTCTTCCTGATCACTTCTCTTACCATACAATCACAAGATGCTAAACCAAACTGGCGCGAATTACATTACCTCTCTGCTGAGGAAATGAACCAGCCGTTCGATTTTAAAAGAGACTTTTTTGAAACCGATCCACCGGAAGGAGATATCAGGAATGTAGCCGAATTTGATGAAATGCAAGCAGTTCTTGTCCGTTACCCTTTCGGGATACCGATGAGCCTGGTAAAAGAACTGGCTGACGATATTGAAGTAATTACGCTGGTTGCCAATGCTTCGCAACAGCAAACCGTTATCAATCAATATACTGCTAATGATGTAAACCTTGATAATTGTTCATTCTTATTAACGCCAACTGATAGTTATTGGGTAAGGGATTATGGCCCATGGTTTGTTTTCGATGGCAACAACCAGCCGGGTATTGTGAACTTTCCATACAACCGGCCCAGACCAAACGACAATGATGTGCCCATCGCGGTAGCCGGGTACCTTGACATTGATTTGTACGGAATGAACCTGATACAAACCGGAGGTAATTACATGACAGACGGTTTGGGTAAATCGTCTTCAACTGACTTGGTTTGGGAAGAGAACCCTTCACTTTCTGAAGAGGAAATAAATTCTGTTGTACTGGATTATCTTGACATTGATAATTATTATGTACGTCCCGATCCCCTGGATGAATACATCAAGCATATTGATTGCTGGGGAAAATTCCTTTCGCCCGGGAAGGTGCTTATCGGGCAGGTGCCTGAAAGTGATTATCGTTACGATGACTTTGAAGCTGCTGCTGATTTTTTTGCATCCACCACAAGTTCTTATGGCAAACCTTATGAAGTATTCCGTGTTTTTACACCGGGAACTCCCCCCAACACACCTTATACAAATTCACTCATCGCCAATAATAAAGTGCTTGTTCCCTTAACCGGAAGCCAGTGGGATGACGAGGCAATAGCATCTTATGAGGAAGCCATGCCGGGTTACGAAGTTGTCGGGATAACCTATGGCGGCTGGATGAACACCGATGCCCTGCATTGCCGGGCCAAAGGTGTTGCCGATTTAGAAATGATTTATATGAAACACATGCCTATTCTCGGAACGGTAGATTATGAAGAAACCTACGGAATTACGGCTGAAATTATTGCTTGTAGTGGGGAGGATGTTTATGCCGATTCGGTATTTGTTTATTACAGTATTAATGGTGGCGATTACCTGAGTAGTACTATGCAATTTGAATCGGGAACAACATGGACAGGCTCGATCGACGGCATTGCTGCGGGAGATGATGTTGACTATTATATTTATGCCGCCGATGAATCGGGAAGACGGGTAAACCACCCTTATATTGGCGAGCCCGACCCACACGAGTTTCATGCGTTTGGACCAAATACTGATGATCTTCAACTCACCCCAGATACTTTACTGTTTTTAACTTATGAAGATTGCCTTGATGGTAAAACCCTGAATATTATTAATATAAGTTCTGATTCTGTTGAGATTTTGGAAATCACTCCTGAGTCGGTTGATGGCGGATTTTATTGGATGGTACTGGAAATGCCAGACTTACCGCTAAAAATAGGAGCTAATGATACCTTAGCATTAATTGTAATAATAGCAATACCGGTATCCTTTACAGGAGAGTTATTGCAGGATACGATTTTTGTTACAACTACAGATGACGAGTTTTCCTCGTTGATTATGGTTAAAGAAGCATTGGTTCAGTCTCAAAATGAGATTCGGGATCCGTTTAAAACTATTATTTATCCAAATCCTTTCCGTACCAACTTGAATATTGAAATCGATTTAAGAACGGGTCAGGACATTACAATAAGATTGTACGACCTTTCGGGAAAAATGGTTTACGAAAGTCAGGAAAAATATAGCTTGGGCAGCAAACAAATTATTTCGATTGATGCAGTGTCGCTTGGTTTGCATTCCGGAACTTATATTTACCAGGTAAGTGCTGATGGTCAAACCCGGTCAGGTAAAGTGGTTTATAAACCGTAAGGTGCGGATGCATATTAGTGGTCCAAGCGGATGCTTGAACCAATGTCAGTTCTGCTGCAAGCGTCCGCTTGTGCTCAATCAACCCTGGTCTTTCGTTTAATCAATATTCCCCTGCCAGCCTTCAATCACATCAGGCGTCAAGGCTGGAATATCTAATTTGTTCTTTTTGCGATGGCCGTTTAACTTTTGCTGAATGACTGTTGCCTTTGTATCTTTTAAGCTTTGCGGGTTTGCAAATCCTGCCGGGATGATATGTTCAGCCCAGTTTTCAGGAACACCGACTTTTACAAAATCATCCGCTGTGATGACCTTCTGTTTTGGTTCGGGTCGCATTTGCGGAAAAAATAGTACTTCCTGGATTGATGTCTGATTCGTCATCATCATCACCAGCCTGTCGATACCGATACCCATTCCTGATGTTGGCGGCATACCATATTCAAGCGCCCGCAGAAAATCCTGATCAATCCACATGGCTTCGTCATCACCTTTTTCGGCCAGCTTTGCTTGTTCTTCAAAACGCTCACGCTGATCGATGGGATCATTTAATTCGGTGTAAGCATTGGCCAGTTCTTTTCCGTTTACCATCAATTCAAACCTTTCGGTGAGTTCGGGATTGTCGCGGTGGCGTTTACATAATGGCGACATCTCGACAGGATAATCGGTAATAAAAGTGGGTTGAATAAAGTGAGGCTCACATTTTTCGCCAAAAATCTCATCAATCATTTTGCCTTTACCCATCGACGGGGCTGTTTCGATTTCCAATATTTTGCAGGTTTCACGAAGTTGGTCTTCATTCATTTTGCTTACATCAACACCTGTATATTCATGTATTGCATCAAGAATTGACAATCTTCTGAACGGTGTTTTGAAATCGATCTCATGCTCGCCAACCTGCACTTTTGTTGTTCCATGAAGATCCATGGCAATTTTCTTGACCATATTTTCGGTCATCTCCATCATCCAGAAATAATCTTTGTACGCCACATAAATTTCCATCTGTGTAAATTCAGGATTATGGAACCTGTCCATCCCTTCATTCCTGAAATCTTTGGCAAATTCAAATACTCCTTCATAACCACCCACGATCAATCTTTTCAGGTAAAGCTCGTTGGCAATTCTTAAATACAAAGGAATGTCGAGCGCATTATGATGTGTTTCAAAAGGCCTTGCTGCAGCACCACCCGGTATGGATTGCAAAATCGGGGTTTCTACTTCGAGATAGTCTTTGGCATTCAAAAAATCACGCATCGAGCGGATGACCTGTGCCCTTTTTATAAAAGTATCTTTTACATGATCGTTGACGATGAGATCAACATAACGCTGACGGTATCTTTGATCAGGATCGGTAAACGCATCATAAATTTTGCCGTCTTTTTCTTTTACGATCGGAAGGGGACGAAGTGATTTTGCCAGCACCGTAAATTCGGTAACATGTACAGTGGTTTCTCCCATTTTCGTAACGAATACATAACCTTTTACACCAATAAAATCGCCGATGTCCATCAAGCGTTTGAAGACGGTATTGTACATCGTTTTGTCTTCACCCGGGCAAATATCATCGCGTTTGAAGTACAGTTGAATCCTGCCTGATGAGTCTTTTAATTCTGCAAAAGAGGCTGCACCCATTATTCTTCGGCTCATAATTCTGCCGGCAAGACTCACTTCCTGAAACAAGTTGTTGTCAGAAGGAAACTTTTCCAAAATTTCCTGAGAAGTTGCGTTTACTTTATATTCAGCCTGGGGATAAGGATTAATCCCTAATTTCCTTAACTCAGTTAGCGCTTGCCTTCTGATCTGTTCCTGTTCGCTTAATTGCACCATCGTGGGTTTAAATTTTTTGTAAAGATAATTGAGAGGATTTAATACGCAATTCGATAGAATGTTTTTAAAAAAAAGGAGGCTATCCCATTTGAGACAGCCTCCTTTTTTAATGGAAGAAATCAATTAGTGTCTTACAAAAACTTTTTTCGTAATACGTTGTCCATCACCATTAACCACAATGAAATAAATACCTTGTGGTTGTGAGCCAAGATCAATGCTTATGGTAAAAGTACCATTTACATTTACCCCATTCTGGATGTAAACTTCTTTACCCACCGCATCAATAACCCTGATGTCGGCATTATTGAATTGTGTTGCTGTTAAAATAATATTTACCATTCCGGTTGTTGGGTTTGGATAAAAGTCAAGGCCAACAGCCTCATTTTCTCCAATGCCCACACAGTTCACAACGGTTACATCATAATCAGCCGAGTTTTCGCAACCATCATCATCAGCAAAGGTGTAAGTTACCGTATAACTTCCTGCTTCGAGACCATCCGAATCGAAATACAATCCTTCGATAATATATTCACCAGAATAAATACCACCTTCAGGTTGTCCTTCGGTCAATGGGTAAGGTTCCCAGTCTTCGTTACAAAGTTCGGGTACTTCCTCCCA
>Ga0164315_10004226_pt1 | contig 11132 bp, 4 predicted proteins | sample GuaBasSedimGuay6_FD_113737 | JGI IMG/M metagenome (GOLD analysis project Ga0164315, IMG submission 113737) | Subseafloor sediment microbial communities from Guaymas Basin, Gulf of California, Mexico - Guay6, Core 4569-2, 0-3 cm | ecosystem: Environmental > Aquatic > Marine > Hydrothermal vents >...
CTTCAGAAGCAATGTAAATTTTAAACCATTGCTCCAAACTCATATTAATATTTATTGCCTCAATAGCATTTTTTATTCTTGATATTTTCCTGCTTCCAACTATTGGAATTATCCCAGAGGGATGCATCATCAGCCATTTATAAATGATCTTGTCGATACTGTCGATATCCAGTTCTTTTGCTATTTCGCTTAAAGTATTATAAATTCTTTGCTCTTTTTCTCCCTTAGGAAATAATAAATCTCCTCCTGCCAAAGGAGACCAAGCCATTGGCTTTATCCTTTCTTTTAAGAAAAAATCCATATTTCCATTGTCAAAATGTTCTAAGCAAGAAGGTGAAATTTCAACCTGATTTGTGATTAGAGGATCGTCAACGTAAGAACTTAAGGTCTCATACTGCAGTGGATTGAAATTTGAAACTCCAAAATACAATACTTTCCCACTTTGCTTCAAAAAGGAGAAGGCCTTTGCTACTTCCTCAGGCTCAAAAAATGGAGATGGACGATGTAGAAGAAGAAGATCAATATAATCAGTCCCGAAGTTTGTAAGTGAGTTTTCTACTGAAGATATTATATGTTTATAACTGTAATCATAATATTTGATTTTTTGCTCAGGGAATTGATCAGAAAGTAGTTTAATGCCACATTTGGTAACGATCTGTATTTCATTTCTCAGGCCTTTTTTTAATGATAGAGCATTTCCAAATATCTTCTCACAACTATAATTACCATAAATATCAGCATGATCAAATGTTGTAACACCTAACTCCATTGAGCGCTGAGTTAATTCCAATAATTCCTGACTTGTCATTTTCCAGTCAGATAATCTCCAGTGGCCATGAACTATGTGGGAGATTTCTAAATTATTCGCAAGATGCACTCTATTCATTGTAAGTTTCTATTCTGGTTTTTAATTCCTGTAAAAGTAGTATTTAAAATCCTAGTCTCTTGCCATCTCATTTTTAATAAAACTATAAAGTTCAAGTTTTAATGATTTTCATAAATTCGCAAGAATAAACTAAGCCTGAATGTTGGATTATAGAAAAATTTATACTCTTTTATTAATTTCTCTTTTTTATTCTGCTTTAGCAGCACAGGTAAAATCAGTAGGAACCCCATTTGTTAGAAACTACTCACGATCAGATTATCAGGCAGGAAACCAGAACTGGGATATTCAGCAAGCTGGTAATGGCATGATGTATTTTGCCAATAACGAAGGTCTTTTAGAATTTGATGGTGCTCATTGGAGTATTTATACACTACCAAATAATAGTATTGTAAGATCAATAAAAAATGGTAATGATGGCAGTACAATGTATGCAGGAGGCTTCAACGAAATAGGATATTACAAATTAGGTAAAGATGGCGGCGCTGTTTATACTTCAATCACAACTTTGGTTCCAGAAGAATTAAGAGATTTTGGAGAGGTGTGGAATATATTCATACATCCTGATGGAATAATTTTTCAGACTTACAGTCAAATAATGTTTTATAAAAATGATTCTGTAAGTATTATTAAGGCGCCATCATTATTTCATTTTTCATTTATGGTAAACAATGAATATTACATAAATGATATGGAAAAAGGCCTTTTGCGATATGCTATGGGAAATCTTTATCCTTTAAAAGGGTTAGACGAGCTTAGAGGAAAGGAGATTTGGGGGATTTTGCCATACGAAAATAAAATTTTAATATCTACAGCATCTGATGGAACCTATTTGTACAATGGTAATTCGCTGAAATTTCAAAATACAATATCATCGGCTTTTTTGAGGAAAAATCAAATCTATAGTTCCTTGAAGTTAAGGGATGGTAAGATGGTTTTTGGGACAATTCAGGATGGACTTTTAATTTGCGATTTATTAGGAACTCCTCTTCACCATATCAATATTGAAGATGGTATTCAGAATAATACAATTTTATGTTTGGGAGAGGATTATCTTGGAAACTTATGGGTGGGTACAGACCATGGAATTGATTACATTGAAATAAATTCACCCTTATTAAGAATATCCAATAACTATGGAATCAGTACTGGGTACACCTTAAATATTAGTCAGGACAGGATTTATTTTGGGACAAATCAGGGATTATTTTATGGAAGTGCGAGTTCTATTAATGAACTGGATATAGACTCTAAGAAACTTAATATTATTGAAGAACTTAGAGGGCAGGTATGGTCATTAGATGAAATTAGGGGGAGTTTGTTTTGCGGACATAATAATGGCACATTTATTATTGATGGAGTGTCTGCACAAAAAATCTCTGAAAGCCCGGGTGGATGGACACATTTGGAGGTGCCTAATGATCCATTAAAAGTTATTGGTGGTACATATGCCGGTCTGGTGCTTTATGAAAAAATTAGCGGGAAATGGAAGTTTAAGAAACAGTATGAGGGTTTTTTCCAATCATCCAGAAGCATGGCTATCGATAAGGATGGTACTTTATGGATAACACATGGTTATAAAGGTGTATATCATATTTTTTTCGATGAAAGTTATGATAGCATAATAAAAGTAGATTTTTATGATTCACAAAATAGTCATCTCCCATTTGAAATGTTTGGACTTTCACATATTGATGATAGAATTATATTTCACAGTGGATCAGGTGTTTTTGTTTACTCAGAAATAGATAATGATTTCGTTTTAGACGAGTTTTTCAAAAAATATTTTGAAAACCGTCATATAAGATCCATTCGAAAAGATAATGAAGGAAATTTTTGGTATTTTGAGGCTAATGATGTTGGTGTACTAAGGATAACAGAGGATGGTCAATACTCGAATATTTCACTTCCATTTAAAGATTTGCATGGTCAGTTTGTAAATAGTTTCGAATTTGTATACCCCTACGATGATGAAAATGTTTTTTTTGGAACTGAATATGGTTTTGAGCATTATCGACCGAAGATCAATAAAAACTATAATTATCAATTTTTAACCTATTTTAATTCAATGCATACCTTTGATCCCGACTCTGTTTTTCATATCAATGGAAGTTCAGAAGAGGCTCGTATTACTCTGGAATACAGTAATAATGGTGTAGAGTTCATGTTCTCAGCCAATGATTTCGAAAATCCCGATCAAATATTGTTTTCAACTTTTCTTGAGGGTTACGATAAAAGTTGGTCAACATGGCAGACACGTAATTCGCGTGAATACACTAATCTGGATGAAGGAAAATATACATTCAAAGTAAAGGCAAAAAATATTTACGGAACCATCACCGAGATTAAAAGTATAGAATTTAATATTCTACCTCCATTCCAACGTTCTTTACCCGCCTATATATTGTATTTTCTTGTTTTCTTATTATTTATCTTTTTTATTATCCTTTCCCTGAAGAAGCGTTTTATTCGTGCAAAACATAGAAATCAAAAGGAACAAGAAGACTTGTTCCGTAAAAAGGAGGAAAAACTTCACCGAGAAACCCTGGAAGCTGAGAAGGAAATTATCAGGATGAAGAATGATAAATTAAGGGAAGGAATAAAACTGAAGGATAAGGAACTTGCGAACTCTACTATCGAAATGCTCCATAAAAATGAAATGCTGATTACCTTAAGGGATGAGTTAAAAAAACTAGCAGACTGCTCCCAAGACGAAAATCATAAACATGAGGTAAAACACCTGGTACGTAAGATAAATAGGGAGATTGATAATGAAAAGCAATGGAAGGTATTCGAAACACATTTTGAAAGTGTCCATGAAGAATTTTTGAAGAGGATTAAAACTACATATCCAAAACTAACCCCACGTGAATTAAAACTCTGCGCCTATTTAAGAATGAATATTTCCAGTAAAGAAATATCAGTTCTTATGAATATTTCCACCCGTGGTGTTGAAATAAGTAGATACCGGTTAAGAAAAAAACTTGAACTTAAGCGAGAAACCAATCTTACAGATTTCATTTTGTCTTATTAATAAGATCTATTTTTTTATCAATAAGAATAGATAGTGATGTATTAAGAGGGAAAGGCTACTACCTATCATATATAACAGAAAAAGAAAGTATTACAACTTACGTGTTGTATTAATGATGTAGTGAAATATGTAAATGATGTATTTTTGATGAGGTTTATTTCTTGACATATTACCTTTCATATACCATTTTTGCAAACGATTGCTGAAATACTCTTAATTCAGTAAATAATAGTTCATATATCAGATATGGCCAATATTATTAACATTGATGTTCGACTTTCAGAAAACATATTCTGTGTTTTCCAAATGGCATATTTTCAAAAATCACTTTTTATTATGAAATTAATTAAAAACCATTACAGATGAAAAAAATCTATTCTGTTTTATTTTTACTGCTATTGTTTTGTTCGGCGCAACTTAGTGCCCAGGAACGAATAATCTCAGGCGTTGTAACTTCCGCTGATGATAATCTAACAGTACCGGGAGTAACAGTAATCATTAAAGGTACCACCACGGGTACTGTGACAAATATGGATGGAGATTATCAACTTTCAGGAGTTGATAATCAGTCCGTAATAGCGTTTTCGTTTATAGGGATGAAAACTGTTGAGGTTCTGGTGGAAGACAAGTCCGTTATTGACGTTTCATTGCTTTCTGATATTTCACAACTAGATGAGGTTGTTGTTATTGGTTATGGTACCATTAAGAAAAAAGATGTTACTGGGGCTGTGTCAATAGTCGATTCAAAAACGATTAGTGCGATGAGTCCTGTAAAAGTAGAACAGGCTTTACAAGGGACAATGACCGGTGTTAATGTTACTGAACAATCAGGTGCACCAGGAGCAGGACTGGATATTAGAATTAGAGGTATATCAACAAATGGCGATGCCTCTCCAGTAGTAATAATCGATGGTTATCAGGGTAATTTAAATACTCTTAATCCCAACGATATTGAAACAATAACTGTGCTAAAAGATGCGCAAGCAGCAATTTACGGTACAATTGGAGCCAATGGTATTATCCTTGTTACAACAAAACAAGGGAAGAAAAATACTCCTGCTACAGTAAATGTAAACACTTCTTTTGGAATTCAGGAAACCACAAGAGAAATCCCTGTTCTTAATGCAACTGAATATGCTGTTTTATTAAATGAAAGTTATGCAGCAAACGGTGAGGAACTTCCTTATCCTGATGTTTCTGGACTTGGTAAAGGAACTGATTGGCAAAATGAATTATTTTCCACATCACCTATTTATGACGTTAACTTTAATATTTCTGGTGGAACTGATAAAATGATTTATAATATAAGTGCCTCCGATCTAGGCCAGCAAGGTGTCATAGGTGGCGATAAAGCCCAGTATGATAGAAGTACCGCACGATTGAGCATGGGTGTTGACTTTACCGATTGGCTGAAATTTAATTCTGCTATCAATTACACACATATAGAACGAACTTCATTTAATGATTTTGGACTGGGTTCAGTTTTGTTTAATGCTTTTAATATGCCATCCACTGTTCCTGTTTATACTGAAAGTGGAGATTATTTTCTTGCTCCTTCTAATTTAGGTATTGAAATAATTAATCCTTTACAGCAGATTGCGAATACGTATAATGCATATGACCTGGATAAATTTAACGGAAACCTTGGTTTGGAAGCTAAGTTTGCTAAACATTTTACAGCAACGGCTCGTGTTGGTTTTAATACTACACATGCTAATTATAAATCGTTTGCCATGGTAGTTGATTATGGTGGTAAAGTATTCGACGTAACCCGCTCAAGTGTTTATCAAAGCAAAGAAAATTTTAATGATTATACCTTTGATGCCTTTGTTACATATGATAATTCCATAAACGAATCTCATCATATTCTGGGAACTGTCGGTACAACAATCTTCAAAGATTGGGGCAATGGGCTTAATGCAACTGGTTACGATGTCCCAAACAACTCATGGGATTATGCTGATATAAGTCTGGCCAACGGACTTCCAACTGCAAAGGCTGCTGGATCTTATACATTTGATCAGAGAAGATTATCATACTTTGCGAGAGCCCAGTATGATTATAAAGGAAAATATCTGCTTTCTGCTATGTTCAGAAGGGATGCCTCTACAAAATTTGGTCCCGATAATACAGTTGCATACTTTCCATCTGCAACATTGGGGTGGATTATTTCAGATGAAAATTTCATGAAAGACTTCGATAAAATTGAATTAATTAAAATTAGAAGTAGTTATGGTTTTCTTGGCTCTGATAAAATAGGTGATTACAGATATATTTCCCAACTTGATGGTGAAGCAATGTATGTGCTATATAATCAACTTATTAGTGGTGTTGCTATTGGTGCATTAGCCAATCCGGGACTAAGATGGGAGCGCTCTGAGCAATTTGATGTAGGTGTTGATATGAGCTTCTTCAATGGAGAACTGGACTTTACTGCAGATTACTTTTATAAAAAAACTAATGATTTATTATTAGTAGTTCCTGTTTCAGGTATTCTGGGTACTCATGCTCCAGGAGGAGCATTTCCTACTATAAATGCCGGAACAGTACTTAATAAAGGGTTTGAGTTTGCGATAGGATACAGAGGGACTGTTGCTGAAGAATTTGTTTATAAGTTTAATTACAATATTACTACAATAAATAATGAAGTTCTTGAAGTAAATAATGGAACAGGCTTTGTTGAAGGTGGCAGTTTTGGGGTTGGTCAACCAATGCCTTCACGTATGGAGGCTGGATTACCTATTGGTTATTTTTATGGATATAAAACTGATGGTATTTTCCAGACTCAGGAAGAAGTTGATGCTCACCCTTCTCAATCTGCCCTGGGAGCAGATGCAGCACCTGGAGATATAAAATTTCAGGATGTTAATAATGATGGAGTAATTAATTCAGATGACAGAACATACATTGGAGACCCTATCCCAGATGTTATTATGGGATTTAATCTTTTCTTTAAATATAAAGGATTTGATTTAACAGCCTACCTATATGCTAGTCTTGGTAATGAGATTGTTAGGAATTATGAAAGATCTCAACCTAATGTAAACAGACTTAGAAAATCTCTCGACCGATGGACAGGACCAGGTACAAGTAATACAGAACCTAGGTTAACAACAGCCGCAACAGCAAATAATGTATTCTCAGAATATTATGTTGAAGATGGATCCTACTTAAGACTTCAAAGATTGTCGCTTGGTTACACTTTACCTCTGTCGTTAACTCAAAAAATTCGTATTGATAAAATTAAATTCTTTGTTGCTGTAAATAATTTATTCACACTAACAAAGTATATGGGTTACGATCCTGCAGCAACAAGTGGTTCGCCAATTGGTGGTGGCTTTGATTATGGAGTTTATCCAGCATCAAGAACTTATTGGTTTGGGTTAAATCTTAACTTTTAAAAATAGAAAAATGAAAAAATATATGTTTAATAAAACTATTGTTAGCGGGCTAATAATCACTACAGCATTATTATTCTCCTGTACTGATGATTTTGTTAAGATTTCACCAGAGTACTCAATCGATTCTGAGAACTATTTTAATTCCTCTACGGATTATTATAATGGTTTAATAGCATCATACGATCTATTACAAACTACCTATGCTAATGCCATAGTTGGTGAATTTGCTTCTAACAATACTCTTTGTGGTGGTGAAAGTCCAACTGATGTTATTGGTTGGCAACAAATTGATGACATGATTCATACTCCTACAAACAGTAATCTAAGAGATATCTGGAATTGGATGTTTGCCGGTGCCCAGCGTTGTAATTACTTTATGGAGTTTAAAGACAATATTGATTTTGAGGGCAAAGAAGTAATGGTAGGTGAAGTAAGATTCCTCAGAGCTTATTATAATTTTGAATTAGTAAAATGGTTTGGTCCCATTCCATTTAAAGTTGATGAGAGATTTAAAGTTGGAGATGCAATGAGCGTTCCACGTTATCCTGTTTCTGAAGTTTATGCCCTTATTGAAGAAGATTTACTTTATGCTGAAAGTGTTCTTCCAGTGGTACAAACAGAAACTGGTAGGGCAACAAAAGGTTCTGCTCAAGCACTTCTTGGTAAAGCATACCTTTATCAGGATAAATTTACTGAGGCAGCAGCTGTATTAGAAAAAGTTATTACACAAGGGCCTTACTCTTTGGCTGCTAACTATAATTCAATTTTTGAAGAAGAAGGTGAAAATGGACCTGAATCTGTTTTTGAAGTACAATACTCTGATGCAGAAGGTGCTGGCTTTGGTTGTTTACAATGTAGCGAAGGAAATGTTGCAGTTGGTTTTAGCGGTGTTAGAAGTTATGAAGGACCATTATTCTCTTCAGGATTTAGTTTTAATGTTCCTGTTCAAGAGGCTGTGGATCAGTTTGAACCAGGTGATCATAGAAAAGGAGTTACAATTTTAGACATCGTTGCTTGGTCAGATACTACAGGTACTACCTACACAACAGGTAATGAACATACTGGATATTTCAATAGAAAGTATATTCCTCGTAAAAGAAGTGAGAATGCTCAGAATGATCTCAACCTGACAAATCCCAATAATTACAGAGCAATCAGATTTTCAGATGTATTACTTATGGCTGCCGAAGCATATAATCGTGGAGGTATCTCAGATGGACAAGCTCAGGAATATCTTAATATGGTTAGAAGAAGAGCATTTAGTGACGAAAACCATGATGTTACATTAGCTGGTTCTGCACTAACAGATGCAATATATCATGAGCGTAGAGTAGAATTAATGGGTGAAGGACATCACTTCTTCGACCTCGTAAGAACAGGTAGGGCTGGCGATCATATCGAAGGATTTGTTGTTGGGAAAAACGAAGTATTCCCTTTACCTCTTGAGGAAATTGATTTTTCAAATGGAAACTGGGCTCAAAACCCCAATTATTAATATAAAAACATAGAAAAATGAATCTACTGAAAAATATAACAGTATTAATGATTGTCCTGGTATTTGCTTCTTCATGTAAGAAGGAAATCGATAATCTGACAGCCTTGGATAATGTTACAGCTCCTACTAATGTTACAGCAAATTTTGATATTGCTCAGGATAATAGCGGACTTGTTACAATAATTCCAAATGCAGAAGGAGTTACACAATATCAAATGACCTTTGGTGACCTTCCTGATGAAACAGTTACAGAGGTTGGAGTTAACGAAACAGTTACTCATATTTACGAAGATGAAGGAGTATATAAAGTTGGCATTACAGCTTTTGGAATTACAGGACTTTCAGCATCTTATGAAGCTGAAATTAATGTGACTTTTAAAGCGCCTGAAAATTTAGTTGTTACTATTGAAGCAGATGCATCGAACCCAAGGATAATATCGGTTTCTGCAACTGCTGATTATGCAACAATAATGGATGTCTATTTTGGTGATCAGGATAATGAAGAACCTACACATGCTCTTCCAGGAGAGGTTGTTACTAACACTTACGAAAATGCCGGTGATTATACTATCACTGTAATAGCAAAAAGTGGAGCTGAAGCAACTACTCAATATAGTGAAACTATCACAATTACTCAAGCTTCTGATCCCGTAAATCTACCTATCGATTTTGAATCATTTACTGTAAACTATGCTTTTACTGATTTTGGTAATAATGTGTCGACAGTAGTTGATAATCCATATGCTGAAGGAATAAACACAAGTGCTAAGGTTGGACAAACCTTAAAAACAGCAGGTGCCGAAACATGGGCAGGATCATTCTTAACAATGGAATCACCTATTGATTTTTCTACTAAAAAACTATTTAAAGTAAAAGTTTGGTCTCCAAAAACAGGAGCAATAGTTAAATTGAAAGTTGAAAACTTAAATGATGGAGATATTGCTTACGAGATGGATGTTACAACCACAACATCTAACGAATGGGAAGAATTAGTATTTGACTACTCTGCAATTGATGTAGCAAATGAATACCAGAAAATTGTATTATTCTTTGATTTTGGAAATCCTGGTGACGACGCTACATATTACTTCGATGATATTAAACTATCCAGTCCTTCCACAGGAACAGGAATAGTTGGAACCTGGAAAATTTCACCTGAAGCTGGATCTATTGGAGTAGGCCCTGAACTTGGAGATATTTCATGGTGGTCAATCGATGATGCTGGAGTTATTGCAAGAGCTTGCTTTTATGATGATACATACGTCTTTAATGCTGATGGTTCGTTTAGTAATGTTTTAGGAATGGATACATGGGTTGAAACATGGCAAGGTGTAGAAGAAGATGGTTGTGGCGCACCTGTTGCACCTCATGATGGATCCGTTGCTGCCACATACGTATACAATGCAAGTGGTAATACAGTTACCCTTAACGGTATGGGAGCATATTTAGGAATTCCAAAAGCATATAACGGTGGTGAACTAACCGATCCGTCGGAAGCACCAGAATCAATTACATATGATCTTACTTTTTCAGAAGATGATAATGTAATGACTGTTGACATCAATATCGGAGGCGGATGGTGGAGATTTATTATGGTTAAAGATGGAGGTGTTATTCCTCCTTCTCCTCTGGAAGGAACATGGCAAATTGCACCTGAAGCAGAATCTATTGGTGTAGGTCCCGAACTTGGAGATATTTCATGGTGGTCAATTGATGATGCCGGTGTTATTGCGAGAGCTTGCTTTTATGATGACACTTACGTTTTTGGTGCCGATGGTTCATTTAGTAATGTTTTAGGAACCGATACATGGATTGAAGGATGGCAAGGTGGAAATGATGAGTGTGGGACACCTGTTGCACCTCATGATGGATCTGCTTCAGCCACTTACATATATGACGGTGCTGCAAGTACTGTTACGCTTAATGGAACAGGAGCATTTTTAGGTATTCCAAAAGCATATAATGGAGGAGAGTTGACCGATCCGTCAGAAGCACCAGTTTCAATTACATATGATCTTACTCTTTCGGAAGACAATACAGTAATGACCTTAGATATCGATATCGATGGTGGATGGTGGAGATTTAAGATGGTAAAAAATTAAAAAAAATCTAAATAATGAAAAATTTAAGTCAATATATTTCAGTTATTCTGATTGGGCTGCTAGTGATAATAAGTAGCTGTCAGAAAGATGATTATGAAATGGGCGATCTAATTTCGCCAACAAATGTTACTATTACCTATGAAATCGTTGGAGTAGACGCTGAAAATCCAAACGGTGATGGAAGTGGTTTAGTTAATTTTACTGCTACAGCTGATAA
>Ga0164315_10004228_pt1 | contig 11131 bp, 8 predicted proteins | sample GuaBasSedimGuay6_FD_113737 | JGI IMG/M metagenome (GOLD analysis project Ga0164315, IMG submission 113737) | Subseafloor sediment microbial communities from Guaymas Basin, Gulf of California, Mexico - Guay6, Core 4569-2, 0-3 cm | ecosystem: Environmental > Aquatic > Marine > Hydrothermal vents >...
AAGACTATCCGTGATGCGCTATGATAAGGGTGCTGCAAGTTATTTGGAGGTACTAGATAACCAACGCTCCTCATTCAATGCACAACTTGGTTTGTCACAAATCAAACAAGAGTTATTAAACTCTTACTTAGATTTATACAAAGCCCTAGGCGGCGGATGGATTTCTGTTGAAGAGGAAGAACAAGCTAAAAAGGAGGCGGAAGAGCAAGAAAAAGCAGAATTAGAATAGGCATAAACCCTAATCTAGAAACTTATTAGAATATGAGGAAGAAAATACTACTACTTATAGTTTTATTACCATGCTTAAGCTTTGCGCAAAATTTTAAAATGGAATCTAAGGATTCATTAAATGGAAAACCAAAAAACGCAATTGCATTTAGTGGTTTTGTGAATTCCATATACTTTTATGATTTTGTTGGATATGATAGTCAATACCCTGCCTTGAATATTGCAAGTATTCCTGTGGGAAATGTGTTGAAAGAGCCTAGTACAAATTTTGTGATTTTTCAAACTCGCTTACGTTTCAAATCAGAACATCAATCTAAGATAGGAGTAATTAAGGTCTATTTTGAAGGTGATTTTATCAATAGTGCCAATGCCTTTCGTATTCGGCATGCTCTTATAAGTATCAATAAATGGGATTTTGGTCAAACATGGTCAAACTTAGCAGATGAAGATGCATGGCCCAATATGACCGATTATGATGGTCCGCCAACTGGTGTTTGGCCACGACCTACAATGATTCGTTATAATGCATTTAAAGGCAAAAAAAACTCACTAAGCCTATCTTTAGAAGGACCTTCCTTAGATTATCAGGCACACCATGCAATAGACACTATTGTTTCTACTGCTTACCAAGACATACCTGATTTTACCATACGCTATCGTTATAAGACTGATAAATTCCATTTTCAAATTGGAGGTGTATTTCGATATATAAAATATAAAAATAGCCTTGATAGCACATTCAATTATGAACCAGGCTATGGCATTTCTGCTTCAACAGGAATCACATTGTTTAAGAGAGACTTATTTCACGCCCAAGCAACTATTGGAAAAGGAATTTCAAGGTACCTCGTTGGATTCGAAGGTTATAATTGGGATGCCGTTCCAACAGGAAATGGAACTATCGAATTAGTGCCTGCCATTGGTGGTTTTATTGGTTACGATCACTATTGGGACAAAGAGAAGAAATTCAGTTCTACAGCTGTTTTTGGTTATATTAATATAAAAAACAATGTACTATCATTTCCTGGCGATTTTATGACTGGATATTGGGGACTTGTAAATGTCTATTGGCATCCTATTCCAGATTTAGATATTGCTGTAGAATACGTAGCTGCATATCGTGAAAATGCACTTCTAGAGACTGGTGATGGAGGTCGAGTACAATTTATGGTTCAATATAACTTCTAAAAAATTAATACCTATCTAACTTCTCACAAATCTATAAATTGCCTTGTGAGCTAACAGAAAAAAAAACCGACCAAATGGTCGGTTTTTTTTCTAATCTGTTTTATTTCTATTTTCTAGTTTATTTATATAATCTAACTCAGGGCTAGGTCTATAGAGGCTCTTTCTTTAGATTAAAGAAAATAGCATAGAATACGGGTAGCACAATAATAGTAAGTATTGTTGCAACAAATAAACCTCCCATTATAGTTACTGCCATTCCTCCAAACATAGGGTCAGGAATAAGTGGCACCATTCCAAGAATCGTTGTTCCTGCAGCCATAACTACTGGAACTGTCCTTGAGCGTGCAGCAATAATAATAGACTGGTATTTTGACTTTCCATTAGTCTTCATTTCTTCTTCAGCTTGGTCAAACAATACAATTGCATTTTTAATAACCATACCCACCAAACCTAGAAGTCCTAGTATAGCGAAGAACCCAAACATCAAACCTGAGGCTAGGAATGAAAAGGTAACTCCTATCATTACCATTGGAACCATCAGCAATACAATCGTTGTTTTTCGAACATCACTAAATAAGAACATTAGAATGGATACAATAAGAAGAATTGTCAAGCCCATATTAGCCATAATAGCATTCGTTGAATCAGTTTGATCTTCATATATACCATCCCACCATAATGTATAACCTGGTGGTAATTTTATTTGCTCAATTAAAGGCATCAGCTTAGCCTCTACTTCCTTATTTCCAACACCAGGCACTAATTCACATTGAGCAGCAATACTTAATTCTCTATCATATTTTCCAATTACTCGTTCTTCCCAAGCTAACTTAAGATCATCTGTAACTTGTTCTAAAGAAACAATTGAACCGCTTGCATTCATAACTGGAATACTTTTCATATTGCTGTAATCATAAATATCGCGGTTAACATCCTTCAATAAGATTGGTAATACCCATTCTCCTTCACGGTAGGTTCCGATTTGTTGTCCATCAGTTACCCGTTGAATGGCTGTAGCCATCTCCGACCTTGTAACATTTGCAATTCGGCCCTTATTCTGTGAATATACAGGTACCATCTTAAAAGTCCGATCTCCCCAACTATCTCTTACATTATTAGCAAGGGGCTCGGCACGCATTATTTCTTTTGCCTGCTCAGCTAAATCACGTAGTACTTTCTCATCAGGACCATCAAAAGTTGCTTCAATTACCGCATCAGGATATGGAGAAACTTTATATTTATGAAAAACAGCCATTGCATCTGGAAAACTACTATTTATATGTTTTCTTAAAACATTCATCACAGAATCCGCAGCAATATAATCATCACATTCAATTACTAAATTTGCATAATGAGGCCTTGGGCTCCATGAAATGGTTGCAAGGTAATATCTCAAAGGAGGTGCTCCTAAGCTCACTGAAACATTAAGTACATCTTCACGGGCAAGTAAAAACTTCTCCATCTTAATAATGTCCTTTTCTAGCGTATTGATATCAGTACCTTGTGGTAAAAAATAATCCACTTTAAACTGCTGTTTATTAATAGCTGGAAAGAAATCTTGTTTTACAAATTTAAACATATATATGCTTAAAAAAAACATTCCTATGACAACTCCTGCGGTCACCCATCGCCATGAAACTACCGACTCTATTAATTTTGTTAATTTATGATAGAAAGGGGTATCATAAGGATCTTTTCCTGCTTCTCCACTTGCTTCTTTCAAAATAAAGTCTCCAAATACTGTTGTTTGCACAAGGGCAAATACCCAACTAAGTGTTAATGCTATAGCGAGTACAACAAAAAGTGGCTTAATTATTTCGGCTGTATTATTTGGGGCAAGATAAAGTGGAAGGAAAGACAAGGTTGCGATAATTGTCGCTCCTAGTAATCCCCATTGAGGTATGGTTGCCCCGTCAATAAGAGCTTGCCTTCGTTTTACACCTCGCATAATTGATGTTTGAGCATTGCTGGTCACAACAATAGCATTATCCACCAACATTCCCATTGCAATAATAATTGCAGCAAGAGAAGTACGATGCAGTTCAATATCTGCAGGCATCATAAACATTAAAGTTCCTGCAATTGTAAAAACCAAGCTTGTACCAATTAATAAACCAGCTCGGAGCCCCATTGCCAAAAGAATAATAAAAACCACAATGGCCACTGATATGGCAAGATTTATTAAAAAATTATTATTTGCTTCAACAGCAATTCTATCTTCATGATAAACTCCATTTATTTCAATTCCTACTGGTAGTAAAGCTTCAATTTCAGCTAATTTCTCACTCACCTTAGCACCCATCTTAACCGAATTTCCACCAACTCTGGTTGCAATACCAATTCCAATTCCAGGATAACCATTCATTCGCATCTTGGTTCTCGGAGGGTCTGAATAAGATTTTTCAACAGTTGCAAGATCGCTTAGACGAATCTGATTTCCATCTTTTCCGGTGATAACAAGGTCTTCAATCTCTCCAAGTGACTGAAAGGTTCCAACAGCATCGACTCTTACTTCTACTTTACCAGCTTGTAAGCGACCTGAGTTAACCAATTTATTTTGCGATGTAATTGCTTCTTGAATATCAGAAGGAGTGATGCCTGCATTACTAAGCTTTTGTTCAGATATATACACATTAATAATTCGGTCTTGGATACCAAATAGATTAACTTTAGCAACATCTTCAATGGTTACTAAATGTTTTTTGATGTATTGGGCGTAATCTTCCAATTCAGCATAGGTAAACCCTTCATCTGCTGTAAGTGTATAGTAAATACCAAACACATCACCAAAATCATCATTAACTAATATGGTGCTTGCCTCTTTCGGCAACTGCGGTTGAACATTCAACACCTTTCTCCGCATTTCATCCCAAATCTGCTGAAACTCCCCTCCATCAATGGATTGATACATACTTACGTGAACGTAACTAAACCCAGGTCTTGATTCAGACTTTATCCAATCAACCAAAGGGTGCGCTTGCAATTCACGTTCAATGATTTCAGTAACTTGCTCCTGTACTTCGTACTGACTTGCTCCAGGGTAATAAGTTGTTATAATCATCTCTTTAACAACGAATGGAGCATCTTCTCTCTTGCCAAGCTTATCATATGCTACAAAACCACCTAAAATAGTGACAATTAAAAAGAAGTAAATAATTTGCTTATTATTGAGAGCGTATCCGGCTATATTCATAATAATATTGTTATTTGTTCAATGATTAATTTGATTCAAGGATATTAATGCTATTAACTTTATCACCCTCTGTTAGTCTGCGTACACCAGCTATAACAATGCTTTGCCCTAAAGAAAGACCTTCTGTAATTTCAATAGCATCATGTCCAACCATACTACCAAGTACAACATTTTGTTTTTTAACGATATTACTATCAGTATCAATAATCCATACCATTGTACTTTTGGTATCCTGACCTTCAAAAATTGATGAAAGCGGAATAATTATTTTAGTCGCTACCGTTGAACTTTCCCTCAAAAATATATTTACCCTACAACTCATTCCTGCTCCAACTTTCACTTGAGTAGTATCTTCTTTTTTATTTATGTGATCTAAATATAGATGCAATGGAAAACCTTCAGCCGTAGGCTTCTTCTCTAATTCTTTTATCGTTGCTTTAAAAACAACATCTGGGTATGCTTCCAAATGCACTTCGTATCTATCGAAATTGCGAAACTGAATAGCTAGTTGTTCAGGGATAGTGGTATTTACCTCTATCACTGAAAGGTCAACTAATGTAGTAATGGCTTGTTTAACCCGCACCTTATCACCAAGCTGACTCAACTTTGGCCCATAGAAGCCTGTAAATGGAGCTAATAATCTTGTATCAGATAATGCATTTTTTGCATCTTCCCAGGCTGCTTTTGCTTCAAGAGAGTTAGCCTTCCTTTGATCATAATCATTTTTTGCTACCGAACCCTTTTTCCATAACCTAAAATAACGATCTGCCTCTGTTTTTGCTTGGTCATACCTTGCATAGGTAGATTGAACATTAATCTTATAATCACGAGGATCAATTTCAGCAATAAGATCGCCTTTATTAACTAAAGCTCCCTCTACTACATTATACTTCACAATTGGTCCACCAACGCGAAATGAAATTTCTGATTCTTTACTTTCTTTTGTTACGCCTGGATATCCTTTTCCCGTAGGATCAATTACATTTCCAATAACCATTGATTTTACTGGTCGAACAATTTCTTCTTTAACAGTTTCATCTGATCCACAAGCTGATAACATCCAAAGACCTATAAAGGTCATAACTAAGATTGATAACTTATTCATATTTATAATTTTTAATATTTATGACAATTTTATTGTGATATACTTAACTCACCCATCGCTTTAAGGTAGCTTGAATAGGCCATATTTAATTGATATTTAGATTCAATATAATTCAGGTAACTTTTTTGCCAGAATAACTGGGCATCTAAAACCTCCAAAACCGATGATAAACCTTCATTATAACGGTCAAGCATGACTGCTACGTTTTTGGAAGCATTATCGAGAGCGCCGAATGCAAAATTTACTTGACGTTGTGTTTGCTCCAAATTGAAATAGCTAGTTTCAACCTCCAAAGCTATCATATCTTTGGTTTGTTCCATTTCAAGTTTAGAGACTTCTGTTTCTTGTTGACTTGCAAACACCTCCTCTTTTTTCTTTCCCCAATAGTAGATAGGGATCGCCAGTTTAGCTTGTAGATTAAAGTTAAAACCAGGGTCTATTGACTGGCCTAGGCTTGGAGCTCCCCAATTGCCTCCTACTCCTACGCCAAATTTAGGATTATACTGTGATGCCGTAACCTTCTCATTATAGCTGTTCATCGAAATCTTGTTCTTTAACATATCTATTTCAGGTCGCTGCTTTAAAGCCTTATCCGTTAAATTATTATCTGCCTTTAACCAGTTAATAACTAAAAGTGAGTCAGCAACATCTGGAGCCGTTCTTATGGGGAGACCTGTCGAACGGTTCAATTCCATAATACTAATCATAAAATCCTTTTCAGTGCTAATAACATCATACTCAGCATCATTATACCTAACTTCAGCCTGATATAATTCATTCATACCTACAACCTCCTCATCCACACGGTCTTGAATCACCTTTCTGAACTCGCCTATAGCATCTCTATATTCTTTCAGAAGGGTACTAATTTCTTTTTTTGCCACTGCATTCCAATAATAATTATCCGAGCCCATCATTACATCCTGCTCCTTCAGAATTACATAGCTCCTCATTATTTCGGCCTTAGACTGAGCCACATTACGAGTATTCTTTAAGTACCCACCTGTGATAATAGGTTGCGAAACTGATAAATCCATTGTGTAAATATTTTGCAGTTCCGACCCCACTTGCCCAGTAGTATTTGAGGCCATCTGAATAGGAACTCCCATATAGGTGTATCCTCCATAGAAATCAAACTTGGGTAAAAAATCAGATTTTGCCGCATCAACCATTGATTCAGCTCCTGCCAAATTGTGCTGTGCCATTTTAATCTGTTGCTGATAATCTACAGCCAAACGTCTGTATTTGTAGATTAAGGTATCCTGTTGTCCAAATACCAATGATATTGAAAACAAGATGAGAAACATTGAAAAAGTAAATTGCTTCATAAGTAATTAGTTAATTTAAATAAATTAAAACAAATATTACTCAGAGCTATGAAAATCTAAATTGAGTAATATAATAAATGCAAAGGTACGGCTATAACAGTAATATTATAGTGGACAAAAAGCGGACAATACCAAATAAGTAATATAGTTATTTATCTAATTTACAATTATTCAGCTAACCATTTCTTAGCATCAGAAATTTCATCACTTTTATAAACTCGAATATGTCCAGGAATCATAAAACCAAACATATGCATAGCAGAGCGAATCCAATCAATATCACTTACTAAGGCTATTCGTTCCCAGGCTCTTAAGTGTCCCAGTCCTATTTTTGTATCATCCCATAAGGCTTTCATCTCGTATGATGTAAAACCTGAGCCCATATGAAACAATAATTTTAGTTTTGGGTATTTTTTAAGTTCTTTCTCTACTGCAGGAATTAATACTGTTTCATAATCTTCACCAGTAACTATTCCTGTGGCTTCAAATCCTAGGACATCATCTGGAAGATCTTTTATTAATTTAATCATAACCTAAATTATTTATGTGAAATTATTAGTAGAATAAACTTAATGTTTAATAACATATATTATTGATTATCATCCACCAGTCATTGAGGCGATAAACAACTTAAATAACTCTGTAAATGAATAATAAGTAAATACAAGAGGAATATAAGGAATTGCATTAATAATAATACTTACTATTACATTTCTGAAATCAATGGTAAACAGTTTACTTTCATCAATTGGTGCGTAACTCCCATTTATGTCTGCCAAAGAGGAATTATCCAATGCCCCAAGAATTGTCTCATCCTGATTCGACTCCCCATCTATCCACTTTTTAATATAATCTCGATTATGTTTTCTTAATAGGCTTCCGAACTTAAGCATACCATCTCTTCGAGCATTAATTAGTTTAGGTGTGAATATAAATAGAGGGGAATATAAGACTATAGGTGAAAGAATAACGTAAAATAATATCAATGAGTAATACGACATAAAAGAAGCATTATTATAAATAATATCAATACCAATCACGGAGGACATCATTGCTGATGGTGCTATAAGAATAAAACTAAATGTTAATGGAACTAAATTCAGATATCCAAGCCCACCCATTTTATCTGCATGCAAAGGGTCAATATATATTTTAAAATATGAAATACCAATTAGTGAATAAACCCAAACAATCCATCGCCATATCCATCTAAAGGTAAGCAGTATGAAAATTGGCACACAAAACAACCAATTATACCAACCAGCAATATTCAAATTGCTACTGCCTAAATAAGTCATATAATTTCTTCCTGAATCTTCTGCAGATATTAGTTGTGGATTCGTAAATATTGCTATGTAATAAACTAATAATATAATTATTTCAGGTAGGTACGAATTTGTTAATTTATCTAGGCGTTTAACAAGTATATTAAATCTATTCTGTTGTGAATTTGGTATGATATCATCGGTATTCTTGATGTACTCAACAAAAGTTTTATCAACCATTTTTTCTATAAGAATTAAAAATGGAACCACAAATAAAAATCGAACATGAACCAGAAAATCTTCGAAAAAGCTAATGGTGGTGTCATTATCGTTAAGAGTGCCGTAAAATATTGCTAATAATCCTAAAGGGAACCATGTAAGAAAAGCTAGTGCAAAAGCAGTTTTTGGCAAATCCCATTTTGGCTTTCCCTTATGTCTAAAAACAGATGTCAGAGAATATATTAAACCTCCACTTACCAGTGAAAAATCTTGATAATTTGCCGAGCTTTTTGAGTCTAAATTATTTTCTTCCATATATCATAAGGTTTTTAGTATTCTATGAAATTTATCTATTTATTGAAAATAATCAACTGTGACAACTATTAATCTGAGTTCGATATATAGATTCTAAGTAAGTTGAGCGTATATCTCAACGCCCAACTAATATTGTAAGATAAATATATCTGTAGCAAATATCCGAAAATAAACGTTATAAAATTTCTATTTCACTATTTCAGACTAAATGAAGCAATCACATTATAGACACCAACAATCATAAGTAATACTCCAGCCCATATTGCAATAGAGAGTCCAATAAAAAGAGGATTGTGCATGATAAGACTTCCTAAAAGCACAATAATTATTCCTGATAATATTTTCATCATTCTATTATCCTTCTTAGAGAAAGCATTAATAACTAACATAATTCCATAAAACGTAGCCCAGAAACCAATAATAAATGGTAATAATTCTGCTGTAACTAGGGGGTTTATTAGAATTATATACCCAAGGATAATATCCAGTGCTCCCTCAAACACGGCCCACCCCCAATTATCATTTGTTTTTCTAAGCGCAAAACCTCGCATTACTATTACAATTCCTGTTATAAGAAACCCTATTCCTAAGTAGATAGCAACAGTCATTAATGCACCCCCAGGACTTGACAGGATAAGTAGAGCTAATAATATCATTACGATTCCCTTTATAAGAACCATATACCAATTTGATGTAGTTTGTTTTTCCATTTTCAATTTTTTAAAATGTTTAATTAATAATAATTGTAATAACTAATTAGTTTTTCTCATTGACAAAAACTCTCCATAAATCAAACTACGCCACAACCATTCCAATGGTCCGAAGGAATAGTGCTTCAACCAAACAACGGCTATAACTATTTGAACCATATAGATAACAATTGCCAATAGCTCAACTTCCCAAAGTGTCATTGTAGCATAAAGTCCAAAACCATAGGGATAAAAAATTAGGATTCCAAATATTGTTTGTGATAAATAACTACTAAACGACATACGTCCAATATACTTAAACCCAACCATCAATTTCTTACCAAGTTCATATTTATAAGCAATTGTTAAGATTGAGACATAAGCAAAAGCCATATTTACTTGGCCAAAACTGAATAGTAATTTATACAGTATATCACTCCAATCTGATGGATATTGCCCCATGCTACCGCTAACTTGTTTTGAAAGAAGAGTAAGCCCCAAGCCAATGATTAGATAAGTAAATAATAGTTTTACAGATGTTGCCTTTTCAGTAAAATAATTGCTCGCCATCATATAGAATCCCAAAATAAAGAATGCCAATATTTTAAATAGCCTACCAGAAGGCAACAAGTCAAAATAGCGCCATTTTACATTGTGTAAATTTGCTTTAGTAACCTCCCAAAATGTTCCATTTTTAAATGGCTCTGTTATTTCTACTGGTCCTAAATCTAGGTAAGTATGAAGAGCAAGCCTTTCGCCTGGAACCATAAATCCAGGTAAGAACTGTAGCATCAAAACATCAATAAAAAGAGGTATAACAAATGAAATCCCCGAAATAATTAAAAGGTTTTTTGGTTTTATATTTCTAAATTGAACAAATATAAAGCCTACAATACCATAAATAAATAGGATATCACCCGACCAGAAAAACGTATGAATCAAGCCAAAAAGCATCAAATACATAAGACGTTTATAATACACCTTCATAAAGCTTTGTTGATTATTTCTTTGTTTGTTAAACTGTAAATAAAAGCCTACCCCAAAAAGAATAGAAAATATAGTATAAAACTTAGTATCTACAAAGATTCCATTGAGATGGTAAACAAAAAGATCAAGTTCGTGATTTGGCCATTGCTTGATTTCGCTAAATGGCATAAACTTGATACCACTCCAGCTAAGTATATTGGCAAGTATTATTCCTAATACGGCAAAACCACGCAAGGCATCTATTACCTCAATTCTTTGTTTTGGTTTTGATGGTGAAATTTCTGTCATTTTCTGTTTTTTTGTATAAAAATATTAAACCATTAGAATCAATAATATGCTATAATTTAGGATCATACATATAATCTGCAATAAGTTGCTCAAGATTAAACGGTTTATCCTCATCTTTTGAAATACCTAGTTCATACACTTTTTCTGCAACAGCAATTGCTATGTTAAGGGATATATTTCTGATTTCAGTAAGCCTTGGATAAAGTGCTCCATCCTGTAGATTTTGTTCACTTACCAGATTAGCAAGTGTTTTTGCAGCAACCAAAAATAATTCATCAGGAATAGTAGTTGCATTTGATACGAGAGTTCCGAGGCCGATTGCAGGA
>Ga0164315_10004229_pt1 | contig 11130 bp, 9 predicted proteins | sample GuaBasSedimGuay6_FD_113737 | JGI IMG/M metagenome (GOLD analysis project Ga0164315, IMG submission 113737) | Subseafloor sediment microbial communities from Guaymas Basin, Gulf of California, Mexico - Guay6, Core 4569-2, 0-3 cm | ecosystem: Environmental > Aquatic > Marine > Hydrothermal vents >...
GTTTTCTTGTTTCTCATTTCCAAACTCTGTTTGGGAATGTATGCTTAGAAGCTCTGCTTCATGATTCGTTGAGTGGTTAATGCCACAGTGGGAGCTATGAATGTATATATTCTCAAGTAGAACTTAGAATAAGCGTTCTTAGACTTATAGGATACATAAATTTTTAGATTGTGTTCCAGAAGAATTGAGGGGGATTTATTGCGAGTTACCTAAGATAAAAGAAAGTTTCTCTATCTTTTAGTATAATTGCGCAATGCTAGATATTAGGCACAATCTATAACGAGTATCTCAATCGAATGAATGAAGAATTAGAGTCTTTACACACGAAAGAAATTAATAAAAGAAGAACTTTTGCTATTATTAGTCACCCTGACGCAGGTAAAACAACCCTAACTGAAAAATTATTGTTATTCGGGGGCGCTATCCAGCAGGCGGGGTCTGTTAAAGGGCGTAAAGCTGATCGACATGCGACCTCAGACTGGATGGAAATGGAAAAAGAGCGGGGTATTTCGGTGACCACCTCAGTGATGCAGTTTGAGCATAAAGGTTGCATTATGAATTTATTAGATACACCAGGGCATGAGGATTTCTCTGAAGATACTTACCGTACTTTAACCGCCGTTGATTCCGCGTTAATGGTAATTGATGTCGCGAAAGGGGTTGAAAATCGTACTATTAAATTAATGGAAGTATGTCGCTTGCGTACCACGCCGATTGTCACCTTTATTAATAAGTTAGATAGGGAAGGGAAGGAACCTATTGAATTGCTGGACGAAGTTGAAACCGTCTTAAATATTGAATGTGCGCCGATAACTTGGCCTATCGGTATGGGTAAACGCTTTAAAGGGGTTTATCACTTATATGAAGATACCGTGCATTTGTTTAGTGCCACGCATGGCGGAAAAATCATGCAAGGTGAGACTATTAAAGGCCTGCATAATCCTGACCTAGATGGCATTTTAGGTGATCAGGCGGAAGAATTGCGTGAAGAGATTGAGTTAGTTCAGGGCGCGAGTACGGAGTTTAATTTAGAAGAATATTTAGCGGGTAACTTAACGCCTGTCTTTTTCGGCTCGGCTGTGAATAATTTTGGTATTCTAGAGTTATTAGACGCCTTTGCTGATTATGCGCCAGCACCTAAAGGTCGTGAAGCGGATCAGCGTTTTGTGAGCGCTAAAGAAGATACGTTTTCTGGCTTTGTTTTTAAAGTGCAAGCGAATATGGATCCTTCACACCGCGATAGAATTGCTTTTTTACGTGTTTGTTCCGGTAAGTTTGATAAGGGCATGAAAATTAATCATGTACGTATTGGTAAAAAAATTCAGGTATCCAATGCCATTACCTTTAAAGCTGCCACCCGTAAAAATATAGAAGAAGCGTATTCGGGCGATATTATTGGTTTACATAATCACGGTACTATTCAGGTCGGTGATACCTTTTCCGAAGGCGAAGTTTTAAAGTATTCAGGGATTCCTTATTTTGCACCTGAATTGTTCCGTCGTGTGGTGTTGAAAGATCCATTGCGTGGTAAAGCCCTGCAAAAAGGCTTAGTACAATTAACGGAAGAAGGTGCGACGCAGCTATTTAAACCTTTAAAAAATAATGACCTGATTTTAGGTGCCGTCGGTATTTTACAGTTTGATGTGACTGCTTATCGTTTAAAATCTGAATACAATGTTGAATGTGTTTATGATGCGGTTTCTATTAATACGGCTCGCTGGGTAAGCTCCGATAATGCAGCGAAATTTGAGGAATTTAAGAAGAAAGCGTTTGATAATCTAGCGGAAGATGGCGGTGGTTATTTGGTGTATTTGGCTTCTAGTCGAGTTAATTTGCAGTTAACAGAAGAGCGCTGGCCAGATATTAAGTTTAGTTCGACTCGTGAGCTGTAGTTTTTTGGCTGGCTGTTATTATATTAAGGGGGTGTAATGTATCGTGGGAGGAGCTTTTAGCCGCGACTTGTATGAAATCGCGGCTAAAGTCCCTCCCATAAACCAAGGTTGTTGACTTAAGAGTAATACCAGTTCCAATAAATTCGTCTGTTATTCCTTCTCCTGATGGAGAAGGCTAGGATGAGGAGATTAAAATATAAACTTATTGGGACTGGTATAAGCTCCTTCTTCAGAGGGAGAAGGTTGGGGTGAGGAGAATTATAAATGCATGATTTATTCTCCTCACCCAGCCCTCTCCAGCAAGAGAGGGTTTAAGGCGACAGCATTGCCCCTTAGTCTACAGGCATATCATGGAACTTAAGCATATTATTAAAGTGGTAATTTAATTTTATGTAGGAACTTATAAGGCAAGAGGAATGTAATGAAAATTAAGCAATATTGGGTCTTTTGTTTTTGTAGTGCCATGTCTTTTTCTGCTAGTGCTGGATGTTTGGATGAGTATCAAGCAAAAGCTATGTATTTGCGTGCTCAAGGTCAGACTGCAGTGGATTCTGAACATTTACTAAAGCGTTCTGCTGTGCTTTGTGAAAATTATGATGTGTATTATGAGCTAGGTTTGAATCAACAAAAGCTTAAGCAATATCCGCAGTCGCTGGTAAGTTTTGTTAATGCGCAGCAATTTCTTGGCTCAGATGCACAGCGAAAAGCGAACCTTTTAGGGCGAATGGCGAGTTCATATATTCAGTTGAATGACTTACCAAATGCTCTCGCCGCTATGAAAGCTGCAGATAAAATATATACAGATAAACAGATAGATAAGCCGGAGTGGGCGAGCTATGTTAGCAAGGATATTGAGAAGGTAAGATTAGCGGGTTTACCTAAGGCTAGACCCAAAGTTGATATAGATATTTTATTTGACCCTCAAAGTGTGGCAATAAATGAAAAGGGTTTAGTTAAAATAAAAAAGCTAGGGCTTGCATTAATGCCTTATGTAGAAGCGGGGAAGCATATTCTCATTGTCGGACATAGCGAGAAAACAGGCGATCAAGAGTCAAACCTACAGCTATCTGAAGATAGGGCGAAATCAGTTGTTGTTGTGCTGGAAACTCTTTATCCAGAATTAGAGGGTCAATTGGACTATGAGGGGAGAGGTTATAGTCAGTTACGCTATCAGGGAAATGATAAGGGACTGCATGCTTTAAACAGGCGTGTAGATATAGAAGTTAGGTGAACTACCTCGTTTTTTGGGAGTGACTTTAGTCGCGAAATCCGTTGTGGACTATAGGTGCCTTGTAATAATCAATTTTTAAAAAATCAATATGGATCAATCTGTAAAATTCGACCTAGATTTAATACATCGCTATGATAAATCAGGCCCTCGTTATACCTCGTATCCTACTGCATTAGAATTGCATGATGGCTTTACTGAGCAGGATTATCATCAGCAAATTAAACTTTCTAATGAGCGCGGTGGACCTTTATCGCTTTATTTTCATATCCCTTTTTGTGATACCGTTTGTTATTACTGTGCATGCAATAAAATTATCACCAAAAACAGAGAGCATGCTGAGCCTTATCTAGCTAATTTATTTAAAGAAATTGAATTACAGGGCGCGCTATTTGATAAAAAACGCGTTGTTAATCAATTGCACTGGGGCGGTGGTACGCCGACCTTTTTAGATTACGATCAGATGAGCCGACTTATGGCGGCCACGCGTAAGCACTTTAATCTAAAAGATGATGACACAGGTGAGTATTCGATTGAAATTGATCCGCGTGCGACCGATGACAAAACGATAAAGCAATTAAGAGAGCTAGGCTTTAACCGAATTAGTTTAGGTGTACAGGATTTTGATCCGGCAGTACAGCAAGCAGTCAACCGTATTCAGTCAGAAGCTCAAACTTTTGCAGTATTAGAGTCGGCAAGAAAAGAAGGTTTTCGTTCTACAAGTATCGACTTAATCTATGGATTGCCTTTGCAGACGGTTGCGTCGTTTTCTGTGACCTTGGATAAAATTTTAAGCGTTGAGCCAGACCGATTTTCCATATTTAACTACGCACATCTACCTGCGCGTTTTAAAACTCAGCGTCAAATTAATGATGCAGATATGCCAAATGCTGAAGTGAAACTGGATATTTTACAGATGATTATTCAGCGCTTACTCGAAGCAAGCTATGTTTATATAGGTATGGATCATTTCGCTAAGCCAGATGATGAATTGGCGATCGCGCAAAGAGAAAATAAGTTATATCGAAATTTTCAGGGTTACTCTACTCATTCTGATTGTGATTTAATTGGTTTAGGCATAACCTCTATTGGGCGCATTGCTGATAGTTATGTGCAAAATGTCAAAGATTTATCGGCTTATGATTCATTAATTAGCAAAGGTGAGTTGCCTGTTTTTAAAGGCTTTGTTTTAAATGCAGATGATAAGTTACGTCGCGCAGTGATTACCCAGCTTATATGCCACTTTTCCTTGTCTTTTTCTGATATTGAGCAAGCATACAGTATAGATTTTCAGCAGTATTTTTCAGCAGAATTACAGGCATTGAAAGTAATGCAGGATGATGGCCTACTGTCCTTAAATGATCAAGGAATTGAAGTATTAGCGGTTGGGCGTTTATTAATACGCAATATTTGTATGATATTTGATGCTTATTTACAGTCAAATACCGCGCAATTTTCAAAGGTTATTTAATAGAGGGTTATTTATGAGTGAGCAGAACAAAGTACAAAATAAATGGAATATGGATGCAGCCTTAAACCATATTTATATTAATGAAATTATTTTTGTTTCATTGATTTTTTTATGTTTTTTTGGGGAGGTTTTATTAGAAATTTCTGATAGAGCTGGCGTATTTTATTGGTTATTAATGACTCCATTTTTTTGTTTTTGTTCTGTTTTGAGCGAAAAAACGAAAGCGATTGCCACTGGGTATACAACAGAGCACTTAATTAAGTATCAAATTTTTTATTGGGGTAGTGCTTTTTTTGCTGTTTTGCTAGTTTTTTTAAGCTGGCATGCCGAAACCATTAAAGCGGAAGCTGCGGGTATTATCATTCATATCATACTCGCGCATACTATGTTTTTAAGTGGTATTGTTTTAGGCTTTCGGTTTTACTTGATTGGTGCTTTATTATTTATGACTGCGGGCTTAACTATATTAATGGAAGCTCACTTTGGTATTGATCTATTGTTTACTATTCCTTTTATTTGGCTAGGTTTTTATTGGGAAAAAACGCATTTATTCCCAACGCTTAAACGAAAAAGTGATTTTGTTAAAGGTTTAGTAGAGGATCAAGACCATGGGCATAGAGAAGGGGATAAGTAATTGCTATATTTAGGCCAGATGCTATTAACCAGGCTTTGCAGTGATGAAGTTGTAAATTTATTAATGAATAAAACACCATGTTAAATGAAGTCCTAGCGGTAATTACACCGGAAATGATCGGCTATGTAGCTGCTACTTTAACTACAATCTCTTTTTTGCCGCAAGCCATCATGACTCTTAAAACTAGAGATACAGAATCGCTATCTTTAGGAATGTACAGTAGCTTTACCTTAGGCGTATTACTCTGGCTTATTTATGGTATCTGTATCTCAGATAAGGCGATTATTTACGCAAATGCAGTGACGTTTTTACTTGCCTCTTCAATTTTGTCATTCAAAATTTACAACACCTTGTGTAAAAAGCAGAAAGCTTGAAGGCCTATGTTTTATTAAGAAATGTAGTTTTACTATGCCTTGGAGCATAGGTGTCTACGCAAGTTTAAAAGCCTTCTCCAGAGGGAGAAGGTTGGATGAGGGGAAATAAGATAAATCCTTGATTTTACTATCATCACCCTAACCCTCTCCAGCAGGAGAGGGAGCTATCCTAATTTGCAGTTCGTTGTATTTTAATCTCAAAAAGTTGGGTAGATACCTATGGCCTAGGAGCGCAGTACATTCAATTCCCCGTATTCCACAAGCTTCGGGTTTTATTGGAATCTTATTTCTAAGGTTCTAGGTGCTCCATATTGTGCTGTGAGTGTAAACTTAACTGATTGATATTTTGATAAAAAATAAAAATGTAAGATTTTTTCGTATAAAAGACTTTTCTTTTATACGAAAATTGAGTATTATACTCGTTCTTAAGGAGAGGTGGCTGAGTGGCCGAAAGCGGCGGTCTTGAAAACCGTTGAGGGTTTATCCCCTCCCAGGGTTCGAATCCCTGCCTCTCCGCCATAAGAATTAAAATAAGCCTATCATTGTATAGGCTTTTTTTATGCCTAAAATAAAGTAATATTATCAATTTAGTTTGCTCCTTATCTAAGGGGGTGATAATTCAATAATACCTGGGTTTGACTTGTCTTTTGACTTCACAGCTGCGCTAGAAAATAGTTGTGTAGCTGGCTATTCGTCCGTTTTCCTAACATACCCATAAAGCCAAAATCTTCTGCCAGCTGTTACTAACAAGCCGTTATCAGAGCAACTACAAGGGATTGCCCCTACGTAAACACGTAAAATATAAATGTTAAAATAATTATGCATATGTACTTACCAATCCTAATGGATTTATCCTTAAACTCATATAACTACCTGATTACCCATGAGCTTCCGCCATTTTAAAAACAGCCAACTAGACACCGCGTCATTCATGCATTCTCTTGGCAGGAATCTAAATTTTTTACTACATAGATTCCCGATTAAAGATTTCGGGAATGACGGCTATTACAGTGATTATTTGTTGGGGTTGGTAAAAGACTTTGGAATTGCGAAGCCAAGGATATGTCATTCTTTCTAAGAATAGACGTGTAGCGAAGTGCGAAGCGAGCAGTTCAGAAGAGCCCAGTGCGGTAATTCCACACACTGGGATCTGTGAGGGGATAGTTGGGTAACTGGCTTGTTCTACCTTGATAAGTTTTTTGTCGGGAACCCACGTTAAACATAGATTCCTGCTAAGAGAATGTAGGAATAACGAGGTGTTTACCCCATGCTTAAATAACGCTCACCGGTATCATGCATTATCGTGACAACTGTTTTGCCCGCACCGAGCTTTTTAGCGACACGTAATGCGGCACAAACACTTGCCCCTGTTGAAATTCCAGCTAAAATTCCTTCCTCTTCGACAAGGCGTTTACGCATCGCAAAAGCTTCTTCTGTGCTGACTAATTCAACACCATCAATTAAATCGATATCTAGGTTTTTAGGAATAAATCCCGCGCCTATGCCTTGTATTTTATGAGGGCTATGTTGACCGCCCGAGATTACTGGTGATTCTGCGGGTTCGACAGCAATGGCTATAAAATCATCTGTTCTTGCTTTAATGACCTCGGAAACACCTGAGATAGTTCCGCCTGTACCGACACCACAAACAAAAGCATTAATATTGCCATCAGTTGCCGACCAAATTTCTTGAGCTGTTGTTTTGCGATGTGTATCTGGGTTAGCAGGGTTTTCAAATTGCTGTGGTATAAAGGCATTATCAGTTTGTGCTGCAAGTTCCTTGGCTTTATTGATTGCACCTGTCATGCCTTCTGGTCCTGGTGTTAACACAAGCTCTGCACCGTATAGAGCTAATAATTGACGTCGTTCTATAGACATAGTCTCGGGCATGGTTAAGATACACTTATAACCACGTGCTGCGGCAACCATCGCTAAAGCAATGCCGGTATTACCTGAGGTAGGTTCAATAATAGTACCGCCCTCTAATAATTCTCCCGATTTTTCTGCTGCGATAACCATAGCTAGGCCGATGCGATCTTTTACAGAGCCGCCGGGATTACTGGCTTCAACCTTTAAAAAAACATTCGCAGAACCAGGAGGGACGAGGCGGTTTAATTTAACTAACGGAGTATTACCGATGAGTTGTGTGACATCATGTGCTGTAGTCATATTTTACCTTTATATTTCTGATAGTTAATATGGAATTCCTTACTATACAATTTTATACGCCTAAATGCTTGATTAGTCATTTTTTCATTGGCAATTGGTGTATGGGTTGCTAATATAGATCAATTATTTGATGGATCATTTAATGCCAATGCTGCTAACTATAAAATTACACCCTATACTAGGTATAAATACATTGTGATCGGTATTAAACTAAATTAATTCTGGATTCTATTCAGAAATAAGATTCGCCAAGGAAAGCTACGTAGCAATACGAGCTTTTTTTTTGTCTGAAATCTTATTTTGAAAATATATTACAAACCTTTTATCGAGGAACGAGCTTATGCAAGACTACTTACCTGAAATTCAAGCACTTCTTTCCGACTGGTATTTACTGACGTTGAGTAATCCCTTGTATGCCGGAGCATTAGTATTAACTGTTTGGTTGTGCTTGGTATTTTTTTATAATATCAAAGTTCTTTTCTTGAAAAAGAAACAAAAGGTAAGTGAGCAGGGGCGTATTGAATTACAAAGTCAGTTAGACACTATTCAGCAAGACTTAAAGCAAAGTGAAGCAAAGTTAGCTGATAGCGAGCAACAAGCAGAACAAAATGCACAAGCTGCGGCTGACTTTGTCGAACAAGTGAAAGAGCGAAATCTTGCGGTTGTTGCTGCAATCAGAGCATTAGCAGCGAAATTTGACTTGAATGAGCAGCTAGTTGGTTCTGATAGTGATATGAAAGCTGAATTTATTTGGCAGCAACAAGATAATGTTGTGGCTCAGTTGACAGAGCGTTTAGAGGCTGCACAGAAAATTAATAATGAGCGTGAAGCAATCCATCAGCAAGAAATTGGTCAATTGAAGGAAAAAGAAGCTTTAATTAGCTCGCTGCATGCAACATTAGATGCACAAACCAAACAATTTGCGCAATTAGAGCAAGCATTAGAAGCGCAAAAGCTAAGTCAGCAAGCGCAGCAAAATGAAGCGCAACAGTTATTAGCCAGTACTTTAGAAAAGCATCAATTAGATTTCACTCGACTTCTTAATGACCTAAAGAATCAAACAAGTGTACAAACTCAAGTTGTCCAAGAAGCGCTGGTTGTAGAGCCTAAAAAAGCAGAACCTGTCGTCGGTGATAAGATAGAGCTTCCAAGTGAGCCAGAAGTCATTATCCCGGAGCCTATTCAGCCTGTTATTGCAGCTAGTCCTATTAATACTGATACTAAGGTTGATGTTGCGATACCAGAGGCAGTAGTAGAACCTGTCGTTATTGAAGCCCCGGAAGTCGTCATTCCTGAAGCAAGTCCTAGTTCAGAGAATACAGAAGATTTACAAGTACCAACAATTGAGCCTGATGTTCCATCTGAGCCTATTGAACCTATAAGTGAACGGGAAATTGTTCAGCCAGACATCGTTAATATTATACAAAAAGAAACGCCTGTTGCTGATGAAATGGAGCTTGAAGAGCCAGATTATAATGCTTCTAGTCTACATTTAGGGGGGGCTTTTAAAGGGCTACTAGGGAAAATGACAGCTAAGAAAAAAGCTAATGATAAGCCTGTCGTAAAAGAAAGTGAGCAAGCTGAAAAGAAAGCTAAAAAGTCCCCTTTTAAATTAAAAGGGCTTTATAGTAACTTAAAGTCTAAAGGTAAATAGCTGCCTTATTTTTATGGATCATCTAAACCTATCCACTTTGAAATGTGCAGTTTTTAGTGAATACTATTTTCGTATTCGTCATTCCTGCATGCTTTTGGCAGGAATCTATTGATGATGTTTAGATTCCCGATAAAGCTTGTGCCCATGCTTGACTGGGTAAACTTCGGGAATGACGAGAGTTTTCATAAACTATGATTTCAATATAGGCTGGGTTTAGAATAGATCATCAATATAGTTAAAACTTCATTATTTAAAGCGCACTATGTCACGCTGGAAAGCTCCTCTCCCGAAATCCTCACCTTATATTACGCCTGCAGGCTATCAACGTTTAGAGTTGGAATTAAAGAACCTCTGGATTAAACGCAAAGACGTTGTTGAGGCTTTGTCAGCTGCAGCAGCGGAAGGCGATCGCTCGGAAAATGCAGAATATATTTACCGAAAAAAAGAGCTGCGTGGTCTTGATTGGCGTATACATTTTTTACAACGGCGTATGCCGGTATTGAATATTATTGCTGATAGCCCCGCTGACCAAGACAAGATATTTTTTGCTGCTTGGATATTGTTGGAAAATGATAAAGGGGATGAGCTACTTTACCGAATTGTTGGCGCGGATGAATTTGAGGTGGATAAGCGTTATATCAGTTTAGACTCGCCATTAGCGAAAGCTTTATTAAAGAAAACTTTTGATGATGAAGTGCTGATTCGTAATGAGTATCAGGAAGTACGTTATTCAGTATTGGATATTCAATATGGTACTGAGTTTGTCGTGGATTAATTTTTTTTGTAGTTGGGAGTGAGAATTAAATAATACCCTCGCTTCCTACCAGTTTTTTTTGAATCATTTTTTATAAAAGTAATGAATAAGATATTTAACAAAAGTTTTATCACTAATTTTTTGGCAGCACTCTTAATTGCAGCAGGCTATTTTTCACCGGTTTATCCCGAATTAATTAAAGCCATTGGTTTTTTTGCTTTGTCTGGCGCTTTGACCAACTGGATAGCCATTCATATGCTGTTTGAAAAAGTACCTTTACTCTATGGTTCCGGCATTATTCCTAATCGTTTTGAAGAGTTTAAAGGGTCTATTAAACACTTAATGATGCATCAGTTTTTTACTTTAGAAAATGTTGAACAGTTTATAGAAAGTGAAGAACAAGAAGGAGAGAAAGTTTTAAACCTTGAGCCTTTGTTAGCGGTGGTCGATTATGATCGTATCTTTGAGGGCTTGATTTCTTCCATTATGGAGTCGTCTTTTGGTGGTATGTTGCAAATGATGGGGGGGCAGGAGGCGTTAATTCCTTTAAAAGAACCTTTTACTGAAAAGATGAAAGTGACCTTAACGGAGATGGTTGAATCAGATAAATTCAAGGCAGCTTTAAAGCAAGGGTTAAATGCGCATCAAATTGGCGAAGATATTCTAACTAAAATTGAAACAGTGATTGATAAGCGCCTAGCAGAATTAACCCCGCAATTGGTTAAAGAAATGGTGCAGGCTATTATCCGTGAACACTTAGGTTGGTTAGTTGTTTGGGGCGGGTTCTTTGGTGGCGCGATGGGTGCTGGTTTTTACTTCGTTTAAAGCAGAGTAGATACTCTCTTAAAGCACCAGCTTTATTTTAAATAAACCCTAAAAATACTTAGGAACAAGTTGCTTCAGAAGGGAACTTATAAAAACGCTCTCCCTCAAAGCTTTTATTGGCTTTTAGCA
>Ga0164315_10004230_pt1 | contig 11130 bp, 8 predicted proteins | sample GuaBasSedimGuay6_FD_113737 | JGI IMG/M metagenome (GOLD analysis project Ga0164315, IMG submission 113737) | Subseafloor sediment microbial communities from Guaymas Basin, Gulf of California, Mexico - Guay6, Core 4569-2, 0-3 cm | ecosystem: Environmental > Aquatic > Marine > Hydrothermal vents >...
TAAGCTCTTTACCTGCCGCACTTCTTTGTTTTGGATCTGTAACCACTCTGGACGTCAATCCTGTCACATCATCCGAATGCTCCTGTACCGTCACACCATCAACGAATTCAATCAACTGAATAAAACCACTCACTTCTGTTACAACAGGATGAGTATGCGGATCCCAGTTAACAATAATATCGCCTGTTTCGACAGCACTTCCTTCATCCACTGTCAACACAGAGCCGTAAGGAATCTTATATCGCTCACGCTCCCTGCCGTAACCATCCATAACACCTACCTCACCAGAACGAGATACAGCAACCAGATGTCCATCTTTGTTTTTTACTGTTTTCATGTTATTAAGCTTAATCGAACCCGTCGACTTAACCTGTACATTACTAATAGCAGCTGATCTAGATGCCGCACCACCAATATGGAAAGTACGCATAGTCAACTGAGTACCCGGCTCACCAATTGACTGAGCAGCGACAACACCAACTGCCTCACCAATATTAATCATGTGACCGCGCCCTAGATCACGCCCGTAGCATTTAGCACAAATACCTTGTCGCGTTTCACAGGTAATAATTGATCTAACCATTAAGCGATCAATACTATTCTCTTCAAGTAACGATACCATCGACTCATCAATCATTGAGCCAGCAGGAATAATGACACTCTCTTCTTTTTGATCCAAAACATCACTGATAACAACACGCCCTAACACCCTTTCTGCCAGTGGCTCAACAACATCACCACCCTCAATAATTGGTGTCATCGTCAAACCATTGATGGTTCCACAATCCTCCTGTGAAACAACCAAATCCTGAGCAACATCAACTAATCGACGTGTTAGATAACCTGAGTTTGCCGTCTTTAGCGCCGTATCAGCCAAACCTTTACGAGCACCATGTGTTGAAATAAAGTACTGAAGCACATCCAAACCTTCACGGAAGTTCGCTGTAATTGGAGTCTCAATAATTGACCCATCCGGCTTAGCCATCAATCCACGCATACCCGCTAATTGACGTATTTGTGCAGCCGAACCCCTAGCTCCAGATTCCGCCATCATAAATACTGAATTAAAGGACTTCTCCTTAACCGTATTACCTTTAGCATCTATCGTCTCATGCTCACCCAGACCATCCATCATCACCTTAGCAACTTGCTCGTTAGCATGAGACCATATATCAACAACCTTGTTATACCGCTCTCCATCAGTTACCAAACCAGATGAATATTGACTTTGAATCTCACGAACTTCAGCTTCAGCACCTTCAAGAATTCCCACTTTTTTGGCAGGAATTTCCATATCTTCAATTCCGAATGATACCCCAGACCTAGTGGCATACTTAAAACCTAGGTACATTACTTTATCAGCTAGCACGACAGTATCTTTGTTCCCTAAATGGCGATAACTGTAGTTAATCATTGCTGATATATTCTTTTTAGTCATATCAACATTGACCACATCAAACGGCATGCCTTTAGGAACAATCTCCCAAATTAAAGCCCGCCCAACGGTCGTGTCATAACGCTTTACTGTATCAACCACTTCATCATCTTCATTACGAATTGATTCAGCTACTCGTAATTGAATTTTGGTTTGCAGCTCAACCGACTTGTTATCCAGAGCAATATTAACCTCATCCAAATCAACAAAGATGCTTCCCTCACCTTTAGCATTGATTTTTTCACGAGTAATATAGTACAAACCCAATACCACATCCTGAGATGGATTGATTACCGGCTCACCATTCGCTGGCGACAAAATATTATTTGTCGCCATCATCAAAATTCTGGCTTCAAGCTGAGCTTCAATTGACAGAGGAATATGCACCGCCATCTGATCGCCATCGAAATCCGCATTAAAGGCACTACATACCAAAGGATGCAATTGAATCGCTTTGCCTTCAATCAAAGTAGGCTCAAATGCTTGAATACCTAATCGATGAAGTGTTGGTGCTCGGTTAAGCATAATGGGGTGCTCACGGATAACTTCTTCAAGTATATCCCAAACTTCCGCACCTTCTCTTTCAACCATTTTCTTGGCGGCTTTAATTGTCGTCGCCAACCCACGGAACTGCAACTTACTAAAAATGAACGGCTTAAAAAGCTCCAAAGCCATTTTTTTCGGCAAACCACACTGATGCAATTTTAATGTTGGCCCAACAACAATTACCGAACGACCTGAGTAATCAACTCGCTTACCCAACAGGTTTTGTCTAAAACGCCCCTGCTTACCCTTAATCATGTCGGCTAATGATTTAAGTGGCCTTCTATTTGTACCTGTAATCGCCCTACCACGACGACCATTATCCAATAATGCATCTACTGACTCTTGCAGCATACGCTTTTCGTTACGAACAATAATGTCGGGAGCATTCAGATCTAACAAACGCCCTAAACGATTGTTTCTGTTTATGACACGGCGATATAAATCGTTTAAATCCGATGTTGCAAACCTGCCACCATCAAGAGGCACTAAAGGGCGCAGCTCAGGAGGCAAGACAGGAAGAACAGTCATAATCATCCACTCAGGGCGATTACTCGAAGCAACTAACGATTCAATAACCTTCAGTCTCTTCGAAAACTTCTTAATCTTAGTTTCTGAATTGGTAGCATTAATTTCTTCACGAAGAACATTAACCTCTTCCTTTAAATCAATTGACTTCAATAAATCGAAGACCGCTTCAGCCCCCATTTTTGCATCAAATTCATCACCATGCTCTTCCATGGCATCCAAGTACTCTTCATCAGTTAATAACTGACCACGCTCCAATGGTGTCAGACCTGGGTCTAAAACAACAAATGATTCAAAATAAAGCACTCGCTCAATTCCACGCAATGTCATATCTAATAACAATGCAATTCTTGATGGCAATGACTTTAAGAACCAAATATGAGCAACAGGACTAGCTAAATCAATGTGCCCCATTCTTTCACGTCTTACTTTTGATATCGTGACTTCTACACCACATTTCTCACAAATAACACCACGATGCTTTAGTCTTTTATATTTTCCACACAAACATTCGTAATCACTAACAGGACCGAAAATCTTTGCGCAAAATAAACCATCACGTTCTGGCTTAAAGGTACGGTAGTTAATTGTTTCTGGTTTTTTTACCTCACCGTAAGACCATGAACGAATCATAGCTGGTGACGCTAAACCTATACGTATTGCATCAAAATCTTCATTACGACCTTGACGCTTAAGAAAATTCATTAAATCTTTCAAGAACTTATCCTCTTTTAATCTGGCTATTATATGGCTACTAAATAAATACTAGTTATTCTTGTTCTAACTCAATATTTACAGCCAGAGAGCGTATCTCTTTAATCAATACATTAAATGACTCAGGCATTCCTGCATCCATTGTATGATTACCATCAACGATATTTTTATACATTTTAGTTCGTCCATTTACATCATCGGACTTCACTGTCAGCATTTCTTGTAAAGTATATGCAGCACCGTAAGCTTCAAGCGCCCATACCTCCATCTCTCCAAAACGCTGACCACCAAACTGAGCTTTACCACCCAATGGTTGCTGCGTCACTAAACTATACGGCCCTGTAGATCGCGCATGCATTTTGTCATCAACCAAATGGTTTAGTTTCAACATATACATATACCCGACAGTCACTTCACGCTCAAACGGTTCGCCTGTTAAGCCATCATACAATGTAATTTGTCCATGCTCAGGCAAATCTGCCAAACGTAGCATACTTCTAATTTCATCCTCTGATGCACCGTCAAAAACAGGTGTCGCCATCGGCACACCTGCAGTCAAATTACCTGCCATTTCCAGAATCTCTTTATCCGAAAATGAATCCAGATCTTCTTTTTTACCACTACTATTATAAATCTTATCCAGAAAACCACGAATCTCAACGACCTTAGCCTGAGCCTCCATCATTTTCCCAATCTTAATACCCAAGCCTTTAGCGGCCCATCCCAGATGCGTCTCCAACACTTGCCCGACGTTCATTCGAGAAGGTACACCTAATGGATTTAATAAAATATCCACAGGATTACCATCAGCGGTATAAGGCATATCTTCGATAGGAACGATTTGAGAAATCACACCCTTGTTTCCATGCCGGCCCGCCATTTTATCGCCCGGCTGAATACGTTTCTTAACAGCTAAATAGACCTTAACCATTTTTAGAACACCTGGCGCTAAATCATCACCCATGGTGATTTTATTACGCTTAGACTCAAATCGCTCTTCAAATTCTTTACGCTGCTCATCAATATGAGAAACAACAGCCTCAAGCTGAACATTAATATCTTCATCTTTGACTTTTATTTTCAGCCATTCTGCATGCGTTAAACCATCTAATACGGTTTTTGTTAGCTCCGTCCCCTTCTTAAGCTCCCCAAGACCTGAGTCAGTAGTTTGACCAATTAACATATTCGCCACACGCTCAAAGATATCTTGCTCAACAATCTTCAGCTGATCATCAAGATCTTTCCTGTATCGTTTTATTTCTGCTTCTTCAATCTCTAAAGCTCGCTTGTCTTTGCCAACGCCATCTCGAGTAAAAACCTGCACATCAATGACTGTTGCTCGGATACTACCGGGCACTCTTAATGAGGTATCTTTTACATCCGCTGCTTTTTCACCAAAAATGGCACGCAGTAACTTTTCCTCTGGTGTTAATTGGGTCTCACCTTTTGGTGTTACCTTTCCAACCAGAATATCACCACCTTTAACCTCAGCCCCCACATAAACGATTCCAGATTCATCTAATTTAGATAAAGCTTCTTCACTTACATTCGGAATATCTGCCGTTATTTCTTCTGGACTATGCTTAGTTTCTCTAGCAACACATGTTTTTTCTTCAATATGTATCGTGGTAAAACGATCTTCTTTAACCACTCGCTCTGAAACTAAAATGGAATCCTCAAAGTTATAGCCATTCCACGGCATAAAGGCTATTAGCATATTCTGCCCCAGAGCCAATTCACCAATATCTGTAGATGGACCATCAGCAAGAATATCACCAGAATTAACCGTATCTCCCGGCCTTACTAATGGCTTTTGATTAATACAGGTATTTTGATTTGAACGCGTATATTTAGTCAGACTATAAATATCTACCCCAGGCACTCCTGCCTCAGTTTCACTATCATTAACCTTAACAACCACACGAGCAGCATCAACGGTTTCAATGATCCCACCCCGCGTGGCAACAACAGCAACACCCGAATCTTTCGCTACAACACGCTCCATCCCCGTACCAACTAATGGTTTCTCTGCACGCAATGTCGGCACTGCCTGACGCTGCATGTTTGACCCCATTAACGCTCTGTTAGCATCATCATGCTCCAGAAAAGGAATAATTGAAGCAGCAACAGATACAATCTGCTTGCATGATACATCCATATATTGCACGGATTCTGTTGCCGCCAAAGTAAATTCATCCTTATGGCGCGCAGATACAAGTCCTTCAACCAATTTGCCATTCTCATCTATAGCAACACTTGCCTGAGCAATAACGAAATCACCTTCTTCAATAGCAGATAAATAATCCACTTGATCCGTCACCACCCCATCATTTACTTTTCTATAGGGTGTTTCTAGGAAACCATACGAATTAGTCCGCGAATAAACTGACAATGAGTTAATTAGACCAATATTCGGCCCCTCTGGCGTTTCAATTGGACACACACGACCATAGTGAGTTGTATGTACATCTCGAACTTCAAATCCAGCTCTTTCTCTAGCCAAACCACCCGGCCCCAAAGCAGAAACCCGACGTTTATGCGTAACCTGTGATAATGGATTATTTTGATCCATAAATTGTGATAACTGACTAGAACCAAAAAACTCTTTTACTGCTGCTGACACTGGTTTTGCATTGATAATTTCCTGAGGCATATAACCTTCAGAATCTGCCAATGTTAAACGCTCTCTTACCGCCCTTTCAACACGAACCAAACCGACACGAAATTGATTCTCAATCATTTCACCAACAGATCGAACACGCCTGTTACCCAAATGATCAATATCATCAACAACACCATTACCATTACGAATATCAATTAGTTCTTTAAGGACATCAACAATATCATCATTACTAAGCGTTCCTTCACCCTCTGTTTCCTGCCTACCCAAACGACGGTTAAATTTCATCCGTCCCACAGCTGACAAATCATACCGGTCTTTAGTAAAAAACAAATTAGAAAAAAGATTTTCTGCCGAATCCTTTGTAGGCGGCTCGCCAGGACGCATCATACGATATATTTCGACTAGCGCTTCCAACCTGTTTGTTGAAGAATCCAGCTTCATTGCATTTGAAATATAGGCCCCTCTATCCAAATCATTGACATACAACACTTCTATATCAGATGCGCCAGATTCAAACAATGCCTCTAACAATTCTTCTGTTAGCTCATCATTAACATTTGCAACCAATTCACCAGTTGATTCATCAATAACATTATGCGCTAGAATTTTGCCAAACAGATACTCTTTCGGCACTTCAATCTCAGTCACATTAGCCTTAGTCATTTTTCTAATGTGTTTTGCGGTAACCCTTCGCCCTTCTTCAACTAGGACTTCGCCATCATACTTAATATCAAATACTGCCATTTCCCCGCGTAATCGCTCAGGAATAACATGAAATTTGATAGCATCTGGACTTAAGGTAAATTTATTCGTTTCGAAGAACATTTTAATCATTTCTTCGTTATCATACCCCAGCGCCCTTAATAAAATAGTCGCAGGTATCTTGCGCCTTCTATCAATTCTTACAAAAACTGCATCTTTGTGATCAAATTCAAAATCTAACCAAGAACCACGATATGGAATAACTCTGGCATTAAATAACAACTTACCAGATGAATGTGTCTTCCCTTTATCATGATCAAAGAATACACCCGGAGACCTGTGTAGTTGAGACACAATGACTCGCTCAGTACCATTAATTACAAATGTACCGTTACCCGTCATTAATGGAAGCTCACCCATGTAAACTTCTTGCTCTCTAATATCCTTTACGACCTTTGCCGATACCGCTGCTTCTTTATCATAAATAACCAGTCGAACCATGACTCTTAGCGGTGCGGCAAAAGTTGCTCCACGCTGCTGGCACTCTCTGACATCGAAAGTAGGCTCACCTAATCTATACTTAACATACTCAAGCACTGCATAGCCAGAATGACTAACTATCGGAAATACACTAGAAAAAGCACCGTGCAAACCGCACTCTAATCTTTTCTTAGGATTTATCCCAGACTGTAAGAAACTTGCATACGAGTCAATCTGTGTTGCTAAAAGATAGGGCACCTCAAGTACTTCTGTACTTTTCCCAAAATTATTTCGAATACGTTTTTTTTCGGTAAAAGAATAGGTCATATTGCTTTCATACCTTCAATCAAGTAGTGTTAAATATAAATCTCTAAAGCAGAGCATCTGCTTTGCCTAGGGTCGATCTCCTGCAAACAGTAAAAGGCCGGCGACAGATTGTCACCAGCCCTACTATTTAAAGACTTAGAAAATTCTTTAAGCTATAACTGTAAAATTTATCCTAAATCTTTATCAAGTCAAACTTACTTGATTTCGCCTTGTGCGCCAGCTTCTTCAAGAACCTTTAGAGCCTCTTCAGCGTCAGCTTTACTTACACCTTCTTTAACTGCAGTTGGTGCACCTTCAACAGCTGCTTTTGCTTCTTTCAAGCCTAAGCCTGTCAATCCACGCACAGCTTTAATTGCAGCAACTTTATTACCACCGAACGATGTTAAGACCACATCAAATTCTGTTTGCTCAGCACCACCGCCAGCAGCATCACCAGCTGCAGGAGCTGCAGCAGCAACAGCAGCAGTTACACCAAATTTTTCTTCCATCGCAGAAATTAAATCAACGATTTCCATCACAGTCATGTTTGATACTGCTTCTAAAATGTCTTCTTGTGAGATTGCCATTTTCTTGTATTCCTCTAAATATACTAAATATAGGTTTTAAATTGGTTTGCTAAACTCTTATGCAGCTTCAGCTTCTTGCTTTTGATCTCTGACAGCCGCCAAAGTACGAGCCAATTTACCGACTGGTGCTTTCATAACAGCCATAATCAAACTAATACCCTCATCACGAGTAGGCAGACTTGCCAAACGCGCCAATTCAGATACATCAAGTGATTTTCCATCAAAAGCAATCACTTTAGTGATTAACTTATCATTGCCTTTCGCAAAGTCATTGATTACTCTAGCTGCTGCGCCTGGTGCTTCCATTGATAATGCAAGAATTAATGGTCCTTTCAAACCATCCTGCATACATTCAAGTTCAGTCCCAGCAATTGCACGTTTTGCCAAAGAGTTTTTTACTACTCGTAGATAAACACCCGCTTCTCTGGCCGCATTTCTTAAAGCTTCCAGTTCAGTAACGGTTAAACCACGATATTCGGCTGCAACAGCTGATAATGCTTTCTTAGCATACTGAGCAACTTCATCAATAACTACCTTTTTGCTATCCAGGTTTAATGCCACAGATTACCTCCGGTAATTTATTCAGACTTATGTCTGAATTTAATAAAACACACCCACAAAGGATGCACCTTACGGTCCCTCACCAATATTCCGGTAAAGCTTCCGCCTGCGCTGGCTTAAATATATAATTATGCTTTACAGCACCAACGGTCTTTGACGGTTGCCGCTACCGGCAACCCAAAGTTTATTTACAACTATTAAACTTCTATACTACTTTGATCAATCCACAAACCAGGACCCATCGTTGAAGAAATAGCTATTTTCTTCAAATATATACCCTTCGCAGCCGAAGGTTTTGCTTTTTTCAAGTCAGCAATTAAGAACTCCAGATTTTCTTTAATTGAAGTCTCATCAAATGAAACCTTACCAATTGAACAATGAACAATACCACCTTTATCAGTACGGTAACGAACCTGGCCAGACTTTGCATTTTTAACTGCTGTGGCAACATCCGGAGTTACAGTTCCAACTTTAGGGTTTGGCATTAATCCTCTAGGCCCTAATATCTGACCTAACTGACCAACCACACGCATTGCATCAGGTGAAGCAATCACCACATCAAAATCCATTTCACCCTTCTTAACTTGAGCCGCCAAGTCATCCATACCGATCACATCAGCACCAGCCTCTTTGGCAGCATCTGCATTCGGCCCTTGGGTAAACACAGCAACCCTTACTGTTTTACCAGTACCATGCGGCAAAACGGATGCACCACGTACATTTTGGTCTGATTTTTTAGGATCAATACCCAAAACCACACTTACATCAATCGACTCATCAAATTTTGAATTAGCAAACTCTTTGATCAAAGAAACACTTTCTGAAATCGTATATTGCTCACTTTTACTTACTTTCTCAGCAACTAATTTTGCCTTTTTCGATAATGCTGCCATTTTACAGACCCTCCACATTTAGGCCCATGCTACGCGCACTACCTGCAATAATTTTAACTGCTGCATCCATAGTTGTTGCATTTAAATCTTCCATTTTAGTCGTAGCAACTTCTTCTAAATGCGCACGAGTTACCGTACCCACTTTTTCTGTATTAGGACGCCCACTTCCTTTAGCAATACCGGCAGCTTTCATTAACAAAACAGAAGCTGGTGGTGTTTTAGTTATAAAAGTAAAACTTCTATCACTATATACCGTGATGACTACAGGAATAGGCAAACCTTTTTCCACATCACCTGTTTTCGCATTAAACGCCTTACAAAATTCCATGATATTCACACCATGCTGACCCAGCGCAGGGCCTACCGGTGGACTTGGATTTGCTTCGCCAGCTTTCACTTGCAATTTAATATACGCTTCTATTTTTTTCGCCATCATCAACTCCTAAATGGGTCCTAACGCTTTCCAGCTCCCCAAGATACAAAAATCCCTGTTCTTAAAAAGAACAGGGATTCCATTAACAAATCTTTTATTAAAGCTTTTCTACTTGACCAAATTCTAACTCAACTGGTGTAGACCTACCAAAGATTAATACAGAAACCTTTAGCCTGCTTTTATCATAATTCACTTCTTCGATATTGCCGTTAAAATCATTAAACGGCCCATCAACAACCCTGATTGTCTCTCCAACCTCAAACAGCACTTTTGGTCTTGGCTTGTTCACACCTTCTTCAACACGATTCAGAATTGCGCTTGCTTCTTTATCTGAAATTGGTGCAGGCCTATCTGAAGTCCCCCCGATAAAACCCAACACTCTAGGGATATTTCTAACTAAATGCCATGTTTCATCTGTCAACTCCATCTGAACCAAAACATAACCCGGGAAAAACTTTCTTTCACTTTTGCGCTGCTGCCCCATGCGCATTTCCACGACTTCCTCTGTAGGCACTAGAATTTTTCCAAAAAACTCCTGAACCCCTTCCAGATCAATTTTTTCTTCTAGAGCAAGCTTTACTTTGTTTTCATAATTTGAATAAGCATGCACCACATACCAGCGAAGAGCCATAACTTACACCTGACCAGTCAAGTTGCGGATACCCCAGAAAAGGAACATATCCAAGATCCATAAAATCAAACCCACCAAAAAAACCATCCCAAAAACCAACAAGGTGGTTCTGATTGTTTCTTCACGCGTAGGCCATACAACCTTTCTTACTTCCTGCTTCGCTTCTAACGCAAAAGCCCATACATCCCTACCAACCTGGGTTGTAAGCACTACTGCCAAAGCAATCAATATTATTGTTACTAAAGCTAAAACCCTATATAACAAGGTGAAGCTTGGCATTTCAGCAAAGTAATAAAACCCTGCTACGCCAGCGATTACAAGAACAAGAGACAAACTCTGTTTTACAATATCAAGAACTCTTGACGGTTCTTCTACCTGTGCATTCATCTATATAAACTTGGAAATAAATTATTGAGTTATTCTCTGAATGGCAGGCCAGGAGGGACTCGAACCCACAACCTGCGGTTTTGGAGACCGCTGCTCTACCAATTGAGCCACTGACCTATTCAGAAAACCGTAATGAACCGATGATTATACAATAAAGAAAAAAACATAACAAGGGTTGTCTGCTATTTTTCTTTATAAAATAAACCACTCTTTTTTGGAGCTCATAACCGGATTTGAACCGGTGACCTCTTCCTTACCAAGGAAGTGCTCTACCGACTGAGCTATATGAGCAGTCTATTTTTTAAAA
>Ga0164315_10004231_pt1 | contig 11130 bp, 9 predicted proteins | sample GuaBasSedimGuay6_FD_113737 | JGI IMG/M metagenome (GOLD analysis project Ga0164315, IMG submission 113737) | Subseafloor sediment microbial communities from Guaymas Basin, Gulf of California, Mexico - Guay6, Core 4569-2, 0-3 cm | ecosystem: Environmental > Aquatic > Marine > Hydrothermal vents >...
CCGGTCCAGGGTCAGGGACTCGATGGCCCGGTGTGCCTTGAGCATAATGGTGCCACCGGGTGTTTCGTAGCAGCCCCGCGCCTTCATACCCACATAGCGGTTTTCCACAATATCGGCACGGCCAATACCGTTGGCGCCGCCGACCTCGTTGAGGTACTCCAGCACAGTGGCGGGGCTCATGGCCTGGCCATCGATAGCCACGATGTCACCGCACTGGTAATCCAGCTCGATATAGGTGGCTCGATCAGGGGCCGCCTCGGGGCTCACACTCCAGCGCCACATGTCTTCCTCGGGTTCTGCCCAGGGTTCCTCCAGCAGGTCGCCCTCGTAGGAAATATGCAGCATATTGGCATCCATGGAGTACGGTGATTTCTTCTTCGCACTGGCGAAATCCACCGGGATATTGTGGGTCTCGCAGTAAGCCATCAGGGATTCCCGGGAACTCAGATCCCACTCCCGCCAGGGCGCGATCACCTTGATGCCGGGTTTCAGGGCATAGGCGCCCAGTTCGAAGCGCACCTGGTCATTGCCCTTGCCCGTGGCGCCGTGGGAAATGGTATCGGCACCGGTCTCATTGGCAATTTCAATCAGGCGCTTGGCGATCAGGGGACGGGCGATAGAGGTGCCCAGCAGGTACTCTCCCTCGTAAATAGTGTTGGCACGGAACATGGGGAAAACGAAGTCGCGGACAAATTCCTCGCGTAAATCATCGATGTAGATCTCCTTGATACCCATGGCCTCGGCCTTGGCGCGGGCAGGCTCCACTTCCTCACCCTGGCCGATGTCAGCAGTAAAGGTGACCACCTCACAGTCGTAGGTATCCTGCAGCCAGCGCACAATGACCGAGGTATCCAACCCACCGGAATAGGCCAGGACAACTTTGTTTACATCAGACATCTCATGCTCCACACAGGCTCTACTCGAAAAGGCCGCACATTCTACTCCCGGGTGGGGACAATTCCCAGCCCGTATTCCCGTCCGTATTCCCGCGCCGCCACCTTTACTGTAGCATTCACCCCCTGCTCCCCACGCCACAAGGCCACAAGTGACAGAACTGACCATTACCCGCCCGGATGACTGGCACGTGCACCTGCGCGACGGCGCCGCCCTGCAACACACCTGCGCCGATATGGCGCGCTACTTCGGGCGCGCGATTGTCATGCCCAATCTCACCCCGCCGGCAACCACCGTCGCAGATGTGACTGCCTACCGGGATCACATTCTCAAGGCCATGGCCGACCTGCCGCGCCAGTTCGAGCCACTGATGACGCTCTATCTCACCGACCAGACCGATGCCGCCGAGATCCACCTGGCCGCCGCGGCGGACTTTATCCACGCGGTGAAGTTGTACCCGGCCGGGGCGACAACCAATTCCACTGCGGGTGTAGCCGAACTGGACGGGCTTTTTACCACCCTGGCGGCTATGGAGGAGGCAGACCTGCCCCTGTTGATTCACGGTGAAGTCACCGATTACAACATCGACATCTTCGACCGGGAGAAAGTATTCATCGATCGCTACCTGGCGCCCATTGCCAGGCGCTTTCCTGAATTGCGCATCGTACTGGAACATATCACCACCCGGGACGCGGTGGCGTTTGTGCGCGAAGCCGGTAACAACGTGGCGGCCACCATTACCGTCCACCACCTGTTATTCAACCGCAACGATATGCTGGTAGGCGGCATCCACCCCCACTACTTCTGCCTGCCCATCCTCAAACGCAATATCCACCAGGTGGAGCTCATGGAGGCCGCCACTTCCGGCAACCCCAAGTTTTTCCTGGGTACTGATTCCGCTCCCCATAGCACAGCCAACAAGGAAAACAGTTGTGGTTGTGCCGGCATATACTCCGCCCATGCTGCCCTGGAGCTTTACGCGGAGGTGTTTGAGCAACTGGACGCCCTGGATAAACTGGAGGGTTTTGCCTCCCATTTCGGCCCCGACTTTTATCGCCTGCCACGCAACAGCGATACCGTCACCCTGCGCAAGCAGAGCTGGCAAGTACCTGCCCAACTCCCTCTGGGAGCGGCAACCCTCACCCCCCTGCGCGCTGGAGAAGCAGTGCAGTGGCGGGTTCTGGAACGGGATACCTGATACATTGAACAGGTCTGACGGACAGCGTATCTGTGATCGTTTTCGGGGCTTTTTGCCGGTAATCATCGACGTGGAGACTGGTGGCTTTATTGCCGGTACCGACGCCCTGCTGGAAGTCGCGGCGACCATCGTGCGCATGGATGGAGACGGCTTGCTGGCGGTGCATCGCACCTACAGCTTTAACGTCCAGCCCTTCGAAGGTGCCAATATCGAGCAGGCGGCGCTGGATTTCACCGGGATAGACCCCTATCACCCGTTCCGGGAAGCGGTCCCGGAGAAGGATGCGCTGGGAGAACTGTTCACCATTATCCGCAAGGAGATCCGCGACCAGCATTGCACCCGCGCCATTTTAGTGGGGCACAATGCGCACTTCGATGCGGGTTTTATCAGTGCGGCGGTGCAGCGCTGCGGCATCAAGCGCAACCCCTTTCACCCTTTCTCATTTTTTGATACGGCAACCCTGTCGGGTCTGGCTTACGGCCAGACCGTATTGGCCAAGGCCTGTACTGAGGCAGGCATCGCTTTTGATAATGCTGAGGCACACTCGGCGGCCTATGACGCCGAGCGCACGGCGGACCTGTTTTGTGACATTGTCAACCGTTGGAAGGAATCGGGCGGCTGGATGCCGGACTTCAACTAGCCTTCCCCGCTGATTTGATTTAGCACGAGATCAATCTCGTGCATCAGGTGCTCGATGCTGTCATTTTCCAGCAATTCATATTTCAACGACTCTTCCAGCGGCAGCAGTTGAATCAGCGTATACACCACCTGCCAGGCGTTGTTGTAATCCAGTGACAGGTTCATGCGCTGCACATGGGGGTGGGTTTGAAGGCTGCGCAGCACATCGACCAGGGGTTGCCAGGGCTCCAGTACCGCGGTCAGTGCAGGCGCGTCCCGCAGTTGAATTTCCCCCACTACCAGACCGTTGGCGCGAGTTTCCGTCTCGTACAATTTAAAACGCTGCGCCCCCTCGATAGTAATCCCCAGAAGGCCATTGGGCAGTTGGTCCCAGTCGACGATGCGGGCACAGGTGCCGTAGCCCCCCAGATCCGGCGCCGCGCGCCCCCGCTGCGCAACCTCTGCACCACGGCGAATCCACACCACCCCAAAAGCGCTATTGGATTTCATACAGTCCCGCACCAGGTCCAGATAGCGCTGCTCAAAAATCTGCAAGGGCATACGACCAAAAGGCAGCAATACACTGGACAGGGGAAACAGTGGCAGTTCACTCACTGGTCACACCCCCAGCCGCGGCATCAGGGCAGTAGCCTGCACTGAATTAGCGGGCAGCTCATGCGTTCCCCTCCGGGCCCAGCGGTTTGAACAGGATTATCAGGCGGGGCAATAACAGCAGCGCGCCCAGCACTGCTGCCACCATGGCCAGCACCGTGAGCAGGCCAAAGTGGACACTGGGGTTGAAATTGGACAGAATCAGCGTGAAAAAGCCGATCACGATAGTGACTGTGGTGTAGTACATGGCGCGCCCGATACTATTGTGGCAGCGATACATAGTGGCGCGGTAGTCCCGATCCACAGGGAACTCCCGCAAATACCGGTGTACATAGTGAATACAGTCATCCACGCCGATGCCAACCACGATAGAGGCAATGGTGATGGTCATAATATCCAGCGGAATTCCCGCCAGTCCCATCATTCCCAGTACCATACCCGCCGCCAGCAAATTGGGCGCCAGGGTGATCAGGGCCAGGGGAAGAGACCTGAATAACACCAGGAACATAAACAGGATGGCCAGGAATACCGCACCCAGGGTAAGAATCTGTGAGCGGTACAGGCTTTGCAGCACATTATTGTACAACACCAGCATACCGGTGAGCTGTACCTGCTCCGGCTCGAAGCCCAGGGGGCCCACCAGCTGCGCGTGCACGGTGTGAAGAAGCTCAGCGCGGCGCAGGTCCTTGCTGGTTTCCTTTACCCGGACCGTGAGCCGCGCCTGCCCCGTATTTTCAGAAAAATAGGGGGACACCATCAGGGTCTTCATATCCTCGGGTAGGCTCTTCTGCACAATGGCCAGCTCCACTCCACCGATGTCCTCCCCCAACAAGCCCTTCACTACGGAAAACACCGTGGACAGTGACAATACCTTGCCGGTCTCGGGTAGAGAATCAAGATAATGGTGCACCGCATCGAGTTCGCGCATGCCTTCCAGGCTGAACCAGTAACTGGGAACAAACGCCTCCTCTGTGCCGGCGAATTCATCGACATCGCTGTCAAACTCATCGTCCCAATCATCACCGGCAAGGTCACCTGCAGGCACGACGAATGACTCACTATCCTCGGCGAACGGGTCGTCATCCGCCACCGGCGGCGCATCGACAGCAGAGGCCATATTCTCAAGACCCGGCAACGGCGTGTCCACGTTGAGTGGCGAGAGAATTATATCCAGCGGAATAGTGCCGCCCAACTGGGAGTCCAACAGTTCCATACCCTGGTAGATTTCTGTCGATTCGCGAAAATAGTCAATAAAGCGGTTCTCAACCTGCAGACGGCTGATACCCACGACAGTGAGAATGACCAGCAGAGCACTCACCACGAGAATGGCGCGACCATGGTGATCCGCCAGCCGTGAAAAATGCGCGGTGAGTACCGGGTCGCTACCTGTGTGATGGTGGGGTTTGCCCTTGGGCCACACCAACATCAGGCAGGGCACAAGCATAAAAGACATCAACATGGCCACCACAATACCGGCGGTCATCATCCAACCAAAGTCAATCACCGGCTGTAACCCCGACACCACCAGGGAGACAAACGCGACGATGGTGGTAATACCGGTGTAGATACAGGGAACGGCCATCAGTTGCATGGTAAGCAGCACCCGTTCGTGTAAATCCCCGTCGGGATCAGCGGCGTGCAATTCCCGGTAGCGCACGATCAGGTGGATGGTGATGGCCAGGGTGATGATGAGCAACACCGCCACGAAATTGGAGGAGATCACCGTCATACGCCAATCCAGGGCCCCGAGCATGCCCAGCATGATCACCGTGGTGGCGCCACAGGTTACCAGCGGGATCACCACCCATCGCGCCCGCCGGAAAATAATCGCCAACACCACCAGCATGACACCCAGGATAGCGCTGCCGAATACCACCAGGTCACTGCGCACAAAACTCACCATATCCGCAGCGATCATGGGTACGCCCCCCACGAACAACCTGGCGTGGTCATTATAACGCGCCGCAATCGCGCGTACTTGTTCCACCAGCAGGCTATCCCTGGCCAGTGCCACCGCGCTGTGCGCCTTGAAGGCGACTTCCACTTCGCTCAGCTCGCGCTGCTCATCAACGGACAGGCCTTCTCGGTTGCGCCTGATGCGCAGGGACTCGCGCGTACTCAACAGGTCATAGTAGAACTCATCGTACTTGAGGTTGATCTGCACGGCACTGACCAACCCGTCGCGACTGACCAGCAGGTCGGCGTATATGGGGCTGGTTGTCAGCTCCTGCAACACCAGGTCCAGGTCGATGCCGGGCTGATCCAGGCTGGGCAGCGGGTCCTTGCCTGTGATGTCCGACAGTCTCACCGGCGGGCTCTCCAGCAGCGGCACATCCAGCACCGTGACCACCGACGATACGCCGTCCAACGCGCGCAGCTCGTCCGCCATCCGGCGCAGGGGCCGCAGGGATTCGGGAGAAAGCAGGGGTGCATGGGGCTGCCAGGTAATCAGCACAAAATCTTCGGTGGAGAACTCATCGATGACCTGGCGGTAAAGTTCCAGTGACGGGTCGCCCTGTAACATCAGCGAATCAGCGGATGCATCCAGCTTGATCTTATCCAGTTGGGTGGCAAAACCACCTACTAGCAGCGCCACCAGCAACAGGGCCAACCAGGGCCGGCGCAGGACCAACCAGTCATACGCGAAAGTGAAAATATCAATCATGGTGATTCACCAGTCTCGAGTTGCACCAGTAGTTTCTGGTGGATCCCGCCAAAACTGCCGTTACTCATAATGACAACCTGATCACCCGGGCAGGCTTGCGCCGCCACCTGCCTTACCAGTTCGTCTATATCACAGGCCAATACCGCCGGTACCGGGCTCTGCGCCACTACCGCGTCCAGCGACCAATCCATACCCGGTGGCCGAAACCAGTAAACCCAGTCCGCATCCACGGTGGCCGCCGCCAGTTGCTCCCGGTGCTCACCCATGCGCATGGTATTGGAGCGCGGCTCCACCAGGGCAATCAGACGCCCGCTACCGGCCCGGGCCCGCAAGCCCTGCAATGTTGTAGCGATGGCCGTGGGGTGGTGGGCAAAGTCGTCGTACACGGCCACATTTCGCACCGTACCCAGTAATTCCAGCCTGCGTTTCACCCCGCCAAATTCTGCCAGGGCACTGGCGGCCACACCTGGTGTCACACCCACATGTCGCGCCGCAGCCATGGCGGTGAGGGCGTTTTCCACGTTGTGCCGACCGTAGTGGTTCCAGCTGACATCTATGGACTCTTCACCAGCTAAGGGCTCTTCACCGGCACGGCGCAAACGGAACTGCGACCCATCCGCCTTCGCCAGTTCCGCGCGCCAGTCAGCACCACATTCCGTGCCGATACCGAAGGAAGTCGTCGGTGTCCAGCAGCCCATGGCCAGGGTCTGGTCGATGGCCGGTACGCCGTGACGGTGCACAACAAGCCCCTCCCCCGGTACACAACGCACCAGATGGTGGAACTGCCGTTGAATGGCCCCCAGGTCGTCAAAAATGTCGGCGTGATCAAATTCCAGGTTGTTGATCGTCAGGGTGCGGGGTCGGTAGTGCACGAACTTGGAGCGCTTGTCGAAAAAAGCGGTATCGTATTCGTCCGCCTCTACCACAAAAAAATCTGAGTTGCCGGCACGGGCCGACAAACCGAAATTGGCGGGCACACCACCGATCAGGAAACCCGGCGCCATACCCGCATACTCTAAAATCCAGGCCAGCAGACTACTGGTTGTGGTCTTGCCATGGGTGCCGGACACTGCCAACACCCATTTATCCCGCAACAGGTGCTCTGCCAGCCACTGGGGACCCGAGGTATACGGCAGGCCGGTATTGAGCATGTACTCCACCGCAGGATTGCCACGGGTCATGGCGTTGCCAACGACCACACAATCCGGCCGCTGCTGCAGGTGCTCGGGAAGATATCCCTCCATCAATTCAATGCCGGCAGCACGCAACTGGGTACTCATCGGGGGGTAGACGCTGGCATCGGATCCGGTAACCCGATAGCCCAGTTCCCTGGCCAGCAGGGCGACACCTCCCATGAAGGTACCGCAGATACCCAGAATATGAATATGACCTTTCAACAAACAGCTCCTCAAATGCAGCGCGCATAGTAGCATGCAGTCAATTCACACCACAGCCAGATACGGCAAAACCACCGCATCAGTCCACATACAGCGCCAATTCACGTATGATATTCAACTCTGTTTACAGACTCTGGCGACCACCACCAGCCACGAATTACGCCACAGGCAAAAAAAACACCGCCTAATGTCAGGAATATCACCCCATATGCCAAGAAAAAATGCTTTCTACGCCCAGTCCGGCGGCGTTACCGCCGTGATTAACGCCTCTGCCTGTGGCGTTATTGAAACCGCCAGAAAACACCGCGCCCACATCGGTAAGGTCTATGCCGGGCGCAACGGCATTATAGGCGCCCTGCGTGAAGACCTGATTGATACCAGTAAAGAGAGCAAAGCCGCCATACACGGACTGCTGTCCACGCCCGCCGGCGCGTTCGGGTCCTGCCGCCACAAATTACAGAGCGTGGAACAGAACCCGGCTGAGTACCAACGTCTGATCGAGGTTTTCAAGGCGCATAATATCGGTTATTTCTTTTACAACGGCGGCGGCGATTCCGCCGATACCTGCCTTAAAGTATCGCAGCTGAGCGAATCCTTGGGCTACCCCTTACAGGCCATCCATGTACCCAAAACCATCGATAACGACCTGCCCCTGACAGACAACTGCCCCGGTTTCGGCTCAGTAGCCAAGTACATCGCCATCTCGACCCGGGAGGCCGCGCTGGATGTCGCCTCCATGTGCGAGACCTCCACCAAGGTGTTCATCCTGGAGGTGATGGGGCGCCACGCGGGCTGGATCGCCGCGGCCGCCGGCCTGGCCGCAGAGCGGGAGGGGGATGCCCCGCACATTATCCTGTTCCCCGAAATCGCCTTCAACCGTGAGAAGTTCCTGGCCAGGGTCAAGCGCACCGTGAAACGCTGCGGCTACTGCGTTATCGTCGCCTCGGAGGGGGCCCAGTACAAGGACGGTACGTTCCTGGCCGAATCCGGGCTCAAGGATGCCTTTGGCCACAGCCAATTGGGTGGCCTGGCACCCAACCTGGCACAAATGATGAAATCGGAGTTGGGCCACAAATACCACTGGGCAGTGGCGGATTACCTGCAGCGCTCCGCCCGGCATATCGCCTCTCAAACCGATGTGGACCAGGCCTACGCCCTGGGGCAAGCTGCTGTGGAATTTGCCCTGCGCGGCGACAATGCCGTTATGCCCTGTATTGTGCGCGGTAAGGGCAAGCGCTATAGCTGGTCTATCGGCGAAGCACCATTACAGGACGTGGCCAATCGCGAGAAGAAAATGCCACGCAATTACATCACCCGCGATGGTTTCAATATCACTGAAGCAGCCCGCGACTACCTGGCCCCCCTCATTGTCGGGGAGGCCTACCCGCAGTACCGCAAAGGCATGCCGCAATACGCGCAACTGAAGAATGTGCCAGTACCCAGGAAGCTGAAAACCAACTTCAAGGTCTAGACATTATGTAGTGACCTGTATAAATCATATATTCAGGACACCACACCAGAGTACCCCGGAGCTAAAATCTGTAAGATTTTGTCGGTTGCTTTCTGTACAATGCGCGCCTTCCTATTGAAGCGATAATGAAGCAAACCGAGGATTTTCCTATGTACAATGATGCCGATTTCAACCGCTGGCGGCGCCACCCCTGGCATGGCCTGCACACGCGTGCAGACGACACACCACAAGACGTCGTTCAGGTCTACATCGAGATGACGCCGGATGACGTGGTCAAGTATGAGTTGGACAAGGGTTCGGGCTTCCTCATGGTTGACCGCCCCCAGCGCACCACCTCCAGCCCGCCCGCACTCTACGGTTTTATCCCGCGCACATACTGTGCCGAAGAAGTCGCCAAACGCTGTCCGGGTGTCGATGTGGCGGATGGCGACCCTCTGGATATTTGTGTATTTTCCGAACGTCATATCACCCGTGCCGACATCATACTCAAGGCGCGTGTAGTGGGCGGCATCCAGATGATCGACGGCGGCGAGGCCGACGACAAGATCGTGGCGGTGCTGGACGGTGACAATATCTGGGGTGACGTACAGGACATCGCCGACCTGCCGCCGATCAAGACCGAGCGCCTGCAGCACTATTTCTCCACCTACAAAATGATTCCCGGCAGGGAAGTCGACGTCAAAGTCGACTTTGTCTACGGTCGTGAAGAGGCGCTGAAGGTCATCGCGGCTTCCGAACTGGATTACCAGAACCACTTCGGGCACCTGCTCAACAAGTCGAAAAGCTAACTCTCCACATCAGCAATCCACAGCGGCCTGACCCTGTCACACCGCTGTGAGCACCTCGCTGCAGTTACCCCCGCGCGCACCAGCCGCCAGCCACGTTGAGGTACCGTTCCATGATATGGGGCAACTCGGCCTCGATTTCATGGCGCAGTAGCAGTGCTTCTGTCACCTCTTCGCAGTCCCAACACGACTGCAGCAGTTCACCGGTCAGTTGCTCGGAGCAGCCTGCCGACAGTGGCGCGTAGCTCAAATGCCAGCGCTCCGGCGCCACCCCGCCGCGATCCCGGGCGTAAGGCCGGTAAAAGCCCCGGGACTTGCCGGCGGCGATAAGCTCATCCAACCAACAGTGCAGGGGGTCGAACACGCCGCCGGCAGCCACTTCCTGTGGCGATAACTGCAACGGATAATCCGGCGCCACTGCCGCTGCATCATAGATATCAAGGTCGGTACCCCAATGATGGCGAGACGTACCGGGTATAGCCGAGTAGCGCAGAATGGCATAAAGCTGCTCGACAGGTGACAGTGCCTCCATTTCGACCGCACATCCCCGGTCATCGTGCACCGGTCGCGCACCGCGGGCCTTGCCGTTCCAGATAGTCAATTGGCGGGAAAAAGAGCGAAAACTACTGGCAATCGCCAACTCGAACCCGGCGCGGCGGGCATCCGCCTGCAATGCCGCTATGGCCTGCGCCACGTCATCCCGCAAGCGATGGCCACCCGGCAGGGTCACCAGATGGGAGTCATCCAGTCCGGTCAATTGCCGCACAGTCAGTTGCTGTGTCAGTTGCTGCGCCAATTCCATTCACTCCATTTAAAGCGGATCCAGCGAAAATGGCAGGGCCCGCGACAAGTCAATGCCCCGTGGGCTGATGCTCGCCCCCCAGGCCAACACATCCACCCCTGCCGGCATCACCCTGCAGCAGCAAATCAACTCGACTGCCCTCTGCATACTTTACCTCAGGGCAAATATCCGGGTAATCGCTAAAACCGGTATTGGGGCAGTGCACGGTAATGACCTCACCCCCGGGCAACTCAACATCCGCCAGAAAACGTTTGTAACGACGCAACAGCCGCCCTTCCAGTAGCGAATCAAACTGCATACCAAGCCAGTATCCCCGGGGTTTGTACGGATCGGTCACAGACACCCCTTTGCTGCAACAATCACATTATTCTATCAATCACCGTCAACGTGTTGTAGTGCTCCAACCACCTGATAAGCCGGGATCAGGTGGTTGGAGCACTATCCATCGATAAAAACTATGAGGAAATAGTGGCACGGCCGCAGCTTATCTGGTAGTTTCTGCGCCCTTGGATTTGGGCTGCCCCTGGAGCCCCGGCCAAAGAACTGTGAGTATTGTCGAGTAACCTTAGTAGTATGGGAAAATAGCCATGCCTCGAGCAGCCAAAAAAGCAGCCACCGCTGAGTTCAAAAACTTCGAGCCCTACAAACCCAAGCGGGGCGAAGAGTACATGAACGAGAAGCAGCGTGA
>Ga0164315_10004232_pt1 | contig 11129 bp, 4 predicted proteins | sample GuaBasSedimGuay6_FD_113737 | JGI IMG/M metagenome (GOLD analysis project Ga0164315, IMG submission 113737) | Subseafloor sediment microbial communities from Guaymas Basin, Gulf of California, Mexico - Guay6, Core 4569-2, 0-3 cm | ecosystem: Environmental > Aquatic > Marine > Hydrothermal vents >...
AGGGTGTGGTTGATGGCGGACACATAGGACAATGCGTTTGCCACGCGGTAGTCGTTGTTGTCAGAGAGGCTCATCCGGCTTTCGTTGGAGAACTTCAGGGTGTTATTTTTGCTGAAACGGTAGCGGTAATCCACCTGGAAATAGATAGCAAGGGCACTGTCGGTTATGTGGCTGCCGTCAATAAGTTTCTCTTCCTGGAATCCTTCCAGCCCGGCACCGCCTTTCAGCATGGATTGGTCAGTATCAAAAAATGTACGGCCATAACCCGATGCAAGGGAAATGTTGTGATCAATGCCGGAAGGCTCATCTTTTCTCCACACAATGTTGGTAAAAATGCTGCTTTTTTCAGCGATTGAATAGTCTGTCTTGACACCGGCCTCGATTTTTTCAGTGTCACGTGATTTTACTCCGCTTTCCTGATTGGTTACATCGGTGAACAGGTAGGCACCGTAGGCCTTGAAATGCAGGCGTCCCCACCGGGTATGAAAATCACTTTTGAAGTTTCCGGTGGTTGTTTCGGAGTTGCCACTGGTGGAAACGTAGCCGATGGAGACGGTCAGGCCGGTTCCGCCATCTGATTTCAAAGCAGGGTTGGCCCTGCCTGGAAACGGCAGCATCGCCAGAAAAGAAAAGATAATCAGAGAGTTGCAGAGTCTTCGAGTTTTACAGAAAGCATTTTGCTGCATCCGGGTTCCTCCATCGTCACCCCATAGAGGGAGTCCACCATTTCCATGGTGGTTTTATTGTGTGTCATAACAACAAACTGTACGGTATCCCGATAGCGTCTCAGGAACTGCCCCAACTGAATCACGTTGGCCTCATCGAGAGGGGCATCTACCTCGTCCAATACGCAAAGCGGCGAAGTCCGGTATTCAAACATGGCAAAAAGCAGGGCAAGGGCGGTCTGGGCCTTCTCGCCGCCACTCATCAGGGAGATATTCTGGATCTTCTTTCCCGGTGGCTGGGCAAAGATGTCCACACCGGTTTCCAGCGGGTCTGCAGGGTCTGTCAGGGACAGGCTGGCATTCCCACCACCGAACAGATGCTGAAATACCTGGGAAAAAGTGGTATTGATAGCATCATAGGCATGCATGAACAATTCTCTTGTCGTGTTGTCAATTTCATGGATGTCCCGGGTCAGGTTGGCAATGGATTTCATCAAATCTTCCCGTTGCTCCGTCAGATAGTTGAACCGTTCTTCCTGCGTCTCACATTCATCGATTGCCAGTAGATTTACCACGCCGAACCCCGCCAGACGTTTTTCCAGTTTTTCTACTTCTGCTTTCAATGCTTCAGGTTCTTCAACCGCTACCAGTTCCGGCCTGGAATCTCCCTGCAACAACTCATCCAGCTGGGAGAGAATCCGATTGAATTCACCTTGAATTTCCATCATTTTCAATTCCAGTTCCTGCTCTTTGTCCCGATGGTTGTTTTCCTGCTGACGCTGTTCTTTCAACTCCTCTTCAAAGAGCGCCAGTGTCTGCCGCTCTCCTTCAACTTCCCGTTTCTTCTCCGAAAGCAGATTGTCAATTTTACGGTATTCATCCACTGCGAGATCCGCATTTTTTCTGGCATTTTCAAGGCGTTCCCGGAGCGAATCCAGGTTTTCCATATCCAAAGAGCGGTTTTTCCGCGCCTGTTCCAGGCTCTCCCTCAGTTCGCCCTGCCGGATTTCGAGAAATTTCAACTCCTTCTCAATGCTTAAAGTAGTGGCGGCACGTTTTTCATGAAGCAGCTTCAGTTCCGTAAATGCTTCCCCGTGGCTTTCCAGTTTTTCTCGAAGCAGGCTCAACTCCCGTTCACGGCGGCGCCGGACATCCATTTGTGCCGTAATCTTTTCTTCCAGAACTGCAATTTCTTTTTCCGCGCCGGCATAATTCTTCTTTAACCCTTCCAGCTTCATTGAACGGGCGGCAATTTCTTCTGAAATCCGTTTTGTGTCCGCATCTTTAGATGCCAGCATCTGACGGGCACTGGCAAGGGAAGACCGGGAAGCGGACAAGTCCAGTTTCAATGCCTCCTGCTTCGACAGAAGATCTTCGCGGCGAACCGTCAGCGTTTCCAGGGCATCGGTAAGAGACTCGGCTTCCGTCTTCATCCCATCCCGTTTTTTGTACAGTGTTTTAAGTTTTTCCTCGCTTTCCCTCAAACCGGTTTTTATGGAAAAAAATCCGTGTTCATCTTTATGCCCCAGGGTCAAAATACCTGTCTCCGCCAGAAAAAAATCACCGTCTCCGGTCAGAAAAGAACCCGCGACAGCCATTCCCTCGGAAACCCCGGCACGGACCGCCACATTGGAAAGATATTCTGAAATCCGGCCGGAAACCGATTCTTTCCACTTCAAATGAGACAGCAGCCCGCCCCCTGCCTCTTTGCTTCGGGAATCATCCGGAACAAGGAAAGAAACACCATTCAGGCCATCTCCCCTCGCCGTTTCAATCAATTCCAACAATGCTTCTTTTGAACGGGGAATCAGAACCTGATAAAAACCGGAAAAAAATGCTTCCAGAGCAGCGTCAATTTCCCCGTCCGTCTCAATAAAATCGCCCAGAACACCGGCAATGAGTTCAGGTTTCTTTTCCATCAGCGCTTTCACATTCTCAGAAAATCCCTGGCGTTCTTCCAGAAAATGGCGCATGGATTCCATATGCTTTTCAACAGTGGCAATTTCAATTTCCAGGCCCCGCAGCTCTTCCCGCCTGGCTTCCAGCTCCTGCTTCCGCCCGGCGATTGCCGCGTCCAGGTCTTCTTTCTCCCGGTTCAGCACTTCAATCTCTTCATTAAAACGCTCAATTTCTTTTTCTTTCCGTTGGATACGGTTTGAAATCTCCGCTGTCTCTTTGCTGATAATATCCACCACACCCTGTTTCCCCTTGATGTCCGCTTTCAGCTCTTCAATGGCCTTCCGGGTAAAAGAAATCTCCGAACTCAAAGTAAAATGCCGTCCCTCCGACTCTTTCAAGCCACGGTCCGCATCCCTAAAAGCGGTTTCCGCATCGGAAAGCTCCGCCTTCATCCGGTCCAGCGCGGCCTGCATCTCCTCCTTTTTCACTTCCAGGTTTTCCAGGTCTTCCGAGGCCAGCTCCAGGTTTCTCTTTTCGCGTTTTGCCGTTTCATCACTCTCCGCCAATTCCTTTTCAATGCGGGCAAACTGTTCCCCGTATCCCGCCAGCCTTGTTTCCAGTTCCTGAATTTTTCCCTGAAGATGGCTGATTTCCGCTTCAAGGCGTTCTGACTGCAGTTTTTTCTCAAAATAGGTCCGGTTCAATGCCGCGGCCGCTTCTTCCGAATTTAGAATTTTTCTTTTCTGTTCTTCCAGTTTTGCTTCCAGCCTGCCCCGTTCTGCAACCATGGCAGCGAATTCGTCCTGAAATTTCCCCTTCTGGCTACGGAATCCATCCAGCTCCTGTTGAAACTGAAATCCAAGATGGCCGAGATAGCCTTCTTTTTTCTCCCGGAGTTTGTCTTGAATGACCTTGAACTGCCTTGCCCGCCCTGCCTGCTGGCGCAGGGAATTCAGCCCCCGCTTCACTTCGGCAATAATGTCCTCCACCCGCTCCAGGTTCTCTTCCGTCAGGCGGATTTTCCCCACCGCTTCCTTCTTTTTCATTTTGTATTTGAGAATTCCGGCAGCCTCTTCAATCATACGGCGGCGCTCTTCCGGCCTTGCATTGATCAGGGTGCTCACCCGCCCCTGCTCGATGATGGCAAAGGATTTGGACCCCAGCCCGATTTCCAGCAGAAACTCCTGTATGTCTTTCAATCGAACCCGTTTCCCATTGAGACGATATTTGGCATCCCCCTCACGGAAATACTGGCGCTGTATCGTGATCAGGCGCTCTTCCCCCTCATCAGGGTTCAAGTTTTCCAACTGAAGCTCCACCTCAGCCATTCCCATGGGTGCCAGCTTGTCACTGCCATTGAATACTACATCCTCCATGGCACCGCCGCGGAGATTCTTGAAGCTCTGCTCTCCCATTACCCAGAGAAGTGCATCCGCAATGTTGCTCTTGCCGCAGCCGTTGGGGCCCACAATACCGGTAATACCCGGTGAAAAACGAATTACCGTCTCCCTTGGAAAGGATTTGAAACCAAACAGGCGAAGTTTTCGAATTACATACATATTTTCAGCAAATCCTCCCATTCCGTCATCAGGTGCTCAAGTGTTGCCGATGCTTCTGACAACCGTTCCTGCACAGCCTTCAACCGCGCCACATCCCGGTAAATCTCAGGGGCTTCCAACTCTTCAGCCAGCTTCTGATGCTCAATCTCCAGTCTCTCAATCTCCTTCTCAACCTCACCGAGGCGCCACCTGGCCCGCTGAAGTTCATTCTTTGAAACCAGCGGTTTTCCCGGATTACTTTCAACTGCATCATTCGCCTTCACTGCAGGCCGGGCCTTTCTTGTATCTTCAAAAGCCGGTTCATCCCCCGGGTGTTTCTGCCGCTGAAGAAAACCGGACACAGAACCGGCAAAGCGCGTTGAACAGCCATTTTCCAGTGCCATCACCTCGTTCACCACCTGGTCCAGGAAAAAACGGTCATGGGAAACCACCAGCAAACTTCCCTCAAAGGAAATCAATGCGTCCATCACCGCGTCCTTCAGCTGAAGATCCAGATGGTTGGTCGGCTCATCCAGTACCAGAAGGTCACAGGGCTGTTTCATCAGTACCGCCGTTTTCAGGCGGCTGCGCTCCCCCCCGGATAAAGTGAAAATCGGTTTGTCCAGGTCATCCCCGAAAAAATAGAACCGGGCCAGATAAGATGCCAGGTCCTCATTTCGAAAACTCGGGTCCATGGCCAAAAGCTGGCCACTGACCGTTCCACCCGGAACCGGCAGTTGAACATCCTGGTCAAAATACCCTATTTTGAGGTTTTCTGCAAGCCACAGCTCACCTGAAAGAGGCACCACCTGCCCCGCGATTGTCTTCAACAGTGTACTCTTCCCCGAGCCATTTCGCCCGATAATCCCAATCCTGTCTCCCCGGCGAATCAGGCGGTCAAGCCCCGAAAGCACCGGGTTTCCATAACCCACAGACAAATTTTTCAGGTTCACCAGCTCTTTATTCCGCCGTCCGGTGCCCGTAAACGATAACTTGAAACGGCGAAAACGAAACAGGTCCCGTTCCGTCCACTCCATCTTTTCCAACCGTTTTAACCGGGACTGGGCCTGTTTCGTCTTCTGCCCCGCCATATTCCGGCGTATAAAATCCATCTCCTTATCCCGGAACTGCTTCTGCTCCAGATATTTTTTCCGGTTCTGCTCTTCCATTGCCTTCCGCTGCTTCTCATAGGCAGAAAAATTCCCGGTAAAATTCAATTGCTTTCCATTGTTAAATGCCACAATCCGATTCACCGCCTTATCCAGCAAATAACGGTCATGGGACACAATCACCGTAGCCGAATCTGTTGAACGCAAAAACCCCTCCAGCCAGTCCACCGCGTACACATCAAGGTGGTTGGTGGGTTCATCCAGCAGCAACACATCCGAATGAGAAGCAAACACCCGGGCCAGCATCACCCGGCGAAGCTCTCCCCCGCTGATTTCCGATGCCTGCCTATCCTGAAGATGGGGAATGCCCAATCCCTGGAGGATTCCGGATACTCTGGCATCATAGCGATAGCCGCCCAGCATATCGTACTGATGAAGCAGGGTATCCAGCTCATGGGGGTCATGGGGGGCACCGTCCTCAATCGCCTTGAGGCGGCTTTCCAGTTCGACAATCCGTTCATCTCCGAGACGGACATACTCCCGGACTGTTATATTTTCAGGTGCCGGGGCCAATTGCGCCACATAGCCCACCCGAAGCCCCCGCTTCACCGCCACCGATCCATCATCAGGGGCAAGGATCCCGGACACAATATTCAAAAAGGTTGTCTTACCGGTACCGTTTTCTCCCACTACACCGACCCTGTCGCCCCGATCCAATTGAAAAGTCACATTTTTCAGAACTTCTGCAGCACCAAACGATTTGCAAACCCGACTAATATTGATCAGCATTCAACACCCACACCTCAATTCAAATCCAACGTTCTTCCCGATTGTATCGTAAAGCTTCAGGGAAGAGAAGTGCCAGTGTAAGCCCTTGTCAGTGTAAGCCCTATGCTTTCGAGTAGACTTGTATCCGGGCCGGGACGCCCCGCATGTTCGGTTTTCACTGTTCTGACCGGAAAAGACAGGGATGGGGCAATCCCTGCCCTTCTCCTTCCTCTTGCGCTCCCATTTTCTGCTGTTTTCTCCATATTTGAGACAACAGTATATTTATCCTATCAGTTAACGGTTCTTAATTTGATATTGCATCCCCCCGTAATGTTTATCAAAAACCTAATCGTGGCAGAAATTGTCTCATGTTAGTCCAAAATACAGGGGAAATTATCAATAATTCAATAAATTGTCTCCGATCAGCGTTTTTTCAATGAGTTTTGTCCTGAATGTAGAACCATCAAGCTGTTGCAGTTGTTCCGCCTCAATCAGAAACATCCCCATCACATCGTAAACTCCCAGAATCCGGTAGGGAAGGTCCTGACTTTTGTAAATAGACTGTGGCAGCTGATTCTTTATTTCAATGATATACTTGCTACTCAATTGGCTGACATATTGAGGAGAAGTAAAAATTACCCAGCTTTCATCAGCATCTGTGGAAAAACTCTGAGAAAACCCTGAAAATATCTTTGAGCCTTTGCTTAAATACAGATCTGGAAGATAAACTATTGAAGGATTCGCGAAATTCGTACTGGAATATGGAACCGCCATTGCGTAAACGGAAAAATCCCTGAAGAGAATTCCGGAGCCATCTGAAACAGCCGCACCGAAACACGCATACACATAATCTCCACTGCCGAATGCAGTAAAAATCACGTTCTCGCAGTCGGGGCTTGCGGGGGAATTTCCGACAATCTGTTTCACCTGATTCCCATTCTTATCCACAAACAGAAACTCAAGAAGGTACTTGGAACCAGACTCATACACAAATGCCAACCCTACTTTGCCGTTGTAAAGAAAAGCACTGTAAAATTTTGCGTTGGATGGCAAACCTGTTTCCGTATCAGTCACAGCCCCTGTACTTTCATCCAGCACCCTGATCACGCCCTGGTTAGAATTATCATGAAAAGCTGTGATAACAGAACCATTTATTGCTTGCCCCACAATGTTTCCATCATCAAGATCACTGCTATTCGTATCAACATCTCCAACTTCCGTCTGCCACAAGGTTTCCCCGCTCGGAGATATTTTTCTTACGACAAATTTACCGGTATCATCCGTCCCGAAAACCAGGAGATTCTCCCCGTCGGAAGAGGCAACCAAATCCTCGCCCCATAGATGCGTTCCCAAATCAAACTCATCAAAACTCTGACCGAAAATCTTTCTCAAATACTCCGAACCATCATGAAAATTCAGCGTAAAATACTCATCCGGGCTCAGCCTGGCCAAACCAATAGGATAAATAAATCCGTTAAAATATTCCTCATTTTTAATAGACTGATCCGGTGTTGTATTCCGGGAAGCAGAGAACAGCAATTTATCATTATCCTTTCCTGAAATCACAATTCCGGTCAGAGCCGGATAATCGGTGGAAAAAACAACCGAATCAATATCCGTAAAACTGTTCAAACCGAAAAAATGATCAAAATAATCTACCACCTTGGAATGTGCTCCCAAGTCAAAGGATTTTGTGACAACAACACCCCCATCCTTCATTCCTTTCGCCTCAATCGAAACATCTCTGTCCGACCCGTTAAAAAGGGCAAATCCACTCCAGGTAAGTTTATCGTAGTAATTCGATAGCGTGAATAACGACTGCCGTGACAATTCCGTTTCCAGCGGAAACTCGGCGGTTCCACCCCCTGAAGAATCTTTGGCAACATAAGCCAGCCGTACTCTTACCGGATACCCTTTGGTCACAAACATACCGCAGGTTCCCCCCAGCGGCCGCAAGGAAACCCGAAGTTCACTGTTGTTGTTAATCGTCCCGGTCTGGGTGGTTGTAACATTTCCGGAATCATCATACAAAGTCAATTTGTAATAGGAACCTCCGCTCAAAACAGGGTCCACAACCAGATAAGTTTCCCATACATCACTTGTCGCATGGATATGCGGCAAATAATAGACATCCGCCATCACACGAAAAGAAAACAGAAAAGTTGATGCAATCAGAATGAAAAATATATTTTTTTTCATCTCTCCCTCCCTTCAATTACATTTCCATTCTTTATTCAAAATATAATTAGATTTTTAAAAAAAACAAGTGACATACGGCACTTTTATCAACGTTTATCCTGAAAAACCGGTTAGCCTCAAGAACTCATTTTGCCCTTGTATCATATTTATGGAATACGATGCCTCGGACGCACCTGCCAAAGAAAGGTTGAGGTTAAGTGAAAGGCAAGGTTGAGCAAAGAAAGGGAATTCCAACTCTGCTCTCCCTCTGCCGCCCATACTTAACGCTCCGCTCATATGTTATAATTCGCGGGAATACGAAATGGAGTGAAACATGAAGCTGTACAATACATTGAGCCGGAAGCTGGAGAAATTTGTCCCGCTGAATGGCAATCTGGTGACCATTTATACCTGCGGCCCCACGGTGTACGATTATGCCCATATCGGTAATTTCCGCACTTTCTGTTTTGAAGACCTGATGCGACGCTACCTGAAATTTCGGGGATTTAAGGTGAAGCAAGTGATGAATCTGACAGATGTGGATGATAAGACCATCCGCAAGGCAACAGAACAGGGCCTGGGACTGGACGATTACACGGAAAGGTACATTGACGCCTTTATGGAGGACTGCCGGACACTGAATCTGGAACCGGTGGAGGTGTACCCCCGGGCCACCCGGACTATTGAAGATATGATTGCGCTGGTTTCTACGCTGCTGGAAAAGGGCCACGCCTACGAAAAGGACGGCTCGGTTTATTTTAACATTTCCAGTCTGCCCACCTATGGGCGGCTCTCCGGCCTGGACCGCCGGGAAATCCGAAGCGGGGTCAGCGTGGACAGCGATGAATACGAAAAAGACGATGTCCGGGATTTTGTCCTGTGGAAGGGGAAAAAGGAAGAAAACGAACCGGCATGGGAAAGCCCCTTCGGAGAAGGCCGCCCCGGCTGGCACTTAGAATGCTCGGTGATGTCCATGAAGAACCTGGGGGAAACCCTGGATATCCATGCGGGGGGCGAAGATTTGATTTTCCCCCACCATGAAAATGAAATCGCCCAGAGTGAAGCCGCCACAGGGAAACCCTTCGTACGCTTCTGGGTTCACTGCAAATACCTCATTGTAGAAGGCAAAAAGATGAGCAAATCCCTTGGCAATTTTTTTACCCTGCGCCAGCTCCTTGAAAAGGGCTATGACCCCATGGCGATCCGCTATACCCTGATTGCCGCCCACTACCGGAAACAGCTCAACTTTACCTTCGATTCACTGGACAACGCGGGAAAGGCTATCAGCCGGGTGGAAAGCTTTTACAACGCGGTAAACCAGACGGCAAACAGGGAGGCTTCATCTGAAGATGTAACAAAGCTGATTCAGCGCTATCGGGAGCAGTTTACGGCTGCCATGGATGACGATTTGAATATCTCCGGCGGCCTTGGGGCACTGTTTGAGTTCATCCGGGAAATCAACACGAATTATCCCGATTCCCAGGTACCGCAGGGAAACAAGAAAGAAGTGCTGGCCTTTCTGGACGAACTGAACACGGTTATCGCCTGCTTCAACTTTGGAGAAGAGCTTGCGGACGAAGAAATCATGAAGCTCATTGATGAACGGAACCAGGCCAGGAAAGACCGTGATTTTTCCCGGGCTGACGAAATCCGGGACCAGTTAAAAGGAATGGGAATCGTGCTGGAAGACACCCGAGATGCTACCCGGTTCAAACGACTGAAATAAGTTACGTTTCGATAAAATAGCAGGGGGATATCAAATGAAGAAATGGCTCGTATTTGTGGTGGGAACCGCCCTTCTCGTGTCCTGCCAGCATGGAAACAGGGAGCAGGAAATGAAAACTTTTATCGAGGATTACGTCGCGGCTGTCAAACCGCTGGAGAAACAGGCAAACCTTGCGGACTGGGATGCGTCCATCACCGGAGACAAGGCAAAATACAAGGAAGCAGCCGACATTGAAATCAAACTGACGAAAATCCACTCCAACAAAGCAGACTTCAAAAAGATCAAGGGTTTTTTGAAAGAAAACATCAAAGACCCGATATTAAAGCGGGAAATGGAGATCCTGTACGAAACATTTGCCCCCAATCAGGGTGACCCCGCACTCTTGAAGGAAATTATTGAGAAACAGTCGGCTGTGGAACAGAAATTCAATACCTTCCGCGCCACACTGGACGGGGAAAATGTCCCGGACAACGAATTGAAAGACATCCTGAAAACCGAAACAAAGGACATGACAAAGCGGAAACTGGCATGGGAGGCGACCAAACAGATCGGCGCTGACGTGGCGCCGGACATCATCGCGCTGGCAAAACTCAGAAACCAACTGGCAAAATCACTTGGCTATGACAATTATTTCCAGATGTCCCTGGCACTCTCCGATTTAAGCGATAATGAACTGGTGGGACTTTTTGACCAGCTTGATGACATGATTCGAGATGAGTATGCCACTGTCAAAGACGAGATGGACAGCATTCAGGCAAAAAAATACGGCGTTGCCAAAGAAAAACTCATGCCCTGGCACTACGAAGACCCTTTCTTTCAGGAAGGCGTCGCCCCCGGCACGGTTGACCTGGACAAGTTCTATGCGGGAAAAGACCTTGCAGCCATCGCGAAACAATTTTATCTGAGCATTGGACTGGACCCCGACACTGTCCTGAAACATAGTTCCCTCTATGAACAACCGGGTAAGATGCAGCATGCATTTTCCACCAGCATTGACCGCGGACAGGATGTCCGCATTCTCACCAACCTGAAACCGGATGCCGAATGGATGGACACTATTCTTCATGAACTGGGCCACGCCATGTACGACAAGTACCTTGGCAGCGGCCTGCCCTATCTGTTGCGGGAACCGGCGCACAGCTTTACAACTGAGGCCATCGCCATGATGTTCGGCCGTCAGGCAAAGAACCCGGAATTCCTCAAGGTCTATTGTGGAATTCCGGGTTCTTTGCCTGACGGCCGAACA
>Ga0164315_10004233_pt1 | contig 11128 bp, 9 predicted proteins | sample GuaBasSedimGuay6_FD_113737 | JGI IMG/M metagenome (GOLD analysis project Ga0164315, IMG submission 113737) | Subseafloor sediment microbial communities from Guaymas Basin, Gulf of California, Mexico - Guay6, Core 4569-2, 0-3 cm | ecosystem: Environmental > Aquatic > Marine > Hydrothermal vents >...
CCTCGAAGGGCATCGGTCCTTTGATCTGCTCTTCGAGCCATCGGCCAAGGTCTCTTTGGGCGGGATCGCCTGGACCCGGGATCGCCTGCTGATGACCACCCTGGACAACGTCCGGGGCCGGCTGTACGAGTTGCAGCCGACCGACGAGGGATGGGACCGAAAGCAGGTGCCCCTGCCCGGCCTCGGGCAAGCCTCCTTCACGGCGACATCCAAGGATCGGGACCTCTACTTTTTTTCGTATCAGGATTTTTTGACGCCTTCCAGCCTTTGGCTCATCGAAGGCGATGAGAAACCCGAGAAACTCAAGTCGACGCCTGCCTTCTTCGACACCGAGGGTATGACTGTCACCCAACACGAAACGAAGTCGGCGGACGGTACTCTGATCCCCTATTTCCTCGTGACTCCCAAGGGCTACACCCCCAACGGCAAGAGCCCTACCCTGCTCTACGGCTACGGCGGTTTTGAGATCTCCCTGACGCCCTTCTACTCGGCCAAGTGGGGCACTGCCTGGCTCGAGCGGGGCGGCGTCGTCGCCCTGGCCACCATCCGAGGCGGCGGTGAGTTCGGGCCCGCCTGGCACCAGGCAGCCCTCAAGAGCAACCGCAACAAGAGTTTCGAAGACTTCATTGCCGTGGCGGAGGATCTCAGCCGACGCAAGATCACCTCGCCTGAGCACCTGGGCATCATGGGAGGTTCCAACGGCGGACTTCTGGTTGGTGCGGTCATGACGCAGCGCCCGGAACTCTTCGATGCCGTCGTCTGCCAGGTCCCTCTGCTGGACATGAAGCGCTACAACAAGCTCCTGGCCGGCGCCAGTTGGATGGCCGAGTACGGCAACCCCGATATCCCAGAGGAGTGGGCCTTCATCCAAAAGTGGTCGCCCTATCACAACGTCACAAAAGACGCCGACTACCCCGAAGCCCTGTTCATTACCTCGACCAGGGATGATCGCGTCCATCCCGGCCACGCACGAAAGATGGTCGCTCTCCTGCAATCGCTGGGCCACCCGGTGCTCTACTACGAGAACACAGAAGGTGGTCACGCTGCCGCCGCCGACCACGGGCAAAAGGCCCGGATGACCGCCCTGGAAATGACCTATCTCTGGATGAAGACGGGGGAGTAGAAACTGTCAGCGTTTCATAATGCTGTCGAGGATCATCATAAACGCCGCCTGCTGTTGGGGTTCAACCTTTTCGATGACCGCAAGACAGGCGGTGTGATCGAAGGCCTCGTGCAGGCGCTCGGCGGGGTGAGACGAGGAGATGATGATGCGCTTGGGGTTCACGCCGGCTTCGACTGCTGCCTCAAAGACCTCCATACCGTCCATCACCGGCATCTCCCAATCCAGCAACATCAGGTGAATGTCGGGGCCGAGAACGCCGACGGCCTCAACAGGATCCGTGAAGGTTTCCACCGCCACCTTATCCGGGTAACGGCTTTCCAGCATTCGCCGCCACAAAACACACTGCAGCATGGAATCATCGACAACAACAACCCTGCGGAGCTCTTTCGGCGTGTCCATCATGGCGAGAGTATCACTCACACTCGAACCCCAGTGCCCTGACCTCAGCGCACAAGACCTCGGAGTCAAGCCCAATCCCGACCACCATCGCCTTCGCCGCCGCAAGATCGACCGTGACATCCCGGACCCCTTCAACTTCATGCAAGGCACGGCCAATACTGGTGACGCACCCGTTACAACGCATGCCGCCGATCGACAACTCCACCCGCTTCTCAAGATTCTTGACAACCGCGTCTTCTTCTGAGGTCTTGGAACGGCGAGGCCACATCGCCGCCACCAGAACGGCCAGCAGTACGACTGCACAGGTTTCCTTAAACCCCCAGCCAATCAGCATCGTGCCATCCCCGTGACGGTGCGCCGCCTCGATCGCCACGGCAGGCATACCCTTCAAAACCCACCTCCCAAAAAAGAAATCAACCACCAGGCCCGTAGCCAACGACCCGACAACTACCGTGGCAAGGTACACAGCCACCGTTTTCTTCCCGAGGACTTTCAGCAACGTCGTCACCGAAGCGACATTGGTGGCCGGGCCTGAGATCAAGAACACCAAGGCCGCACCGGGAGACAGGCCGGCACCGATCAGGCTGGCAGCGACCGGCGTTGAGGCGGTCGCACAGACGTACAACGGGATTCCCACGGCCATTGCCACCAGATAAGGCAGAACCCCGCCTCCAAAGACGCCCCTCACGTGATCAGGATTGAGAAAAGCGGCGATGATCCCGGAGAGAATCAGCCCGACAAAAAGAGCCCTGCCGATATCCCGGGGCAGGGTCACGAACCCGTAGTGCAGAGCCTTGAGCAGGGCATGTTTTTCTGTTTGGGAAGAACAACACTCATCCGCTTTTTCTCCATCCCGCCCGGGCAATATCTGCGGGTTTTCATCGGGTTCGACAGCCTGAACAACCATACCCCCGGCGATGCCGGTGATGAAGGCCGTAAGCGGTCGAATGATCGCGACAACGGGGCCAAGCAAAGCCCATGTAACGGCGATACTGTCGACTCCGGTCTGGGGCGTTGAGAGCAGAAACGCGGTCGTCGCCCCTTTTCCGGCGCCATGCCTCCTCAAGGAAGCCGCCACAGGCAGCACCCCGCATGAACACAACGGCAACGGAACCCCAAACAAACTGGCCTTGGCAACCTGGGCAAATCCCTTGCGGCCCAGATGCTGCTCCACCCACTCCGGCGAGACGAAGACCGACAACAAGCCGGCGACCAAGAACCCAAACAGGAGATAGGGCGCCATCTCCCCAAGGAGAGCCCACGATGCAGCAAGGATCTGAACCACAGCTATCATGATTCCATCATATGCACGAATGTAGAAATATCACAGCCCCCATGCAACCTCCAGAGCTCATTCTATCGCCACCTTTCCAGTTGCCGTTGGGCCGGCATTGTGCTATACCTTCCCGCCTGCTTTCGTAAGGAAGGTGGGCCCTCGGCCCACTTTTTTTTACGAAAGAAGAAAGGCTTTTGATTCAAGAAGATGTCGTTAAACACTGCCATCACCGAACAATTGCGGAGCCTCGTCGCAAGCGAGGGGCTGGGGCTTGTCTCCACCGAAATGGTGGGATCAGGCCCTCAGCCTATTCTTCGTCTGGTAGTGGATGGCCCCGACGGTGTCACTCTTGATCAGTGTGCAGCGATTTCCCACCAGGCATCGGCACTGCTCGACGTCGAAGACCCTTTGTCCCACGGATACACCTTTGAAGTCTCATCCCCTGGACTGGATCGCAAATTGTACTCTGAAGAGGACTTCAAACGTTTTTCCGGACACCGGATCAACGTCCGAATGGCACCTTCCTTCCGGCAACACCGCACGGTGGTCGGAGAGTTGTTGGCTTTCGAGGATGGGGTTGTCAGCATCAACACCGATGCAGGCGATCGGGTTGAACTCCCCTTCGACGAAGTCTTCGAGGCGCGCCTCGAGATCGATTGGGATCAGATGCTGAAGAAAAGGAAGAACAATCGATGAAGCTGGATATCAAGAACCTCGTCAACCAAATGGCGGCAGAACGCGACATCGAGCCACAGATCTTGACCGATGCCGTGGCCGAGGCCATTGCCTCTGCGGCGCGGAAACACTACAAGCAACCTGCAGTCCACGCCGAGATTGACCCCGAAACCGGAGAGGTCTTCTGTTGGGCGGTCCGCATGGTGGCCGAGCCGACTGAAGAGGTTCCGCTGGAACCCGGCGAATGGACGCTGGAAGAAGCTCAGGCGATTGTCCCCGAAGCTGAATTGGGAGACGAGATCAAAATCGAGACGCTGGACACCGACCAACTGGGGCGCATCGCTGCCCAGTCGGCCCGCCAGGTACTCTTCCAAAGGGTTCGGGAAGCCGAGCGTTCCGTCGTGTTTCGGAACTACTCCGGCCGCGTCGGAGAAATGATCAACGGCATCGTAAAACGGGTCGATCGCGGGGCGGTGATCGTCGAGTTGGGCGATACCGAGGGCATCATTCCCCGGGGCCATCAAGTCCGGCAAGAGCGGTACAGCTCGGGTGATCGCATTCGGTCGGTCGTCGTCGACGTAACGATGGACGCCGCGAGGCCTCAGGTCGTCATGTCCCGTACTGATCCCCAATTGCTGATCAAGCTCCTTGAGATGGAGGTCCCCGAAATCTATGACGGCACCGTCGTCGTCAAGGAGTGTGTGAGAGAACCGGGCGAGAGAGCCAAGGTCGCGGTATTTTCCAAGGACCGGGACATCGACCCGGTCGGCGCCTGCGTTGGGCTCAAGGGATCCAGAGTCCAGTCGATCACTCGAGAGCTCAAGGGCGAAAAGATCGACATCATCCCGTGGAACTCGGATCTGGTGACCTTTGCTCAGAACGCCTTGGCCCCCGCCAAGATCAATCGCGTCGCGGTTCGCGAAGAGCCTATCCAGGTCCCCGTCTTCGACGAAGAAGGCAACCCTATGGTCAACGAAGAGGGAGAACCCCTGACCGAGGAGGGCAAGGAGGTCGTCCTGGACGTCATCGTCGGGACCGAGCAGCTCTCGTTGACCATCGGTCGTCGAGGGCAGAACGTCCGATTGGCCTCACGACTGCTTGAGAGCCGGATTGAGATTAAGAGCGAAGAGGCAGTCAAGGATGAACTTGCGTCGGCCCTTGCTTCGATGCTCCGCGAAATGGAGGGCCTCGATGATGTCACCGAAACCGAAGCCTCGGAAACCTCCGAGGATCTGGACTACGATTTGATGATCCCCCTGGAAGAGATGGAGATGATCTCCGAACGGCTGAGGGAGCGCCTGGAGAGCCACGCAATCCACACAGCTCAGGATGTCCTCAGCCGCACGCCGGACGAATTGGCTACGATCCCAGGGATCGGGCCCGTCACCGCACAACGGCTCCAGGACATGGTCCAACAAGCAGTCGATGAAGCTCGAGCCGAAGCCGCCGAGGCGGAGGAAGAATAATGGAGAAGCTTCGAGTCATCGATCTTGCCAAAACGATGAGCGTCACACCGCGAGACCTGATTTTCAAGCTCAGGGCAATCGGCGTGACCGTCAGTTCCGAGGAAGACACTCTTGACCTGGCGACCGTAAAGGCCATCATCACCGGCGAAACACTGGCACGACGCCCGCGTGAAGTGATCCAGCGCCGGGAAAAAGTGACCGAAGAAACCGCCACCGCCTCTGCCCACGAACGACTGGCTCGCCGCCGCAAACGTCAAGTCGTTGAGACAGACCATGAGATCCGCGAGGTCATCACTGAGAAGGACGGCGGTGATTCCGAGGCCGCAGTCGAACCGACTGTAGAGGTTGAGACGGCAGAAGAACCCGTTGCCGAGGTGAAAATCACTGCGGAAGCTGACGTCGAACCGACCGAGGCCGAAGCCAAAACGGCCGACGATGCTCCGACTGCCGACGATGCTCCGACTGCAGAGGAGGCCACGGCTGCTGACGATATTAAGACTCCAGCAGAAGCTGAGGTCGATACAGTATCGGCGACCGATGCCGCCGAAACCCCCGCGAGCGAACCGGCGGCCGTCGATACTGAGATCGTCAAGCCCGAGCCTTCAGTATCCGAGGCGGAGTTCACTGCCAAACGACCTGAGACCGAAGAGACAAAGGCCAAACGGATTCAACCGGCCAGGGCCCGGACGCCACTCGAAAAGACCCTCCGAGAGCTGTCGCCTGATGAGATCAAACAGCGTCTCCAGGCTCAAAAGGATGCTGAAAAGCGCCGAAAAGCCGAGAGGGCTGCAGGCAAGACCCGCCCAGGAAGCAGCCGAAAGGCCAAGGCGGCCGCGGATGCCAAGGAGATTCGCGACCTGCTCAATAAGTTTGAGGAACAGAAGGTCAAAGCACCGACCGATGGAGCGACCGCTGTTCCATCAAGGCCAGGACAGCGTCCCGGACAGCGTCCCGGACAGCGTCCCGGACAGCGCCCGGCGGGTGCAGGCCAGCGGTTGAGCAAGAAAGCAAGGAAACGCCAGCAGAAGCAGGAAGCGACTCGCAGAACCGCGCCGGTGCCGCGTCCAACCCGAACCGTCGAGTTCCGGGACGGCGTGAAACCTGAAGGGCCGATCATTCTCTCGGAAATGGTGACCGTCAGGGAATTGGCCGAGAAACTCAACGTCACCGCCAAGGATCTCCTTGCCATGCTGATCCAGCGAGGCATGATGGTTACGACCAATCAGGCCCTCCCCCACGAGCTGGCCGAAGAAATCTGCACAGAACTTGAAGTGGATGCGATGGTCGCAACCGCCGAAGAATTGGTGGATTTCCAGCGTGAAGAAGCCGTCGAGACTACTGGCCCCATGGAGGCCAGACCGCCGGTCGTCACCGTCATGGGTCACGTTGACCACGGAAAGACCTCACTGTTGGATGCCCTGCGCTCCAGTCGTGTCGCCGAGTCCGAGGCCGGCGGCATCACCCAGCACGTCGGCGCGTCGAAGATCCAAACCGAGGACGGTCGGGTCGTCGTCTTTGTCGACACCCCCGGCCACGAGGCCTTCACTCAGATGCGTGCCCGCGGCGCTCAGATCACCGATATTGTCATTTTGGTGGTTGCTGCGGACGACGGCGTCATGCCTCAGACCAAGGAAGCAATCAATCACGCCCGGGCGGCCAAGGTGCCTCTCATCGTGGCAATGAACAAGATCGACAAGAACAATGCCTCACCGGACAAGGTCAAGACACAGTTGTCCGAGGTCGAAGTCCTTGTCGAGGACTGGGGTGGAGACGTACCCTGCGTTCCCGTGTCGGCCAAGACCCAAGAGGGGATCCCCGAACTTCTGGATATGATCCTGCTGGTTGCTGAACTGAAAGAGCTCAAGGCTACTGCAGAGGGCGACGCACGAGGCATCATCCTTGAAGCCCGCAAAGAAAAGGGCCGAGGCATCGTGGCCACGGTGGTGATCCAGCACGGAACCCTCGAGATCGGCGACCCCTTCTTCTGCGGCTCGACCTGGGGCCGGGTCCGAGCACTTGCCGACGAGAACGGCCGGCGTATCGACAGCGGCGGGCCGTCAGATCCTGTCGAAGTCATGGGTTTCGACGGTGTGCCCAATGCCGGCGATGTCCTCCAGTGCGTCGAAAGCGAAGAGAAGGCACTCGAAGTAGCCTCCTTCCGAAGACTGAAGGAACGGGAAGAGAGCTTTGCCTCACATCGGAAGGTCTCTCTGGAGAACCTCTTCGACCACATTTCGGCCGGAGACCAGAAAGAACTCAACGTCGTCATCAAGGCCGACGTACAGGGCTCGGTCGAAGTACTCCGAGAGGCGATGGCTGGTCTGGGTACCGACGAGGTCACCATCAACGTGCTTCACGGGTCAGTGGGCGCAGTCACGACCAACGACGTCATGCTGGCGACCGCTTCCAACGCGATCATCATCGGTTTCAACGTGCGTCCGGAGAGAACCGCCAAGAACCTGGCCGAAACCGAGAAGGTCGACATCAGGCTCTATACCGTCATCTACAACCTGATCGACGATATCAAGAAGGCGATGGTCGGCCTGCTCGATCCGGAATTCAAGGAAGAGGAACTGGGTCGAGCCGAGGTTCGAGAGGTTTTCAAGGTCCCGAAGGTCGGTTCTATCGCAGGAAGCCACGTCCTCGAAGGCCTGATTCGGCGCGATGCCAAGGTCCGCCTCCTGCGTGACAACATCGTCATCCATGAGGGCTCGATCGGTTCCCTGAGGCGTTTCAAGGACGATGCGTCCGAGGTTCGGCAGGGCTTTGAGTGCGGTATTGGTCTCGAGAGATACAACGACATTAAGGAAGGCGACATCATCGAGGCCTACAAGATGGTCGAGATCGAACGGGAACTTTAGGAAACCGGCGCCCCAAAGCAGAGATTGGATATGGAAATCACGCTGTATGTCGGGATCGGCCGACTCGAACTTCATATCCCAGAAGCGAGAAACCTCAAGGCAAAGAGAAGCCACACACGATCGTTGATCGAACGAATCCGAAGCCGGCATCAGGTACTTGTCACCGAGGTCGATCATCAGAATCTTCACCAAAGGGCGGCCTTCGCCGTCTGTGCGTTCTCGGCTGATCCGGTAGACGTCGAGTCCCGCCTTCGTCGGGTGGAAAAAACGATTGACCAGAACTGGTCGGGAAATGTCCTGATGTGGGATGTGGAGATCATTCAGGTATGATGAAGAGCTATCAGCTATCAGCTGTCAGCTGTCAGCTCTCAGCTCTCAGCTGCCGAACGAACAGGATACTGCCCGACACTACTCGAGTCGATGCGTGTGTTCCCAAACTGAAAGCTGATAGCTGAAACCTTCCGAGGAGGACCTCATGTCCCACCAGGCATTTGATCGAAAACAGCGGCTGGCGTCCGAGATCCGAACGGTGTTGGCCGAGACCTTAATCCACAAGGTCAACGACCCGAGACTCGAGGGCGTCGTCATTTCAACCGTGCGCCTCAACCGCGACAAGACTCTGGCGAAGATCTACTTCTCAGTCGTCGGAGACGAAGAACGCGAGAGGCAGGCAGCCGACGGATTCGACGCCGCATCGCCGTTCTTACGGCGAGAGCTGGGCCGAAGGATGCGCATGAGAGCACTTCCGGTCCTGGAATTCTCCAGGGATGACTCCTTCGCGTATGGCGACAAGCTCGAACGACTGTTCGACCAACTCCACTCCGACGGCGTCATACCACCAGTCAAAGATCCTGAGGAGGAACGATGAATCGAGACCACACCACGGTAGAGGTCCTCAAACGGCTCCGCCGTTGCTCCCGCGTCCTGATCACGGGCCACCGGAACCCCGACGGCGATTGTCTTGGCTCGGCGATAGGATTTGCGGAACTGGCCGGAAAACTGGGAATAGAAACGTCAATTGTTTTCCGTGACCCTTTGCCTTTTGGCCTTCGGGAACTCCCGGGGGCGGAGGCGGTGATTATCGCCGAAACTCTCCCCGAGGATTTCCCTTCACACTACGATTTGGTTGCGACCATGGAGTGCCCCGGACTGGACAGAACGGGATTCGACAGTCTTCACAGTGTACCGATTCTCAACATTGACCACCATAAAGCCAATGATCGCTTCGGCGAATTAAACTTTCTCGACGAAGACTCACCCGCAGCCGGTGAAATGATCTGGCGCCTATTTGAAGAAGCGCCGGTTCAGCCCTCACCTCAGGCGGCGACCGCTCTCTTCGCGGCCCTGTCGACAGATACCGGAGATTTCCGTTATTCCAATGCGACCGGAAATGCCTTCCGCGCCGCTGCTGAGATGGTCGAGTGGGGCGCAGACCCAACCCTGGTCTCAGAACTGGTGCACGAGCGTCGAACGCTTGGCTCGGTGCGTCTGTTGGCCGAGGCCCTCTCTACCCTGGAGATGCACAGTTCCAATCAACTGGCCGTGATCGAGGTCGGACCGGAGGCCTTCGCCCGCGCCGGTGCCCAAGGCTCCGACACCGATCAGATCGTCAACCTGCCCCGGTCAATCAGCGGGGTTGAAATCGTCGCCTTCCTCAAACAGACCGACTCAGGGGCCGTACGGATCAGTTTGCGATCGAGGGGAACGATCGACGTTCGAAGTGTGGCCGTGTCCTTCGGCGGCGGCGGCCATACCAACGCCGCCGGTTGTTCGATCGACGGCGACCTCGGTACCGCCCGTGACGCCCTGCTCCCAGGACTCAAAGCACTGTTGGAGAATATCCAATGAGCCGACGGCGACCCTCACGCTGGAACGGGTTGTTGCCCGTGTACAAAAAGACCGGCCCGACCTCTCACGACATCGTCGACATCGCGCGCCGCAGCCTTAAAGAGCGCCGCATCGGCCACACTGGGACCCTGGACCCGATGGCCGAGGGCCTGCTCCTGTTATGTGTCGGCCGGACCACCCGTTTGCAGCAATACCTCCTCAAGTGGGACAAGGCCTACCGCGGCCGAGTTCGACTGGGGTGGGAAACCGACACCTATGATGCCGAGGGCGAACGGGTCGGCAACACCGTACAACCCGAAACCCTTTCACACGATCAAATTTATGAACTCGTGGAGAAGTTCTCCGGTAGTTTTGACCAGATGCCCCCAGTGTATTCCGCGAAGAAGGTCGGCGGCAAAAAACTCTACGAGCTGGCCCGAAAAGGACAGGACGTCGAAATTACTCCGAAGAAAGTCCAGGTCCATTCCCTGCGTCTCCACCAGGAAGACACCGAAAACCTCGTGGTCGAGGTGGAAACCGAGAGTGGGTTCTACGTAAGATCGCTGGCCCACGACATCGGCCAAGAACTTGGCTGGGGCGCTCACCTCAGACGGCTGGAGAGGACCCGAATTGGACCCTTTCGGGTGGAAGAGGCCATCAGTCAGGATGAACTCGAGAAGGCCCCGAATCCCGAGAGCATCATCGAAGGACCGCACTGGATCCCCCTTGGAAAGATCCCTCTGCCCTTCCCGTCGGTCGATATCAACCCGACCGCGGGCGCTCGCTTCATCCATGGGCAAGAGGTCGTCGTCTTGCGCTCTGAAGCCGAAATCTTCGAAGACAAGGGCCCGGTGGCCGTCCGCAAGGGGGATGAGCTTCTTGGTATCGGCGAAGTCATTTCCATCATTGCCCGGGGCCGGACGATCACCATCCGTCCGTCGTTGGTCCTGGCGGAGCAGTCAAGCTAAGATCGTCAAAATCAGAAAGATAGCCACAAAAAGGCACGAAAAGGAACGGGGATCAATGCCCACGGGGCCGCTGATCCTGTCGCTGAGGCTGTTTCTGTTGCTGAAGCTGTCCCTGCAATCTGGCGCTGACCCTGCCGCTGTTGCTGAAGCTGTCCCTGCAATCTGGCGCTGAGCCTGCCCCTGAATTCGGACCCTGCCCACCGAACCGGACCCTGAATTCCACACCCGGCCTTCGGGACCGCTTCGCGCCCCCGCTCGGTGCAATTTCCTCAAGGGAAGCAGACCAGGCGCCGGGAAAATCCCGCCGAGCGGGGACGCGCGTGCGAGTCCCCGAAGGCCGGGGTTGGGCCTCGCAGTGTTGGAATCTCGAGGGCGATCAATCCTTCCACTGCAACTGCAACCCACCCATGACCATTGCACTGAAAACCACTTCCTGGTATGGTGACGAAGCCTCCTCGCCACCGGAGGAACAACGGAGGAATGATGAGTCATTTTGATGCCCAGAAAGAAACAATTATCGGAGAATTCAAAAC
>Ga0164315_10004235_pt1 | contig 11123 bp, 9 predicted proteins | sample GuaBasSedimGuay6_FD_113737 | JGI IMG/M metagenome (GOLD analysis project Ga0164315, IMG submission 113737) | Subseafloor sediment microbial communities from Guaymas Basin, Gulf of California, Mexico - Guay6, Core 4569-2, 0-3 cm | ecosystem: Environmental > Aquatic > Marine > Hydrothermal vents >...
GGATTTCCTTCTGTACTCAATTTTCCATTAGTATGAAACGGTCCCCAAATTGTATCACCCGTATAAAATTTATCTGCACCTCCAAAAAGATTCATATAATATGCAAATTTTCCAAAACTACTGGGTCTGAATTTTACTTCTACTTTTTTTGTAATACCAGCATAAGTACCTGTGCAAAACAATACTCGTTCATTCCCAATTTTTTTAATTTCAACATTAATAATTCCACCATTAAATTCTACATCCGAGTATCCTTCATCCCAATCCTCATCAAAGAACATAGCACTTGCTGCAATATTTGCACCACCTACTGCTATATTGTGAGCCTTTGTTTCAGTATAGTAATCATATAGGTTATCCATAGCATCTGTGGTTAACCAGTTAAACTTTTGTCCGAATACCATAAAAAGCACACTGAAGGATAAAACTAATAATATTGCTCCTTTACCACCCATAATATTCTCCTATCTGTTCCCAAGATTTCTGGCAGCTAGTCTAATTTGTCTCCAGAAAACTTGTCTATACTCATTGTCGTAAGCAAAAAGATCTTCAACTGCTAAATCAATCTGCATTGATTGAATTTCGCCAGGCTCAGAAATTGGAAAAGGAATTTCGTCGCCAAATGTATCAAAAAACGTAAAATCAAATTTTGTTACTCCAAGATTTGAACCACGTGGGGTTGCATTATTAACCACTCTATACAACATTCTGTCGTTAGGATTTGGGGTCATAGAAAGGTCTGCAGCATCTCCAAGATAATATGATAATGTGTCAACTATTCCATCTCCATTTGGTTGTGTAGACGTTGGTAAATCAGTTAAATATGTTATACTATTTACACCAACTGAAATAATAGATTTTGCAGGATCAGGTAATGCTTTCCAATCACTACAATATCCAATTTTACGCATATCAAATTCTAATAATTTAACGACTTCAACTAAGTTTTTTTGAATGATTAATTCACCATTATATTGAAATGAGTTTGCCACCGCGGAGTCATTTAGTCGTAACAAAATAAGCAAAAGCATTCCGCCAATCATAGTTGAACCAAGTATGTCAAGTAATGTGCTAAATCCCATTTCAATCACCTATAATAAAAATAGCTATAAATTGTTTCAAGCCTAATAGTGTCTGGACTTGAATTTGTTGTAACCATAACTGTCATTTTTTTGTGCCATGTTTTTTGTGTACTCATTCCATCAAGATCTTCAGGCTTTACAAAATCAACAATGCAATTTATTTTAAATATTGCTGAGGGCATTGAGGAATCAATCATTTCGAAACCATCGTAATCATCAAAATCATCAAAGAAAGGATATTCTTCACCAGCTTCGGGACCAATAGTTGTTAAATCAGTAAGAGCTAAAACCGAACCACTATCAGATTGATCATCAAAAGATTTACCCTTAGCTTCTTCCATCACTGAAGTTGCCAATGAAACACCAAGAACACCAAATTTAGATTCCATTAAAAGTACATCGGTATGCAAAAAATTACTGGTTACTCTGAGTATAACAACAGAGAGTAGTATCATTGCTCCTAACGTCATCATCATTTGACCTGTGTTCATTTTGATCTCTTAGTTTTTTAATTGTCAGTTGTTACACAACATCCGTGCTACAATTTTTTATTCGAAAATAGCAACTTTTAATAATTTATTTTGAAATCGTCGGTAATAATTGCCGACTCAAAGGACTTATTTAGTAATAAGTTACAAATGTCCTTAGTTTAAATGTTTAGAACTTAAATTGACAATAGCTAAACATTTATTGCTTAAATTAAATGAAAACGAGGTTTTTTCCATTCTTCAGTCGGTCAAAAAAATTGTAAATGAGACACTATAACTATGAATTTTAAAATACTTCTTGGAAGGAAATTTTAAATCTTTTTTAGAAATCTATTATTTGATAAAATAGAATAACTGAAATTATAAGTTATTATTAATTAGTGTGAAAGTTCTTATATTCATATTTTAAAATGTAGGGAAAACGTATGGACCCAGTAAATATTATTACAGGAATAGCTTTACTATTATCTATTGCCGCTAATGGTTCTGCTACTAAAGGTGGATTAAAACGCTCTGTAACAAAATCCGAACGAAAGCCTAATACATATTTACAGAAAGTACCTCTTAATATTTCAGCATTGATTTTGATTCTTCAGCTTTTAAGTGTTTTTCAACTTTTTGGCACTATTGAATATAAAAATGAGTATTTAATATTTAGAATTATTGGATTAATTCTTTTTATCGTTTTTGCTTGGCTGCAAGTAATGTCATTTAAAAATTTGAAAAGCTTTTACTCACAAGATATTTCATTGCAAAAAAACCATCAATTAATTACTACTGGCTTACATAAAACCATTCGTCATCCTCAATATATGAGTCAGGTAATAAGTGATTTGTTTTTTGGAATAGCAGTTGGAAGTTATATTATTATTCCCTTGGTTTTGTTGGTTCAGCTACCTCTTTTTATTCTTAGGGCAAAAAAGGAGGAAACAATGATGCTTGATTATTTTGGGGAACCTTATTCTGAGTATAGGAAAAAGAGTGGTTTTATAATCCCTTTTATTGGTTAAATTGATGAAATTAAAATATATCTTCTTCATACTATTACTTTTTACCAGTTTAATCTTTCCACAAAGATTGCTGAAAATATCTGCACAAAAAGGTGCTGAAGAGGGGTATATTTCATATATATCTAAAAAAGGTGTTACTTATCTATCTGCCACGGACTTATCTAAATTTCTGAGTGGTAATTTTTATTACAACCCAACTGCTGCAAAAATTGAAATGAAATTTGATAATTATAAGCTAAAAATTACAGCTAAAAACCAATTTTTTGTTCTCTCTTCAAAATACAATTATGAAAAAGAAGTTTATCAAATACCAATTTCTACACTCAAAATAAAAAATGATATTTTTATTCCCGCTATTTATTCTTTAAAATATGTTGAAATAGCTTATGAGAAAAAGTTAATCTATAACGATGATGAAAAGGATCTAATTGTCACCAGTGAACCGAGTGATCTTTTTGAAAAACTGGATAGCTCATTTGATGGAAATATAATTTTTAAAAAGAACAGACCAGTTGATTCTGATTATGATATTTATGGTATCGAAATTTCTGAAATGTCAAATGGGACATTGATAAGAATAAAATCGAAGCGAAGTATAAACATGTTTCGGTCATCAATTCTTGATGAAAATCTTCTGTTATTGACCTCAGGTGTAACAATTGATCCAAATTTTGAAAAACAATTTAAACCAACTGGTGTTATTCGTGCAATAGATGTTAAGGATGTAAAAGGAAATATTCAAATAATATTTGCTTTAAAAGAGGGCGCTTCAATTTCAAATTCAATGCAATCATCTTATAAAGATGTTGACACAGATGATATCCTTATTTCAATTCAAAATGACGCTCTTGATAAATTCAGAAAAGACCTCTCCACAGAGAAAGATAAATGGAATTTTGATGTTTTAGTTATTGATGCTGGACATGGTGGAAAAGATGGAGGTGCTGTTGGAATAACCGGTGTAAAAGAGAAAGATGTAAATCTTGGAATTGCGATAGAATTGGAAAAAATCATAAATCAAAAAATGTCCGATGTAACAGTTGTTCAAACCAGAAATAGTGATAAATTCATTGAATTGTCTGAAAGAGGGAAAATCGCAAACAAAAATGACGGGAAACTTTTTATCTCAATCCATGCTAATTCTTTATTTAATAAAAAGAAAAGTAATGTTAGAGGATTCGAAGTCTATTTGCTCCGTCCTGGCAGAACACAAGAGGCCATTGGAGTTGCAGAATTTGAGAATAGTGTGATAGATTTTGAAACGGACAGAGCGAAGTATAAAGAATTAACTGACGAAAACTTCATTCTTGTTTCAATGGCACACTCAGCTTATATGAGATACTCAGAACGATTTGCTGGAATTCTAGATCAAAATTGGAATGAAGAAGTGAGTGCTATTCCTTCAAGGGGCGTTAAGCAAGCCGGTTTTTATGTTTTAGTTGGAGCTTCAATGCCATCCGTATTGATTGAAACTGGGTTTTTAACAAATAGAACTGATGAATCATATTTGAATAGTAAAAAAGGTCAGAGAGAAATTGCAAACGTGATCTATAAAACGATTGCAGATTATCGTAAATTTTATGATGAACAGATGAAAGAAGACGATTAGTTTTCAGAGCACTAATTATTTTTAAGTTATTTGTTTTGTTAACTTTCGAAGTTAAATTGTGGTAGTAAATTAAATAAAATATCTGAAAGGACTTAAATAAATGACAAACGCACAAAAATGGGTATCTGCTTTTTTAGTATTATTTATACTTTTATTGGCTTTATCCAAAATAACAAATCGTGAAGAGAGTGATACAGAAGAATACGAAACCGTTGTTGCTGATAATTATGAATCAGGTGCAGAGCAATCTTCAGATATCTATGTAGGAGATATCTTAGCGAACAATAGATGTTATACATGTCATGGTAATGATTTAAGTGGAACTGGAATGGGACCATCTCTTGCAAATGTAAATGCTAATTGGGAAAAGATAGATTTAGTTAGTTATTTGAAGAATCCAGCTGAATTTTTAAATAAGCCACGAATGGCAAAGCTAAAAGAGAAATATAATAGAGATATGCCCGCACAACCTGGATTGACTCAAGAAGAGTTGGAAGCATTGGCTGAGCATTTATTGTCTAGAAAATAATACGAGACGAGAATGATAAATAATGAATTGTTAGAAATTCTCTGTTGCCCGGAAACAAAAGCAGATTTAGTTTTGGAAGGTGAATTCTTGGTCTCAGTTGATAAAGAGACGCGAAAACGTTATCGAATTGAGGACAATATTCCTATTATGCTTGTTGATGAGTCTGAAACTCTTGATCTTAAAGAGTGGCAAGAGATAATGAAGAAGCATGGAAAGGAAGTATAAGATAGATTCTACAAATAAGTGTTTACTAATTTGTCATTTCTCATCCTCATAAGTTGGATTAGAAATGATAGATTCTTTGTTTTGCAACACTATAGTTATTTGGAACCAACAAGTTTTCAATTGCATATAAATTTGAAGATTTAATAATCATTCAGTCATACATCCAATCAATCTATTGAATCAAAAACGATAAATATCTAAATGATTAGAAAAATAATAATAATATCGTTATTCTCATCGATCTTTCTTTTTTCTCAAACAAATTTGAGTAATAAATATCGTCTTGGAAAAACATATGAACAAAGCGGAAAACTTCAGAAAGCTAAATTGATTTTTGAAGAATTAGTTGCTACAGCACCAAACAATATTCAATATTCAAACTCTCTTAACGATATTTACTTAAAATTAAAAGATTACGATAAATCAGTTTTGTTTCTTACAAATAGAATAAAGAACCGCCCAAATGATGTATCCCTTTACGGTATGTTGGGTGCGACCTATTATATAAGTGGTAATATTGAAAAAGCAGGAGAATCTTGGGAAAAAGGACTATTACTCAATAATAATTCACAAATTAATTATACTATTATTTCAAACTATGCAGTTCAAAATCGAGCTTTTGAAATGGCAGTAAAGTATTTGGAAGAAGCGAAAAGTAAAGCTAAAGATCCAACTCAATTTTCATATCAGCTAGCTCAAATATATTCTTACTCTATGAGCTATGAGAATGCAGCTGAAGAATATTGTTTTTCGTTAATTTCGAATCCAAATCAGTTGGATTACATACAAAGAAGAATGGATACATACCTTTCGGCTGTTGGTGCCTTAGAGCAGAGCATTAATGTAGTTAAGAAACAGAGTGATAATATTATAATCAAAAAACTCCTTTCGTTTCTTTATATTAAAAACAATCAGTTTAACGAAGCATTTGAATTAATTAAAGAAATAAATATAGAAAAAAATGGAGATGGAGTTTTAATATATAACTTTGCATTTAGAGCGTTTCAAGATTCTCAGTTCAATGTTGCTTCAGATGCATTTAGATATTTAATAGATGAATATCCAAATTCCAAATTTGTTTCCCAAAGTAAAGTGGGTTATGCAAAAACACTCGAGTCCAAATTAGATCTAGAATGGAATAAAAATCAACAAAATTGGAAACCAGTAGCAGCTGTTGATACTACAAACTCATATAAATATCTTCCTATCATAAAAACATATGAATCAATAATTACTTCAACTAGCGGCCATTTTGTGAATGAGGCTCTCTTCAGAATTGGAAATATTTATGCTACGAAATTTATGAATTTTGAAAAAGCATCCAACTATTTTAATAAAATATTAATGAACTCGTCCCTTTCTATTTATTACGGACGTGCAAATCTCGAGTTATCAAAAATTTCTATTCGTTCAAATAATTTGAAGAAAGCTAAAAATGAATTAAACAATGTCTTTGTATCATCAAAGACAGAGAGCAAAATAAAATTGGAAGCTAAATTTTTAATTGCAAAAATTGAGTTCTATCAAGCTAATTTTGAAGGTAGTCTCTCTACGTTAGCCAATATTAATAAAGATTTATCCAACGACCTTTCTAATGATGCAATAGAACTTGCAATGATTATTAATCTAGGTAAAATAGATTCTCTTAATCTTGTGAGTTTTGCAGATGCAGAGCTAAAATTAGTCCAATATAATTTTGAGGCAGCTGAAAAAACATATAAAGAATTGAGTGAAAACAAGAATCTTCTTTTTCTTAAAAACATCTCACGAATAAAATATGCTGAAATATTAATAGCTCGAAATAATTATCCGGTCGCAATTGAAGTATTAAAAGAATTGTCTGGGAGAGAGGAATTCAATATTTTTGCAGATAGAAGTTTTTATTTATTGGCACAAGTTTATGAGTTTGGAATAGTAGATGTTGGTAGTGCGCTATCAACGTATGAGAAATTTTTAGAACTTTTTCCTAATTCGCTTTATCTTGCCAAATCACAGGAAAACTTAAAAAGATTGAAAAACAAAGGAAGTAAATCAATATGACAAATGATAATGAGCAAGGGGCTGTAAAGTGTTCGTTTTGCGGAAGAACAGGGACAGAAGTTGCCAGCATGGTCGCTGGTCCTGATGTTTATATATGCGATAAATGTGTAAAATCTAGTGTTGATATTCTTAAAGAAAATATTGCTGCTTACAAAAATGATAACACTCTAGAAACATTACTCACGCCAGATATTATCCACAGCAAATTAAATGAACATATAATTGGACAGAATCAGGCAAAGAAAGTACTCTCAGTTGCTGTCTATAATCACTTCAAGAGAATAAATGCAAGTTCGTCATTCTTTGAACTTGACGATGTTGAAATAGAAAAAAGTAATATTTTACTTGCCGGTCCTACAGGTGTTGGAAAAACACTAATTGCACAAACCCTTGCAAAAATTTTGGATGTTCCATTTGCGATTGCTGATGCGACAACTCTCACAGAAGCCGGATACGTTGGTGATGATGTGGAAACTATTCTTGTTCGCCTTCTACAGGCTTCGGAATATAATCTTGAAAAAGCTCAGAAGGGAATCATTTACATTGATGAGATTGACAAGATTGCTCGTAAAAGTGAATCGGCTTCAATTACAAGAGATGTTTCAGGCGAGGGTGTTCAGCAGGCACTTTTAAAAATAATTGAAGGAACAGTTGCTGGCGTTCCTCCCAAAGGTGGACGAAAGCATCCCGAACAGAGCTTAATAAATATAAACACAAAAAACATTCTCTTTGTTGTTGGCGGTGCATTCGACGGACTTGAACCGATAATTGCCTCTCGTATAAACCAAAATGTTATGGGATTTGATGCGGAAGTAGAAGAAGTTAGACATCATTATTCTGAAGAGGAAATTTTACAGCAAGTTCAACCTGATGATATGGTTAAGTTTGGATTAATTCCGGAGTTGGTTGGTCGTTTGCCAATGATAGCCTCACTAAAACCACTTGATGAAGTATCGATGTTGCGTATCTTAACCGAGCCCAAGAATGCCATTGTTAAACAGTTCAAAAAACTCTTTATGATGGAAGGTGTAGAATTAGAGTTTGAAGAGGAAGCACTAAAGCTAATTGTTAAAAAAGCAATGGAGAGAAAAACTGGTGCGCGTGCTTTACGTTCAATAGTTGAAACAACTCTGCTTGATATAATGTATGAACTTCCCTCAAAGACAAACATTGAAAAGTGTTTAATCACAAAGAACACTGTGGATACTGGTGAAGAGCCAATTTACATTGAAAGTGAAAAGAAATCTGCTTAAAACTAATATTTATGCTTGAAGTTTAGAAAACTTCAAGCATAAATATTTTTCTTCCTTTATTTAATTTCAAACAATGTGTCACTAATGCCACTATTTGTTTTAATAGAAATTACTTCCATTTCAATAGCTTGTGGACCAACTGATTGACTAATTTTAAATGGATATTTTATACCTTCAACCTCTTTAAAATTAGAATAAAAAGTGTTTTGTGTAATAACCCCTTGGGGTGTTTCAATAAATTTACTTTGCTTAACTAAAAGTCCGCTCTCTTTATCATAGTAGTTAGCTGAAGTCATTTCATTTGGTAAATTTAATGTGACAGCATATGCATCTTTACCATCTACTTCTTCTATTCCAGTAAGTTCAGGAGTAATACCAATTGACTTGTAATCTAAAAATGCATTGAGTGTTGCCTCTATCTTTGTTTGGATTAATTCATCGCCTTCAATTAATTTCTCTTGTCCGTTGGCAATCATTTTTGCTTTAACTCCATCACAAATTACTACTTGTTTCATCACACCCATATCAAAAGTATAATGATATTTATTTGGTGCTTTGTTTAAAGCATCAATCTTAACTTCCATCCCCTGTATTGATGCCTTCATAAAGGTTGATAGATCAGTTATCTTTTCAATTTTTTCTCTTCCACCTATTGCGTTAATATATTTTTCAATTACTGTTTCAGCAGTAACTCCTTCTTCAATTTTGATTTCTGATGGATCATATTCTTCGCCATAATTATTATAGAAAAACACTTTTCCATTTGCACCAAATTTTTCTAATCCTTCTGCAACGTCGTCTGCTTTACCCACAACAATTATATAAGCATTTTCTGGTGTAATATATTTATTTGCCATTTGTTGGATGTTATCCACCGTTACTGCATTTATTTTTTGAAGGTAAGTTTTGTAATAGTCTGATGGCAGATTATAACGTGCGATGTTCAATGCAAATCGGGCAACAGTTTGTGGGCTTTCAAGCGAACGCGAAAAACTTCCGGTAATATAATTTTTTGCTGCTTGTAGTTTTTCTTCAGATATTTTTTCACTTTTGAATTTATTCATTACATCAAGAAATGCTATCACCGCACTATCTGTAACCTCATTGCGTGCATCGCATGAAGCTGTGAAATGTCCTACTATTTTATCACCACCTATTGATGAATATGCACCATATGTGTAACCTTTCTCTTCTCGTAATACTTCAAAAAATTCAGATGATGCACCACCTCCAATTAGATAGTTCATTACGGATGCCTGTATTGCTTCATCGCCAAATTTTTCTAAATTAATTGGGTAGGCTATTTTAATTGTTGATTGCACCGCATTTGGTCTATTAACCAGAGCAACTTTATTTACAAGGGGCGCACTTACTTTTGGATACTCAAATGTTGGAACTTCTTTTTGTTTCCAGCTTCCAAAATATTTTTCAACTAAATCTTCAGCATCATCTTCGTCAATATCGCCAATAATAGCTAGGTATGCTATGTTTGGATGAAAATATGTGTTGTAATAATCTTTACACATTTCAACTGTTATAGTCTCAACAGTCTCCTCTGTTTCAAGTTCACCGTAGGGATGATCTTTTCCGAATAGCAAAGCCTTACGAACATTACTAGCAATTGCAGCTGGTTGTTCCTTTGCAGCTTGAAGTCCAGAGAGTGTTTGTTTTTTTATTTTGTCTAACTCCTCTTGTTTAAATGTGGGATTCAATAAAATATCCGACATTAACTCCATGAGAGTTTCTGTGTGCTTAGATAATGAGGAAGCATAAATTCCAGTTGAAGATGTGGATATGTTTGCTCCAATAAAATCAATTGCTTCATCAATTTCATCTTTTGATTTGGTCGTTGTACCTGTTCGCAATAAATTGCCAGCAATCGAAACATATCCCATATTCTCCTTTTCCATTATTGCTTCTCTATGCAAGACTAGAGAAAATGCAACTCGTGGAAGCTTGTCGTTTTCAACAACAAATACCTTTAAACCATTATCCAATTGAAACGATTCATATTCGCCAATTTGTATCTCTGGTGCTGGTCCAGGGCCTGGTTGTATGCTTCTATCTACTTGCCCAAATAGGAGCGCAGAAGTAAGAAACAAAAGGCTTAATATTTTTTTAATCATCTTTATAACTCCAAATTTTATTTTATATCAAACATTTAATTGAATTATTCTTTTTCTGCCATTGGCAAATAATATAAAGCCACTCTTGTGTTGCTATCTAAATATTTACTTGCTACGCGTTTAATATCTTCGCGAGTGACAGCCATATAATTTTCTAATTCGTTATTTATTTGGTTTGTATTTCCATAAAAAACATAATAATCTGTCAAACTGCCAGCAATTCCTGAAACTGTAGAATATCCACTGACTATTTGGTTTTCTATTTGGTTTTGTAATTTTTGAAATTCCTTCTCTGAAATTAAATCTTTCTTAACTTTATCAATTTCAGATTGCAAAGATTTTTCTAAATCTTCAGCAGCGATACCGGCATTTGCAATAGAATAAACAATAAATTGACCTGAGTCTTCTAAACTGAGTGGCACTGAACCCGCGAATACTGCCTTTTGTTGCTTATCCACTAACTCTTTGGGAATACGTGCGCTATTGCCACCAGAAAGAAGTGTGGTTAACATATCAATTGCATATGCATCACTATCTGTTTTTTTGGGAATTGGATAGGAGAGTAGCACCATTGGTAATTGAATATTATCATAAACCACATCCCTAACTTCATTCTCTTTTTTGGGTTCAACAATTGATGGATATGTAATTTCCTTTGTTCCTTTAGGAATTGTAGCAAAATATTTTTCTATTAAATCTTTTGTGTCATCAATATCAATATCTCCAGCAATTGAAAGAACTGCATTGTTTGGCACATAGTA
>Ga0164315_10004236_pt1 | contig 11123 bp, 7 predicted proteins | sample GuaBasSedimGuay6_FD_113737 | JGI IMG/M metagenome (GOLD analysis project Ga0164315, IMG submission 113737) | Subseafloor sediment microbial communities from Guaymas Basin, Gulf of California, Mexico - Guay6, Core 4569-2, 0-3 cm | ecosystem: Environmental > Aquatic > Marine > Hydrothermal vents >...
CTGCATGGGCGGAACAGACCCCGGTGCAGCGCGGCGACATACTTCACGATATTGCCCAGGCCATGCGTAAACATCAAAAAGAGATCGCTGCGATCGTTGCCATGGAAACCGGCATGTCCTTTGCTTCAGCGCTTGGTGAGACCGGCGGCGCCATTGCTCAAGGAGAATTTGCGGCCGGCGAAGGCCGCCGTTTTTACGGCCGAACCACCACCAGCGCGGTGCCCAACAAGTATGCCATGACCGTGCGGCAACCACTGGGGGTCGCCGCACTGATCATCGCTGCCAACACGCCGATTGCCAACGTGGCCTGGAAGGTATTCCCGGCTTTGATTTGCGGCAATGCAGCTGTATTGAAAGCCGCGGAAGACACACCGGCTACGGCCTGGTATTTTGCCCGGTTGGCGCACGAAGCGGGTTTGCCGCCGGGCGTCCTCAATGTTATCCAGGGATATGGCCAGGAGGCCGGCGCACCTCTGGTTGCCGACCCGGAAGTAGATGTTATCAGCTTTACCGGGTCCACCGCAGTGGGTCGTCAAATCGCCTCAATTGCCGGCGAGCATTTGGTCAAGGTGTCACTCGAGCTGGGCGGCAAAAATCCGCTGGTCGTCTGCGACGATGCCGATCTGGAATCAGCTGCAAAATGGGTGTTGCTTTCGGCTTTCAGTAATGCCGGACAGCGATGTGCATCAGGCAGTCGTATCATCATCTTTGATGTCGTTTATGATCAATTTCGCGACATGCTGATCGAACGTACCCATGCGCTCAGTGTTGGCCCGGGGGATGATAATGACCTCGGCCCGGTGATCAATGAAAAACAGCTCAATAACATGCTCATGGCAATCCAGGATGCTCAGCAGAACGGTGCTGTGGTTTTATCCGGCGGTCACCGACTCACCGATGATGCTCATAAAGGTGGTTATTATATGGCACCCACTTTGATTGAAAATGTCGATCCCAAGGACGATATTTCCACCTTAGAACTGTTCGGACCCATAACCTGTCTTTACCGTGTCGGTGATTTCCACGAGGCTTTGCAATTGTCCAACGACTCGCCCTATGGTCTTACCGCTTGTATTCATACCCGTAACTTTGACCGGGCCATGGAGTATTGCAGGAAGATTCAGACAGGCGTCGCTGTCGTCAACGCCGGCACTTTCGGCAGCGAACCCCATATGCCCTTTGGCGGATTGAAACAATCCGGCAACGGCACGCGGGAGCCTGGAACGGAAGCCCTGGACGTCTACTCTGACTTGAAAAACATCATCATAAACATTGATCCCGAGAAACTGTAAAGAAATGACTATCCAAGATTGCAGCATTGTTGCACTGATACCGGCACGGGCCGGTTCCAAGCGTGTTCCGGACAAAAACATTCGACCACTGGCAAATCACCCGCTCATGGCGTATACGATTGCGGCCGCCATCGACAGTGGCATTTTCAGCGATGTGATTGTCTCGACGGATTCGGAACATTATGCGGAGATTGCAAAACACTATGGTGCGCAAGTACCGTTTCTGAGACCTGCAGCGCTGGCCGGCGATCAGTCACCCGATATTGAATGGGTGGAGTTCACTCTTTGCCGCCTGGCGGAAGCGGACCGCAAATATGACTGTTTCAGCATCTTGCGGCCAACCAGCCCCTTTCGACTGCCGGCAACCATCCAGCGGGCGTGGCAGGCATTTTCATCCCAGCAGGGCGTCGACTCTTTGCGGGCGGTGGAAAAGTGCACCCAGCATCCTGCAAAAATGTGGGTCATACGCGGTAATCGGATGATGCCTCTGCTGCCGCTGGGACCGGCCGAACAACCCTGGCACAGCAGCCAATACCCCTCTTTACCGGAAATATATGTCCAGAATGCAAGTCTGGAAATAGCAAAGTCGCGAGTTGTTTTCGAAGATCGAACCATCGCCGGCAACGTGGTAATGCCGTTTTTGACTACCGACTATGAAGGATTTGACGTCAACAATGAATATGACTGGCAACTGGCAGAGCACACGGTTCAAGAGGGTGATGCAAGGTTGCCTCGAGTCAGTCAATCTGCATACACCCTTGCATAAACAACATGGCACAATTAAAAAGGAGCACCGACGATAATGATCGAAATTAAATTGATTCCTGAAAAAGAATTTAAACGCGTTCGCGCGGCAGACATTGACAAATATACAAAACTGCAGTTACTGGCCGATATGTGCCGGACCAATGCAATCGCCACCGTGAAACGTGCCGGCTCGGGGCATTTGGGCTCCAGTTTCAGCTCACTGGATATTGTTACCGCCCTGTACTTTGCCGAAATGAATATTTCGGAGGTCGGCATCTCCCATCCTGACCGAGACATCTATTTTTCCTCCAAGGGTCATGATGCTCCGGGACACTACGCGGTACTGTATGCCATGGGCCTCATATCTGAAGAACGGTTCACCAATCTGAGACGCCACGGCGGCACCCATGGTCACCCGGATGTCAGCATACCCGGGATTGAAGCCAACTCGGGGTCACTGGGTATGGGGATTTCCAAAGCCAAAGGAATGGCATGGGCTAAAAATGCCAACAAGGCCGGCGGCCGGGTCATGGTGATGACCGGTGATGGAGAACTGCAGGAAGGACAGATCTGGGAGTCTTTGCAGACGACCGCGCATCAGAAAGTCAACAACCTCACAGTTATCGTTGATTTTAACAAGTTTCAATCGGACAAGAACTTCAAACACATCATTGACCTGGGAGACCTGGAATCCAAATTCAAAATCTTCGGCTGGCATGTTGAACGCTGCAATGGACACGATTTTGCTGCCCTGGAACAAGCCTTTTCCAAACTTAAAGGGGTCATCGACAAACCCAAAGTGTTGATTGCCGACACCATCAAAGGTAAGGGCATTTCGTTTATGGAAGGCCCGGCGGAATTGCCGGACGAAAAATACCTGTACAAATGGCATGCCGGTGCGCCTGATGACGATGCGTTTGAAGCCGGATACCGGGAACTTACCGAAAGTATAAACAAGTGCCTTCAAAACGCCGGTTTGAAAGCGTTGACTTCCGAAGTCATAGAAACAAGAGAAAAAAATAGAGTTAAGCTTAAAGATACTGCCGAAAAGGTCGTCACCGCGTATGGCGAGGCACTGGTCGAGCTGGGTGCGGATAGAGAGGACATGGTTGTCATGGACGCCGACCTGTCGGCGGATTGCGGATTGCGGCTTTTTGAAAACACCTTCCCGCAACGATTTATCGAAGGCGGCATCGCCGAACAGGACATGGTCTCCACTGCCGGTGGTCTGGCCCTGCAAGGAATGCTGCCGGTTGTCAATTCGTTCGGGGTATTTCTGGCCTCCCGTGCCAACGAACAGATTTACAACAACGCCACCGAAAAAACCAAAATCATTTACGTTTGTCACTATGCCGGACTGATTCCCGCCGGTCCGGGAAAATCCCATCAAAGCGTCCGTGATATATCGCTGTTCGGCGCCCTGCCGAACGTTGTTACAATTGAGCCTGCCAATGCAATTGAGACCAAAGAAGCCTTGAAATGGTGTGTCAATGAGGCGACCCAAAGCTGCATGATGCGATTGGCGATTTCACCGTCACCCAGAACCATTCCATTACCGGATGATTACCAGTTTGTTCCCGGCAAGGGTACGGTGGTGATTGATGGGCAGGATGCCATTCTGTTTGCCTACGGCCCGGTCATGCTGAACGAAGCCATGGTTGCTGCTGAAACACTGCATGAGCAAAACTTTTCACTGAAAGTGATTAACTTCCCGTGGCTCAATCAAATAGATGAAGATTGGTTTGAAAAAAATGTGGCGGATTGTGAATCAATCTTTGTTTTAGATAATCATTCCCAATTCGGCGGGCTGGGAGATCAGGTCTTAAATACCGCCCAGAAGTTGGATGGATTACGTGCCAAAAGGTATATGAAATTTGCCATAAACGAGTACCCGGCCTGTGGTACACCACCGGAAGTGCTGGCATATCATAAACTGGATGGTAAGAGCCTGGCAACGGCAATCCTGGAAACTGTGCGGGAAGCGGGAAACAACTGACAAGTCAACCACCTTCGGCTAAAGCCGAAGGCTTGGGGTTCAAGGATCCAAGGGGTCAAGGGTCCAAGTGACAGGTTCTCATCTCATGCTCCGGGCACATGGAATAACATACTACTTGCAGATAGCCAACGCCGGGTGACTGTATCACTCGAATCCTTGAACCCTGGACCCCTGGAACCCTTTAGCCGCACATTGTTAAACTAAAGTTTGTCTAAAGGCTAGGGATTTTCTCCCATTCCCCAAATGGGACTTTAACAATTTGAGAAATATTATTAACAAGTTATTACTCATTCCAGTTGAAAATCAGGTGCGGGAGCTCGACCCCAAACTGCTGCTGGCCTGCATTGCAGCACAGCGAGGGTTCTCATCAGTGATAGGATCACGCCAGCAGCTGGATTTTCGTATTGCTTCTTTTCCAAGAGGCATCTACCTCTCTAAGAGTATGACGCTTCGCAGCATCAGGATGTTCAAGATTTTACGCAAGCTTGGGCATGAAATCGTTGCCTGGGATGATGAGGCCCTTGTGCACCTGCCGCCCGAGACCTATTTTTCGCGACGACTCTCCCCCGGGGCAATGGGGTATCTGTCCCATCTTTTCGCATGGGGTCAGGACAATGTCGATTTATGGAAACAATACCCCCAGCTGCCGGCCCAGTTGCCGATTCATATCTCCGGCAATCCGCGCAATGACATGCTGCGAGCTGAGATGCACGGGTTCTTTGAAGATGATGTCGAAAGAATCCGCAACACCTATGGAAATTTCATCCTGGTCAATACCAATTTTAATCACGTCAATGCCTTTTATCCGGTCCAGGGTCTGTTTCTACCGCTGAAAAAACCTGACGACAAACCCACGTTCGGGCGTTCCGCCAGAGGCATGTCCCGGGAATTCGCCGAAGGATTTCGGGATCACAAGCTGGCCATATTCGAGGACTTCAAAAAACTCATTCCCAACCTGGAACGTGCATTTCCAAACCATACGATTGTTGTCCGGCCGCATCCAACGGAAAAGCATGACGTCTATCACGAAATTGCCGCTCGGTGCGAGCGGGTGCGGGTAACCAACGAAGGCAACGTGATCCCCTGGCTGATGGCTGCCAGGGCGCTCATCCACAACGGTTGTACCACAGGCGTGGAAGCCTATGTCATGCGAGTCCCGGCCATTTCCTACAGAGCAACGGTCAATGACACCTACGACTATGGCTTTTACCAGTTGCCCAATCGGTTGAGCCATCAATGTTTAAATTTCGAGCAGTTGCGGGCAACCCTGATGAAAATTTTAAACGGTGAACTTGGCGCTGCCGACAGCAATGAAAGCAAAGTACTGATTGATCACCACCTGGCAGCAACAAACGGGCCGTTGGCCTGTGAGCGAATTGTTGACGTTATCGAGAAGATAAGTGCAGGACGTTCCCAGTTGCCGGAACCAACGCTGATTCACTGGGTGGATGGCTGGTCTATGGCAACCATGCGGAGGTTGGTAAAAAAGCTGCTCTCTTACATTCCGGATTCGCATAACCGGCCGGAGTTTCATCGTCATCGTTATCCGGGAGCGTCCCTTGACGAGGTGCGTGAGCGGGTCTCACGGATCAAGAAGGCTCTTGGCGACAGCAGCGTATTGCAGGTAGACCAGATCTCAAGTGAGATCTTTCAGGTCAGTCCACAAGCGGAGTAAGGTCACATCTTTCCAATTGAGACGCAGCCCCTAAGATTACCCTAACCCGGATAAACCGGAACCGAACAGGAATAATAAATCACGAAAGCACGAAATAACGAAAACACGAAAAAAAGATGGCTTAAATTTCGTGCTTTCCAACTTTCGTGTTTTCGTGATGAAAAAAAGTTTTGCCATAAAATGCAAAGAAATAACCTATTAAGAAACTAACGTTGCACAAATTAGTTTTCGCACGATGGAGATCACAATTGTCAGCCAGCCCTCATTATGAAATCTATTTCGGTGGCCCCGATCAACCGGCAGGTCGGTTGCGAGATTTATTGGCCGAGCAGATTGAAGCTGTTCCGGCGGGTGGGACAATTGACTGGGTCACCTATTATTTCCGCGACCGGAAGCTGGCTCGGCAGTTGCTCCGGGCTCATCGCCGGAATGTTAACGTGACGGTGACCCTGGAAGGTAATCCCCACGTACCAAACGCCAACAATGCCGTGGTTGCCATGCTCTCCGGGGCACAGGGCCTGGGCAGCGGATTTCGAACCGTATACCTGCCACCACGCGTGCCGATGCCGGGGAGAAAGATGGGCAATCCCAACCTTCACGAAAAGCTATATTGCTTTTCTCATCCCAGACCCATCGCTTTTATCGGGTCCTTCAACCCGTCCGGCGACGACCCGGAAAAAAAACCGGATGTCATTCACAAAATCGGCGACCATAACCGCGCCCACAACGTGCTGGTCGGAATCAGCGAACCGGCCCTGGTGAAAGGTCTGGTGAACCATGTGCGATGGATTCACCGGGCACGACACAGCATCTTTGAATCCTTCTTTGCAGATGGCAACCGTACCTTACGGGGGACGAACACGAATATTCACTTCCTGCCGCGGGCCCAATCCCATGCGGCAGCGTGCTTCCTCAGGCGTTTCGGTGATGGTGCCCGTATCCGTGTTGCAGCATCGCACCTCAATGGGGCAACCGCTATCAAGACCCTGTTGAAAATTTCCCGCCGGGGAGCTTCACTTGAAATACTGGCAGAACCAACCCTCCGGCGCGTATCTTTGAAGGCTGAAAAGAGGCTGACCGCGGCCGGGATACCCTTTCGACGGATCTCCCATGCCGAGAAATTACCGATGCACAATAAATTCGTCCTGGTGGAACAAAACAGCAGGCGCTGGGTTATCTTCGGCAGTTATAACTGGTCGACACTATCGTTCTGGATCAATCAGGAGATTTGTGCTATTTCCAGCGAACCGAAACTTTTTGACGCTTTTGCTGAACGTTGGAAAGTGTTAGAGGCTCAAAAGTGAAAAAATCACTCATCATTCCCGTTGAAAACCAGGTGCGCGAATTTGATCCCAAGCTCTTATTGGCATGCATTGCGGCTCGCCGGGGGTTCTCTGCATTGATCGGATCACGTTGGGAGATAGACAATCGAATTTCCTCTTTCCCCAGGAGTGTATACCTTTCCAAAAGCATGACGAAACGCGGCGGCAAACTGTTTCAGATCATGCGCAAGGTTGGACACGAAATCGTTGCCTGGGATGAAGAGGCCCTGGTGCACCTTCCGGCCGAAACTTTTTTTTCGCGCCGGATCTCGCCTACAGGAATAAAGCACGTTTCTCATCTCTTCGCATGGGGTCAGGATAACGCTGATTTATGGCGACAATATCCACACCTGTCTTCCAGGACCCCGATCCACATTACGGGAAATCCACGCGGTGACATGCTGCGACCTGAGATGCGTGACTTCTATGCCAGAGAAATCAAAGCTATTCACAAAACCCATGGGAATTTCATCCTCATCAATACGAATGTCAATCACGTCAATGCTTTTTATCCTCACCAGAACCTGTTCATGCCGGTGAAAAATCCCGGTGAAGAACCGCGCTTTGGCAAGGCCGCAAAAGGCATGAGCCGGGAATTCGCAGAAGGGTTGCGGGCTCACAAACAAGCATTGTTCGATGAGTTCAAAAAGCTCATCCCGGCACTGGCAGGAGCATTCCCGGATTGGACAATTATTGTCAGACCACATCCCACCGAGAATCAAGAAGCATACCACAAGATCGCTGCAACGTGTGAGCATGTTCAGGTGACAAACGATGGTAACGTCGTTCCCTGGCTGTTGGCTGCGAAAGTACTTGTGCATAACGGCTGTACGACCGGGGTAGAGGCATATGTGATGAGGGTTCCGGCAATCACATACCGCCCATCCGTCAATGAATATTACGACAATGGTTTCTATCGTTTACCCAATCTACTCAGCTACCCGTGTTTTACTTTTAAGGAGTTGCGTTTAACAATTGAGAAAATTATTACTGGAGAACTCGGCGCTGCAGACGGCGATGAAAGACAATCGAATATCGATCGCTATCTATCGGCACAGAATGGTCCGCTGGCATGTGAGAGGATCGTTGATGTTCTTGAAACAATGATGGCGAATCGATCCGAATTGCCGAAACCGGTCTTTTATGATCGGATGGGGGGTTGGTCTGTAGCCAACGGGCGCCGTCTGGTAAAGTGGTTGTTGTCATACCTCCCGAATTCGCACAACCGACCGGAGTTCCAGCGCCATAAATTTCCGGGTATCAGTTCTGAGGCGCTGAACGAGAAAATTAAACAAATACAGCAGATTATCGGAGATACCGACGCGCTGAAAGTTGAACAGCTCAGCAATGTGCTCTTTCGGATTTCCGCCTGAGCACCTGGATTCCGGCTCTACGCCCGGAATGACACGCCGCATAGCGACAATTATATACAATTCTTCGCTTAATGACGAGGGGTTTCAACCATCCCCGAAAGGGAGACTAAAAAAAAGGCCCCGCGTTTAACGTGAGGCCAGGAGGACGTAAATGAAAGTTTTAATCTTAGGATTAGGAAAATCGGGCACCACTGCCATGGTGTACAAAATGGCCGGTGGGCTTCCAGATTGCCATGCTTTTTCAGGTGGTCAACCCGGAAAACACATCGGCAACTATGAAAACGCGGTTTACAAGCACACCTATGAAGAACGCAAAGGCAAAAGCTTTGACCTGTACAAGGAGCATTTACAAAAAGAATCATATGACCGTAAGGTCTGGATTGCCAGGGATCCCCGTGACGCCGCCATCAGCCGCATGCTGTATCGCTGGCACAAAGGTCACAAGGGCAAGATCAAACAGTATAAGACCCACCTCAGGCTTGTTTTGAAAAAGGAAAAAGATCCCACATCCATTTCCTTTGCGGAACTGTCTCGCTACAGCGGGCACGGGGACTGGCCCCGTTCTATTGAAGAAGCCGTCACCGAAGAGCAGGTTCGCTATGAGCGGATGCACGCCTTTGTCAAGGGATTGGGGGACAATTGGTTTCTATTTAAATATGAAGACATGATTTCCGGTAATTTCGACTCACTTAACGAATATCTGGGTTTTACCGTCAAGGCAGATGGAGAGGTTCCGGCATCAACAGGCAAGGCGAAAGTCGTGCGTAAAAAAGCCTCTGGCGACTGGCGGTATTGGTACACTGAACAGGATGTCGAGCTGTTCAAACCCGCCTACAGGGATTACATGACACTCATCGGCTATGATATCAACGACTGGGCGCTCAACAAAAACCCGGTGATTGAACCCGAGTACTCATCAGTCTACATTCAGAATCTTTCCCGCAAGGCCAACCGAAACATCGTCCAGCGCTTTGTGGATTCTCTTGTTCAGCGCCTGGCGAAATAGTGCCCGGCTTCCGGTATAGATGGCAAAGATTTTTTGTATGAATATGACTTATTGACGAACAAAGATGTAGTTGCGTATGCGTTTTTTGGTAACATGCTTTCTCGCCATAAGCTTCATGCCACCACCCTCGATGAGGTCTATAATATTTTGGCAGTACTCTTCCCTGGTTGCATCTAACTCCACAAGAAGACTTCTAAGCCTGTTATCTGAAATGGTTTTTTTTGCCCCATTGATTATTTTACCTTCAATTCCATCCACATCGATTTTAATATAATTTGGAAATGAAGGTAAAAATTGCTCTATTAAGTCATCTATCGAGAAACCAATCATTCCCTGCTTATATTTCGCAAAAAATTTTTCCCCCTGCCAGTTTATAGACTCAGCAAAGCTAGAAAGTGCACCCCCTACATGTGTGTCCACCATATACAAATGGTCTATGAGCGTCGTGTCGTTGAAAGCGACACAAAATGAAAGTATTTTGTCGTCCATCCTGTTGATCTCAATGTTTCTGTTGAGAACATGGTAGTTAAATGCTGATGGCTCAAATGCCAGCACCTCCATATCAGGTTTTAGAGCTGCATATAAGCTATACACGCCAATATTTGCCCCGATATCCCAAAATACGGAGCTCTCTCGAAAGCTGTCAATCCACTCAATGGTATCCGGCTCTTTTGTCAACAACGTGTCTGCACGATGGAAAGGCATTTCGCCTGGGCAGTAGAAACGGATAGGCCCGGATTTTGTCTTAACGGATAGCGTCGGTGCCAGTTGCTCTACAAAATTGCTGGATATACGAGCTGCATTTCGTTTACCAAATATTGCTACAGCAGCTTTAAAGGTCTTAACCAATATCTTAAGGGTTTTAACCAATACATCCCCTTTAGCTAACTGTTTCTTAGTCTTTTTATAGATTTTTTTTGGGAATTTATGTAGTTTCATTTTCAGCAATTTTATGCCACGAAATTATCGAACTTGGATTAAACGGTTTTTTACCATACAAATTTACCTTTTCTAAATCAATGTGGATTAATCCCTCGCCTTCCATCTTCTTTATTATCGAGACAAGATTAGTATTATAGTCTTTTGAATATGAGTACAGTGCTGCAGTAGATGAAACTTTATCCGATTTGCCAATATCCTTTTTCTCTATATCAATTCCATATCTATTTGTGCTGTCTACAATACTAATTCCTAATTTCGAGATCATCCATCGATCAATTTTACGCAGTTTCCTTTCCAATTTCGTTATTTTCCGTTTCCAATGATATGGCTTAAATTGCTCCCGCTTAATCTTCAATTCTTCGTCGTACTGCCATCCAACGGGTTCGGCATGATAGCAAGAGCATTGGTCCGATACCTTCAGCATTGCTTCGAAAACAGCTCGATCTATTTTCGGAATCTGCTCAATCGAGTGTGCAGTAAAGAATAATACATTTTTATTTGGCTCAAGAAACGAAAAATCTGGATTATAATAATCAAAATGCTCTATGGACATATTTAATCCATTGCTAAACCTGCGTAACTCTTCACAGGCTTTTCTCCCAGAATCTGTAAATTCACAAGAAAAAAATGTTATCTGCCTTAGCATAGCTTGATCAAGTTTGTCAGCCAAAAGAAATAAGTTAATACCAATGCCACTTCCAAGTTCAACAACATAATCAATTCGATTTCTATTTCCCAGAATATATTTGGCCAAAATTTCAATAAATTTA
>Ga0164315_10004237_pt1 | contig 11122 bp, 9 predicted proteins | sample GuaBasSedimGuay6_FD_113737 | JGI IMG/M metagenome (GOLD analysis project Ga0164315, IMG submission 113737) | Subseafloor sediment microbial communities from Guaymas Basin, Gulf of California, Mexico - Guay6, Core 4569-2, 0-3 cm | ecosystem: Environmental > Aquatic > Marine > Hydrothermal vents >...
ATGCCTGTCATAATTCTTACCGCCCGTGATACTACCGAAGACAAGATTAAGGGACTTGATGCCGGAGCTGACGACTACCTTGTAAAGCCGTTTGCCTTTCCGGAACTGCTTGCCCGGATTCGCGTAAGCCTACGCCGTGCAGGCGAATCACAGGAAACAACAATACAGATTTCTGATCTGCAAATAAATGCCATTAACCGTACTGCAACACGCGGCAAATGCATTCTGGAATTAACCACCCGCGAATTCGACCTCTTGTGGTATCTTGCTCAAAATAGAGGCGAATCCGTTTCGCGCGATATGCTTACCCATGACGTCTGGCATCTGAACACACGCGCAACATCTCTTGACAATGTAATTGATGTTCACATCTGCCACCTTCGCAATGCAGTTGATAAAAACTATAATCCGCCGCTGATCCACACTATTCGTGGAGTTGGATTTGTGCTTGAGGATCGTTCATGAAAACACAACTACGTTTCAGGTTTTTCCTCTGGCTACTTCTGTTGCTTTTTTTCTTTATAATAATTCAGGCAATTGTATTCACGGCTGTCGAAGTGTTCACATGGCAAGGTGTGGAAATTGATGGCGCATTGCACAATCATCTGATGGAAGTTGTAATAGGTGTAGGCTTGAACTTTGTTGCACTACCACTACTTCTGGCAGCAGCATGGTGGATCTCAAGCAAAATGGTTAAACCGGTGAAAACAATTGCTGCCACAGCCCGCAGAATAGGCGCAGGAGCTCTGGATGAACGTATAGCCGTAGATAATCTCACCTCGTATGAAATGTGTGAGCTTGGCACAACAATAAATATGGCATTAGATCATCAAAATGATGCCATGAAACGCTTGAAAAGCTTCAGCGGTGATGCATCACATCAACTGCGAACACCACTGGCGGTGATGCGTACTACCGGTGAAGTAGCTCTGGCGCACGAGCGTAATCCGGACGAATACCGTGAGACAATAGGCTCCATGCTCGAAGACCTGAACCGATTGACAAGAATTGTTGATCAACTCCTGCTACTCGCACGTCTTGACAACGCAGGTATTACAGACACATTCACGCCGATACCATTGAATAAAGTCATTGAACATGCAGTGGAGTTTCTACAACCACTTTGTGATGAAAAACAAATAACTCTATCGCTTGAACTAGCAAAACTGCCAATGATCAACGGCAGTGCAGACCTGCTAACCGAACTCATAAGCAACCTGCTAGACAACGCCATTCGCCATACCCCTGAAAAAGGTAGAATACAGATAACACTAATATCCCTCCCCGAGACAAAAACGTTAGAACTAACAATAACAGACTCAGGCTCAGGAATTCCAGAAGAGCTGGTAAAGTCAATCTTCGAACGCTTCAAAAAAGCACCAGACCAAGCAACTGGCAACGGACTCGGACTGGCAATAGTATCTGATATAGCACGTATACATAGAGCAAACATTGAATTGCTCACAAGCTCGGCGTTAAGCGGAGCATGCTTCAAAATTCAATTCCCAACTCAATAGAACCCGTATGGTTTAGGTACTTCAACAATTACAGATTACGTATAAGAGTGTTATGTGCTTGAGTTGAAGGACTCTAGAGTCCTGGGATAGCGAGATTGCTGCTATGTGGAGGTTCACTAAAAACAACGGAATCACAGAGGGGGCGCGTTGCGCCAGAATAAAAGGTTACCGAAGCAAAATTTAAATCGAGATTAATTGTGAGGTAGTTTCGCCATAATTATGTTACCGAAGCTTTCTTAGTATTGACCGTTGTTTTGCTTCAATCAGTTTGTTTAGTTTGTATGGATCTAAGTTGATCATTATTTCCGTCAAGTGGGTTTTCTCAAGTTCATTGAGCGCACCGGAATCTCTGAAAATAATTTCAAAATACTCTATGTCAAAATACTCTATTGACAAATGGTATGTAACTTGATTATATTACTCGTGATGAAAATAATTATCAAAACGCTGAAGTTCGTTGCTGTGTCTGGAATCACCTTGGCCATAATGGCATCGGGAGTTTCTGGGATGGTGCTTTGCTTTGGTGCTGATGGGCATTTTTCCTTGGAAATAGCGCATCAGGGGCGTTGCCATGACGCTGACAATGCTCGAGACCATGGAAAAAATGTTGTTACTGAGTTGCTCGCTACCGCCGGTGCTGATTGTTGCGGCTCCTGTGTCGACGTGCCCATTTCGTCGGACACAATGTCGCAGATGATTATTAAAGTGAATCACTCGACCTTGTCGACAGACGAGATGGCGGGTGTTTTACAAGCGGCCTCATTTGATACCGGAATCGACATTGACGTGAACTTGAACGCACTAGACGTTCTTCGATGTGCGCCACTGCGTACATCTCCGTCTTTGATTGAGCAACGGACAATAGTCCTGCGCGTCTGACCCTCCTTCTTTACCTTATGCCTTCCGTGCTGAATCTACTTCGGCACTGATGGCCTATCTTTGCCGATTTCCAATTGTTTTTCTGTTTATGGTTGCGGTGAAGGTACCCCTGAACTATTTCATTTCTTTGAAATACATGTGTAATAATCAACTATAAAATGGAGAAATCAATGATAAAACAAACAATACTGAATCTAATGGTGGGCGCGTCTGCTGGCGTGCTCATTACGGGGTGTGCTGTCACGGGAAGTCAGACAACTCTCCCTGAGGCGCGCCCGCTGGGCGCACTGTACCCTACCGCTGGCCAGAACAGACAGGCTAGTTCTGATAGAATGCGAGAGCAGGCGACTGCGCTGACCGGAACCATAAAACTGGAGCAGGCACTGGGAAGTGCTCTGCTCAAAAACCGTGAACTTGCAGTATTTTCGTACAACGTGAGGGCAGCAGAGGCGCGTATACTACAGGCAGGATTGCTACCCAATCCTGAGCTTGAGCTGGCGATTGAGGAGTATGACCGCGGTGGCGAAGGATTCGACTCCGCAGAGACTGCCATTGTGCTTGGCCAGTTGTTTGAGCTGGGAGGCAAGCGTCGTTGGCGGACACAGGTTGCCGAAGCGGAAGGCGAGTTGGCTGGCTGGGACTATGAAAGCATGCGGCTGGACGTCTTCACGGAGACGGCACAGCGATTCATGACCGTGCTCGCAGCACAGGAGCGCCTTGCTATGACCGGATCAGCAGTAGAAGTCGCCGAAAAAACGAGCCGTGCTGTTGGTGAACGCGTCAAGGCGGGAAAAGAACCTCCGCTCCAGGCCTCGAAAAGTGAGGCTGAGTTGGAACTGGCTCGCATGGAGGCACTAGAATCCCAGAACGCTCTCGGTGTTGCCCGCAGGAGACTGGCTGCCATGTGGGGTGCCGAACGCGTTACCTTTGAAAGCGTGGCAGGGAGTCTGGATGGCGTTCTTGGCTCAATTCCGTCCTTGGATAGCCTGCGCCCTCGCCTGTCCTTGAATCCGGATCTGGCACGCTGGGATGCGGAACTCCGGTTGCGGCAGGCATCATTGTCGTCGGAAAAGGCGGCCCGGGTACCTGACATTGAAGCATCGGTGGGCTTCCAGCAATTCGAGGAAGATGGAACGGACGCGCTGGCTTTTGGGATCGGGATCCCTCTGCCATTGTTCGACCGAAACCAAGGCAATATCAGGGCCGCGGCACACGAGCTATCCAAGGCAGAAGAGGCGCGTGCAGCAACTGAGCTGGCTCTTGCTGCAGAACTTGCGGAGACCCACGCGGCGCTCGTTGGGGCTCACCAACGCGTCACGACACTGCGAGGCAAAGTCGTGCCTGCGATGGCGCAGGCATTCGGGGCTGCACATGAAGGGTATAGACAGGGCAAGTTTGGGTTCTTGGATATGCTCGACGCCCAACGGGGGCTATTCAAGGCCAAGGGGGCGTTGGTGGATGCATTGAGCGATTACCACTCCGCATTAACCGATATCCAGAGAATCACTGGGACAAGTATTGAAGATCTAACCGAAAGAAAGTAGAGGATGAAGAATATGAATATGATGCAAGAAGTAGCGAAAAAGAAGATAAACCTGTTGTTTGTGTTGGGACTGGCTCTGATGTGGGGGTTCGGTGTTCAACTGGAAGCCACTGCACAGGACAGCCATGCTGGGCACGATCACTCCGCACACGCTGATGATAAGCACGGAGACGTCGAGGGTGAAGAGCACAAGGAAGAAGGGCATGCAGAAGATGACCATGATGACCATGGAGAGGAGCATGTCGAGAAAGATGACCATTCTGGGCACGATCATGGTGAGCACGGCGGCGAAGAGGAAGAGGGAGGGCTGAGACTGACCCCAGAACAGCTCAAGCGTTTTGGGATCTTCGTGCAACCTGCTAGCGCAGGCAGCCTGCGGAACGAAGTCAGTCTGCCAGGCGAGATTGTGTTCAACGAGGATCAGGTTGTGCACATAGTGCCGCGCGTGGCGGGTATCGCTCGCAAGATCCACAAGAGCGTGGGTGATCGCGTGGCGGCGGGAGAAATTCTGGCTGTGATTGAGAGTCGCGAGCTGGCCGACGCGAAGTCCGAATATTTGGCCGCTAGCGCTCGTGGAGGGCTGGCGGAAAAGAACTACGCTCGCGAGAAGTCACTGCACGAGAAGCAGGTTTCATCCGAGCAGGATTACCTGGAGGCCGAACAGGCATTGGCAGAAGCACGGATTGAGTTGCGGTCATCCGAGCAGAAACTGCACGCGCTGGGTCTATCGGAAGAGGCGGTTGAAGCCCTTGATGCCGAACACGACGAGGCGATTACTCGCTACGAAATCCGGTCTCCGATCAGTGGTGTGGTGACTAAAAAACACATTTCACTTGGTGAAAGCCTGGGGGCTGATGCCGGGATATTCACCGTCGTGGATACTAGCAGTGTGTGGGTAAACCTGACTGTGTACACCAAGAATCTCGGTGCTGTGCGGTTGGGGCAAGAGGTGACTCTGCGTGTCGATCACAGCGGAGTGCAGGCTCATGGCGAGATTTCGATGGTCACACCTTTTGTCGAAGAATCAACACGATCCGCGACTGCACGTGTAGTTCTGGACAACAGCGATGGCCGATGGATGCCCGGAACATTTGTGACAGGGTTCGGCAGTACAACCGAAGAGAACCTGCCAGTCGTGGTGGCACGCGATGCGGTGCAGAACATCGAGGGACGTAATGTCGTGTTCGTTGAACATGAAGGTAGCTTTGAGATGACCACAGTGAGCCTGGGACGCATGGATCGAGTGAACGTTGAGTTAACAGCTGGGCTTGAGCCTGGGATGCGTTATGTTTCGACTGGGTCTTACCAGCTCAAGGCTACGGTTATCACGAGTGACTTGGGATCTCATGCCGGACACGGGCACTAGAGCTTGATCCGTATTTTTTATTACGTGCCCCACTATAAGGAAAACAGTCATGATAAATAGAATAACTCAATCTGCATTAAAGACTCCGGGGCTTGTGCTGCTCGCCGTCCTTGCCATTCTTGGCATCGGCATTGTTCAGTACAAGCGCATGCCGGTAGACGCCTTCCCTGATATCTCGCCAATCATGGTGCCGGTATTTGCCGAAGGTCATGGAATGGCTCCGGAAGAAATCGAACGCCTAATTACATATCCAATAGAATCATCAATGAATGGATTACCAGGCGTGACACAGATCAAATCAACATCTGCGTTTGGTATGGCGGTGGTGTATGTCTACTTCAAAGACAGCACTGACATCTACTTTGCCCGACAGCTCGTTGGCGAACGTCTGACAAGTGTGATGGCTGAACTTCCTGAGACGGATGAGCCGCCGACTCTTGGCCCGATCTCGACGGGGCTTGGACAGATATTCCTCTACTATCTGGAGGCCGATCCCGATGTGGTCGACACGGAGGGGAAGCCACTCGACACGTGGCTGCGGGAGCTGAACGACTGGGTTGTTAAGTTCCAGCTTCAGACAGTGCCGGGGGTAACGGACATCCTGTCGATAGGCGGGCATGTGCTCCAGTACCAGATTCGTGTGAACCCGAATGCGCTTTTGAAGTACGACCTCACGCTGGAAGACCTAGTTGAATCCGTCAGAGATAACAATCGGAACGTTGGCGGGCAATTTCTCGTCATGGGCTCCGAGGAGCACTTGGTGCGTGGGCTCGGTTTGGTCGAGAGCTTGGATGACATTGGGAATATAGCAGTCAAAGAAGATGATGGTCGACCAGTGCTGTTGTCGGATGTAGCTGATATAGAATACGGCAATGAGATTCGCCGGGGTGTGGTGACGCGTAATGGAGAAGGTGAAGTGGTTTCCGGGCTGGTGCTTAAACTCTTTGGCGAGAACACCTCGGAGGTCATTGAACGGCTCTATGCCAGGGTAGAAGAGGTCAAGCGGTCATTGCCGCCTGGGGTGACGCTCGTTCCCTACTATGAGCAGAATGAACTTGTTCAAAGTGCTACAGGGACCATGAAGAAGGCTCTCCTGTCGGGAGGTCTGCTTGTTATGCTGGTGCTTATTGTCTTCCTAGGTAATTTTCGGGCTGCGTTTATGGTGACCCTGACGCTGCCTGTCTGTGCCCTTGTTGCGATTCTTCTCATGGGGGTACAAGGGCTATCAGCGAACCTGATGTCGCTCGGGGGCATTGCCGTGGCAATAGGTATGCTGTGTGACGGCGCCATTGTCATGGTGGAATCCATCCTGCTCCGTCTCGGAGAACCGCATGACCCACTTAAGTCCAAAGTTATGGTCATCTATGACGCAGCCTGTGAAGTCAGTCGCCCGATTGTTTTTTCAGGAGCGATTGTTGTCCTCGTGTTCTTGCCCATTTTCACCTTACAAGGCGTTGAGGGCAAAATGTTCTCACCCATGGCGTTCACCATTTCTGCGGCCATGGTGGGATCGGTCTTGGCGGCTCTTGTGATGCTACCTGTTCTCAGCCTCTACTTACTTCGCCATGGTGGCCAAAAGGAAACACGACTTGTGCTTTTGTTGAAACGTGGCTATTTGCCTGTGCTGAAGCAGGCACTGCGTCGGAAAGTGCTTGTGATGGTTCTGGCTGTATCCGCACTGATTGCCGCTCTCGCGACCATACCACGCCTCGGCACAGAGTTCATCCCCACCCTTGAAGAAGGCTCCATCTTGATCGGCGTTACAATGGCTCCGTCAATTTCCCTTGGCGAAGGCACGAAGCTGGTGATGGAGATGGAAAAGGAAATTATGCAGTTGGACGGAGTGGATGAAACTATTTCGCGCATTGGTCGTCCGGAGGCAGGCAGCCATCCGCATCCAGTAAACTACGCCGAGATTCACATTGAGCTGAAGCCGCTGAAGGTGTGGGAAGAGTACGGCAGCAAGGCAGAGTTGATTGATGTCATCAATGCCAGACTTAAGCCGTTTCCCGGTGTGCAGTTGAACTTCACGCAACCGATCCAGAACGCATTCGACGAGTTGCTATCAGGTGTCAAAGCGCAGTTGGCGATCAAGGTGTATGGCGAGGAATTGGACGTTCTCAGAAGGACTGCCGAGGACATTCGGGGAGCCATAGATACCGTCCCTGGGCTTGTTGATCTGTCGGCTGAGCAAAGCTTTGGGCAACCCCAAGTGCAGATCGTGGCAAAACGTGCGGCCTGCGCACGTTACGGGGTGACCGTCAGCAAAATCATGGAAATGGTTGAGCTGGCCGTGGGTGGCGAAGTCATTGACAGCATCTACCTCAACACGCGCCGGTTTGGCATCCACATGCGGTTCAAAGAGGAATACCGCTCTGAACCTGACGCTATTGCAAGCATCCTAGTGCCAACGCGCGGTGGTTCGCTAATTCCACTGTCTCAGGTTGCGGATGTACGGCAAGTGACAGGTCCGGTCCAGATTAACCGGGAGCGAAATCAACGACGATGGATCGTACAGGGCAATGTGCGCGGTCGGGACATTGGTAGCGTGGTTGCGGACATCCAAAAGATCGTAACCGAAAGCGTCGATTTGCCGGCCGGTTACAGCGTAGAGTACGGCGGCCAATTTGAGAATCAGCAACGGGCGATGAAGCGACTTTCCATTATCGTACCTTTGGTGATTGCGCTCGTGTTTATGATGTTGTGGATATCGTTTGGCGTTCTGCGGCATGCCGCGATCATTTTCACTATGGTGCCGCTTTCTGTGATTGGCGGAGTCTTTGGACTCCTCTTGTGCGGAGAGTACCTGTCGGTTCCCGCATCGGTTGGCTTTATCGCTTTGTTCGGGATGGCCATGCTCGATGGCATGGTGATGGTATCCTGCTTCAATGGTTTGCGGGAGCGTGGAGACAGTGTGGCGGCGGCCGTCGAAAAGGGTAGCATGCTGCGACTTGCTCCCGTTCTGATCACAACCATGACAACACTGCTGGGTCTCCTGCCGCTGCTACTTGCGCGCGGTATAGGTGCCGACGTTCAGCGGCCGCTTGCAACGGTTGTGGTGTTTGGGTTGATGACTTCGACAATGATCACGCTGATTGTCATTCCTGCGGTTTATGGGTGGGTTGAAGGTCGTAACGAGCGTAAAATAGCACAAAAGGAGGCATAATAATGAAACGAGTAGTAGCATTTTTCAAACCCAACATGTTGGGCGACGTCATCGGCGGTTTGCATGAAATCCCTGATTTTCCGGGGGCGGCAATCTCCGAAGTGAGAGGTATCGGGCAAGGTATGCGTGAGCATATACAGGAATCGGGGCATGAGCCCTTCCACGGCTTTCCCGTATCAACACGAATGGAGATTATATGCCGGTGCGACTTGGTGGAGCCGATCACCCGAATGATAACTCAAAGGGCGCATACCGGCCTACACGGTGATGGAAAAATATATGTATCAGCGGTCGAGGATGCAATCCGTATTCGCACCGGAGAACGAGGCGAAGAAGCGATCTAGTGCCAGCGTATGCTACTGAATGCCGCATACCGTCTTGCCAGATGATGGGAAGATCTATGTCTCGGATGTTGAGCAAGTGGTTCGTATTCGAACCGGCGAACACCGAGAGCTGGCGGCGTAAAGATGGCCATGCAGAGGATTACAGAGCGCGATGATCACGTTTGCGGTTATTGAAAAACATAGAACATGAGGAGATAGCGATGACAAAGATAATAAAAAGGATTAGATGGGTATTTGCTGTGACGCTCATTGGGGCACTGATGTTTGCTGGTTGCGGGAAGGCGAAGACTGAAGCGTCGAAAGCGACGGTGGAGCACACTGATGATGACGGACACGACCACAGTAAACACGAGGACCACTCAGGACACAACCACTGATGAGTCTTGCCGCCATGGGGTCCTCTGATGGACTCCGTGGTGCAAGATGAGGGGGGGGGCACAAGTTGACTTGCAAGCGATACAACAGGAAGGAATGCCGTGAGCGCGGACTCGCCGCGCTCGCGGTGGCTGTGATTGCAGCCGTGCTTCTGGAAGGCACTTCGTTATACATCCATAGCCGTACTTCGGGCGGTGAGCATGCTCACATCAGCCTGTATCTCGTGATTGCTGACGCGGCAATGCCTCTGCTCGCGGGGTGGCTGGTATGGGACTGGCTGCGATACAGGATGAGGCTGAGACGACCTAAATCATCCCCCTCGAACGGAAGCAGGAGGGGAAGACGACACAAACAGCGGCGCTAGTCCGCCGCAGAGTAGGAACAATTATGACCGTTACACATAAAAAACTGAGCACAGTGGAGCCGAGAGGGCGCAGCCTCTCTGTCGTCATCGACGTTTGGATAGGCTTTGCCTTCATTATCGCCATGATTCTCTGCGCCGGAGTTGAATACCTTCGGAATCCGGACGTTTCCGTGGGAGAGCTCTTGTCACATCACTTACTGGAACTTCTGTTGTTCGGATCTGTGCTGTGGGGAATCTCATGGCTAGTGATCCGGTCTGTTCTTGTCGAGCCGATTGGTCAGATTTATCAGCATCTATACCTGATCGGCGGGGGCGACCACTCGCCCTTGTCCATCACGACTGGCGTACTTGAGATACAAGAGATGGTCGATGCCATCAATATCATGCTGTGGAAAATGGATCAGAATGTGGACCGCAAGGCGGTGGTTTACGCACGTGAGAAGGTAGCCAATATACGTGAGCACATCACGGGGTGTGACGGCATTGATCACGAAAAACTCACCGCAATCCTTGATCAAGTTTCTGAGCTGGAAAGAAAGCTCCATCAGGTAGGGCTGACAGAAACGATCAGGCAAGATAAGAAGGGCTCGAAATATTGGGGTTTACCTGACATGAACTGATCTTGGCGTTGATGGCGAATGTAGCAATATGGCGATAATCCAGCTGTCCATAACTTTTTTAAAATAAAGGTTGACGCGAGTGCCAGTGTTATGTTTATGTATTCAAACAAACGAGTGTTCAGGTGTTTCATGATAGAGGTTTTTGAATGAATAGTAAATCAAACGGCAAAAGTGTTGGGGATGTGTGCGAAGTTCAGTGCGTGAACGAAGAAAATGTTCAGGCCGCGTTGGATGCGATGCCAGATGACCGCATCGTTCTTGTTCTGGCGGAAACATTCAAGATCTTGGCTGATCCGACACGGCTACGAATTATAGCTGCACTTGCAGCAAAAGAACTCTGCGTTTGTGATCTGGCGCAGATTCTAGGTGTCACCGGGTCGGCGGTTTCCCATCAGCTCAGGCTTATGCGTGGGCAGAAGCTGGTGAAATACAGAAAAGAAGGAAAGATCGCATACTATGCGCTGGATGACTCACACGTTGAGGCGTTGCTTGCGCAGGCGCTCAAACACATAGAAGAGGGATGACGGTGCCCCCCTTTTTTTGACGGAACATACAAACATGTGCTCAGTCGTTGCAATAAAAACGAACAGAAATGAGGCGAGATGATGAATAGATTGACATGGATGGCAGCAGTTATTGCTGTCGTGGCAACAGGATGTACTGGACCAAGGAAAACAATTAAAGAAGGAAACACACCATGAAAACACAGAACAAACACCTATCACACAATCCCGCTTATTTGGTCTACGCTCTGACAGTCGCATCCCTTATTCTAAGCGGCTGCGGGAAATCCGAAGCTAGCACAAAGGCAAGGCATACTGACAAAGGCGCGGGGTTGGAAGTAGGCACTGGCAACACGACTCACACGCACGACAACCCAGACGGGACCTGCTTCATCTGTGACCCGTCGAAGCGAGACAAAGGTCGCCTCTGGTGCAAAGAGCACGG
>Ga0164315_10004238_pt1 | contig 11122 bp, 7 predicted proteins | sample GuaBasSedimGuay6_FD_113737 | JGI IMG/M metagenome (GOLD analysis project Ga0164315, IMG submission 113737) | Subseafloor sediment microbial communities from Guaymas Basin, Gulf of California, Mexico - Guay6, Core 4569-2, 0-3 cm | ecosystem: Environmental > Aquatic > Marine > Hydrothermal vents >...
GAATTTCAGGTGGGTTATTGTCTGCTATTGGGGTTAGAGAAGAGCTGCCAACCATTAAATCTATGGTTGCCCCACTAGCATCATAAGTAGAATCCTCTCTTTGGGCATACAATGCCATTTTAGCATTGGCAGGACTATAGGAAATATCTTTTGGGAGAACAGTAGTAAATGAGAATTCACCACCCACGACAGTTGCTTTTCCTTTAAATAGTATATTTTCCCTAACCAAATAATTAAAAGGTGTAGCTCCTAAGTTTCCTAAAGTTTCTTTAGCACTTGCTCTATCAAGAAAGGTAATTTCCAATTCACCATTAAAGGTGTTATCTACTAATTGGTTTGCCCTTCTAATAAACCCTTTGAAATTTAGTTCTTCAAGCGCACTCAATGTGTCAGAACTGATTAAAAGTTCACCGTTCAGGCTATCAACAGTAATAAGTTGCCTGGCATAAGAAAGTTTCATTGAAGGGTCTCCGAGCAGGCTAAAGTTTCGGTTAAGTACACCATTTAAGCTGTTATTTTTAGTGCCTAAGAAAATATCTCCTAGCCGCTGAAATTCACCATTATTCTGTTCAAATACCTGCTTATAGAATGCCAGGTTTAATTGATAGTTGGAGCTGGCGAATACTGGCCGGGCAGTTGTGATGGCTGCAATTGCGCCGGTAACATTCTTTACAATTAGCTCTTCAGCCCCAGATCTCGTACCTGTATCATCATGGCGACCAAATTCACAGGTAGCGGTTACAAACAATGGCAGAAATTTACTATTTAGAAGGGAATCAATTACATATTTATCAAAAACGCGGGTGTTTGCCCACTGTATTTCATTTCCATGCCCGGTATAATTCACTATTAATTTACCACGATTTATTTCACTATAAATTGCCTCGTTTACCAGCGGTGCTCTTGTAGAACCTGGGTTTACAACAATTGGGTAGGCATCGATATATATTTTATTGGTGTTAAATGAGGCATAAGTTGTATCAATTAGCGTGGCTAGCCTTTCGGCGTCTCGCTGATGGATATTCTGATCACCATTTTCAGCAACGAATAATACTTCCTTTCTCCAGGAGCCAACAGCAATATTGTTTTGATACTTAATAACCTTGGCTATAAAGTTATTGGCTTCAGCTTCAGTAGTAGCAGGAATCCTTCCTACACCAATATCTAAAGTATGATCACCACTAGAATATTCATTCCAATCTCCTTCATCATCTTCTAGAAATCCCAGGTAATCGTCAGAGCCATATGTTGCCAAAGGCTGCAAAGAGTTACGCGATTCGTAAATAACGATTTTGTTTAGCTGTGAACCTAAGATGTCTCTTGGGTCGTAAGTGCCCTTGCCGAAAAGCAGCATATACTTCAAGTTGGCATTATCAAATAAATATTTAGCATAGTCTCTTATTGCGGTAATATCGACCATTCCTGATGAGAACTCATTATAAATCTCTTCAGGTGTAACTATCATTACCGACAAGCCTTCAGAAGCGCGGAGATTAGCCAGGGTGCTTGCCTGAGCTTGAAATATAGCAGGTGCTACTATTAAAAAATCTGTGGATGAGCTACCATGTAAATTCTGGTTAGCCATTAGGCTGAAATTATCAGGTTTATTTTGCAGTGCCAGGGGATCAAACAGTAGAAAATGGCTTGATAACACGGATGTATTAAAAGTAATTTCACTTCCATTTTGTGTATAAAGCACATTGCCGGAAGAATTAGGGTTGCTGATATCCCAAAGTATTAACCCACTTGGACAATTGGTAATAGTAAAGCTGACATTTGCCTGCTCAGCAAGGTCACCTGGGTAAAAACTAAGCGGCACACCTGTATACTTTAAATTGGTTTTAGCTTGCAGTATAAAATAGTCAAGATAGCCAACACCAAACTCCTTTTGAAAAGTATATGTGAGTTCCAGTGGGCTATCATCAATAACACTCTTGCTAATCAAAAAAGTATCTAGGGCCATGGTGCCCTTAGTGGCATATGTTCCGCCCGGATTACTGCCTATCGGTTGATCACCAATCTGAACGCCATTTAATTTAACTAGAAAGTTAGCATCTTGCAGGGATGACGACATTACCGCAGAAATCAATTTTATATCGGAGTTACTTTCTACTTCACTTAAACCAGTACTAAATGTTTGCGTGGTTTCAAGATCAAAAAGCTCACCGAACCATCGTCGGCCGGAATGCAAGATATTATTCAGATCATTTTCATGAACGTGGACATCATAGGCATGGGTAAGCATGACCCCTCCTGTTTGGCCAGGAAGATCTACTATTCGCTGTCCGGCGCTTTGATTGAAATTTAAAAAATAATAATTCTGTTCAGAATACAAGTGATTTTGGTAATTAAATGCGTTGCTTAGGGAATCATATTTAAGAAGATCTGGTCCATTCCCATAAAATAAAATGTAATCGGCAGGATTGAAGGTCCCATCATCTTGGCCTTCAACAACAATAGCAATTTCATTTAAATCGGATGGCCTTGCTGAACTATTTGCTTGTGGAAGCATGCCGCTGCCATTGCCAAAGATTCTAATTGTAGCTGGGTCTATGGCAGCAGGGTCAAGACCATAAGATTCTAAGTCGGCATAAGTGATTTTATATATTTCGCTGGTGTTGATAGATAGCTTGATCCATGTGCCACTTGCGAGTACCGAATTACTCTGACCAAAAGTATCAATACTCAAGCTGCATAATACAAGCATGATGAATACAAATATTTTGGTTTTTGCCATGTTTAGGATATTAGTTTTGAACGAAATATTATCCAATTTATTGCAAGCTCGGCTTAGGTGTTATTAACGAAATAATAAGATAAAGGGTAATAATTACAGGTAATGACATTGAACCCAGTATTACGAAGGCTATCACAGAGAGTAATAACACCAAATATCGTTGCCAATTTTTGATAATAGAGTACTCTGTAAACTTTAAAGCCAACATTCTGATAGGTGAAACCAACAGGAAGGAGAGGATAATGGTAATTATTAGAATACTTTGCCAACTAATCAGTTCGGGGCGTGGCGCTTGCCAGAATGGAAGCCCGGATACAAAGAATGCAGCTGCAGGTGTAGGCATACCTATAAATGTTGTAGACTGTCGGGTGTCAACATTAAACTTGGCAAGTCTAAGAGCTGAGAAGAGGGCTAATAAGAATGCCGAATAGGTTATTACCTCATTGCTTGCTCCATCCATCATCTTAAAGAGCATAAAAGACGGTAAGGCACCAAAGGTTACCATATCTGCTAACGAGTCTAATTCTTTACCAATAGGGGAACTCACTTTTAGTAGTCGGGCACTAAAACCATCAAAAAAATCAAAAACTGCTGCAATCCAAATAGCATAGGCTGCGTAGACAAGGTTATCATTGAAAGTATAAACTATGCCTATACACCCTGCTAAGAGGTTGGCTAATGTAATAGTATTGGGGATATGCTTTTTCATTAATTAGCTAGTTGCGCAAAATGGATTACTATGCTTTTCATGGCCAATTGTAGTTGTGGGGCCATGGCCCGGGTAAACAACAGTATCTTCAGGCAGGTTAAATAATTGCTCCCTTATGCTTTTTATTAGCACATCGAAATTTCCTCCGGGAAGGTCTGTTCTGCCGATACTGCCATCAAACAATACATCTCCACCGATACAAATTTTCTCACTCTCATTTACAAAAGCAACATGCCCGGCGGTATGGCCAGGTACAAATAAGGCCTTGATTTCTGATTGTCCAAATCTAATCGTTTGATTAGGCTCAATAAAGTTGTCTGCATCTGTATGCTCATAATCAGGAAACCCATAAGTGGCGGCATATGAGGGTACAGCAGCTAATGTTTGCTCATCCTCTACAGGTATTTGTAAGGGTAAATTATAGGTGTTTTTAACAAATGCGTTACCTAACACATGATCAATATGACAATGGGTGTTTAGCAAGCCAACCATCTTTAGTGATTCCTGGTCAATTATGTTTTTAAGATGATCCTGCTCCTCAGGTGTATAACAGCCAGGGTCTATTATAATACACTCTTTAGTTTCATCATAGAGCAGATAAGTATTTTCAGAAAAGGGGTTGAAAACAAGTGTTTTTATTGAGATCATGGTGATAAAATGAAGAACTTTGCTACAAATAAGGAGTTTTTGAATTCAATTAGCAATAAGTTGACGGAGGAATACGATTTTATTATAGTTGGGCAAGGTTTAGCAGGCACCTGTCTGGCGAGTGAACTAATTGATCAAGGGAAATCGGTAGTTGTCTTTGATTCTCCAAAATTGCCATCGTCATCTATGGTGGCCGGTGGCCTTTTTAACCCTATAACAGGGAGGAATATGGTGTTATCCTGGAAAGTCAACTTACTGTTCCCCTTTCTACAAAAGTTTTATAATAATCTGGAAGTTAAGCTGGGTGAGCGCTTTTTGTATGATTTGCCCCTTTACAGACCATTTGCAAGTAATGAGGAGCTTAATGACTGGCAAGGTAAAAGTACCGAAGATCGCTATACCCCCTTTGTGGAATTTGTTAGCCCTGAGCCATACCAGTCAGATTTTATAAAAAATGATTTGGGAGGAATAATGCTAAGGCAAACAGGTTACCTGAATACCAAGGAGTTGCTGGAGCAATTCCGATTGTTTCTAAGAGCCAAAGAAATTCTTGTTGAAGAAGAGTTTTTAGCTGATAAATTAAACTTTAATGCTAATTCTGTCGTTTATAAGGAGTATTCAGCAAGAAAAATAATACTTTGTGATGGGCCGACAGGTTTCGGCAATCAATTGTTAGAGAATATCAGGTTTCATCCACTAAAAGGAGAAGTATTGCATCTCAATATTAATTACAATAGTAATTTTATATTAAATAGAAATGCTTTCGTGTTGCCACGAGAAGGTCATTTTATAGCGGGGTCTAATTACGACTTGAAGGGGCTGGATTGGGAACCTACTGAAGGTGCAAAAGAGGAGATTACCAGTAAAATTGATAAAATATTAAATATTGACTATGAAATAATTGGTCAAAGAGCGGGGTTAAGACCTACTACCCATGATCGAAGGCCCGTGCTTGGGGTTTTGCCAAGTCGACCTCAAGTTGGTGTTTTTAATGGGTTAGGGACCAAAGGTGTATCTTTGGCTCCTTATTTCGCCAACCAATTTGCTGATTTTTTAATTAATGGCACTGAGATTGATGAAGAGGTACACATTGGCCGTTTTTTTAAGTAGATTTAAGTTTGTGAAAAGAAGTTTTCCCATATTTATAATATTGCTTCTGACAGGCTTAACTACGTTTAGTCAACAGAGTCGGCAAGAGTTTGGGCAAAATCGAATACAGCATGAGTTTTTCGATTGGCGATACTATAGCTCTTCAAATTTTGATGTTTATTTCTATGGGACTGCAGATAAAACTGCTGAAGAAGTTGCAATCTATCTTGAAGAGGAGTTTGATCGCATAACTGAGGTTATTGGGCACAGCCCATATTTTAAGGCAAAGGTATTTCTATATAACTCTGTAAATGATTTACAACAATCAAATATTGGCGTAAACCAACAATCTTACAGGATTGGAGGTCAGACTACATTTACAAAATCATTCGTTGAAGTTGCTAATCCGGGGTCAATTCAAGGCTTGAAAGAAGAATTAGTAGCCGAAGTTTCAAAATTGGTGCTTAATGACATGGTGTTTGGAGGAAGCTTGAGTGATATGTGGCAGAACACCTATCTAATGAATCTTCCGGATTGGTTTGTTCTCGGGGCTTCTGAATATTTGGCAAGAGGATGGGATATTAATATGGATGACCAAATTCGCGACTTAGTAATTAGTGGTAAAATTAAAAAGTTGTCTAACCTTACGGGTAGACAGGCGATAGTTGCCGGCCAGTCGTTGTGGAATTTTATTGTTGAAAATTATGGCAAAAGCAATCTGAACCAGATTCTTAATTTAGTTAGAGTAACCCGGAGTGAAGAGAAGAGTATTTCTTTTACCCTTGGAGTGTCATTTAAGCAAGTTCTCTTAGAGTGGCAACAGTATTATTCTGGAATGGTCATGGCTGTTGAGAAGAATTATTCTTCACCGGATAACTCCTTCGCAGTAGGAAGGTTGAAAGATGATCAGCTTTACTCATCCATTAAGATAAGCCCTGATGGGAGGAAGTTAGCTTATGCGATAAATGATGAGGGGAAATATGGTGTTTATATCCGTGATTTAGATTCCAACAAAGACACCAAAGTTTTTTCGGGAGGATATAAACTTCTTAATCAAAAAATAGATAAAATAAACCCCATACTAAATTGGGCCGATGATAAAACGTTGGGAATAATTAGTTATGCGAAAGGGAAAAATGTACTCTGGCTGTATGATTTAGAGACAAAAAGCAAAATAGCTTCTTTATTAGATAGGTTTGATCACGTAGGGAGCTTCGATTTCTCAGGTAACGGCAGGTTGGCAGCACTTAGTGCAACGCGTGCCGGCCGAACAGATATTTATTTGTTGAGTGTGAGGCGAAATAAAATCAGGCAGTTAACCAATGATTATTATGATGACCTTACACCTAGTTTTGTTCCAGGAACTAACACCATACTTTTTAGTTCTAATAGAGCGAATGATACAATCAGCAATAATGTTCGTGAGCTAAAAACCTTTACTGCCAATTATAACATTTTTGCTTATAACCTTGATACTACGCGTAAGGTGTTGTCACGTATTACCAATACCATCAGCAAAGATTTTGCACCTGTAGCGGAAGATGAGAACACCATTTATTACTTGAGTGATCAAAAAGGGATAGTGAATCTATTTAAGTACAATATTGGCAGTAAAATCTACTCTCAGATAACCAGCTTTGAGAATAATATAGTTCGCTACGATATTAATTTCATAAGAAGCAATGGCGCTTTTACTATGAACCGGGAATTACGACAAAAGCTATTTTATATACCATCGGTAAAGCTTAGAGAAAACGTTTTTACTCCCCTTACACCAAGGCAAGCTCAATTTCAGGCAAGGTATCTGTCTCAAAGAAGATTGATAAGTGCTGCTAAAGACAGGGAAGAAAAGCAGGCCGTTATTGTGCCACCAAAGGTTGCAGTAACTGACACATTAGGGTTAGATAGTTTGCAAATTGCCCAAAAACTTAAGGATGATGAGATAGACGAAGACAATAGTTTAACCGATATTATTGATACAGACGATTATGTTTTTGATAAGGAAATTGTAAAGAAAACTGAGAGTTCGGAGTCATTTCTTAGTAGCTATAGAAGGGTGTTTCAGGAAGATGAGAAACCACAAGGACCAATGCCGTATAAGACAAGGTTTAGTGCTGATAACATGATTACCTCCTGGGTAATAGATCCTTTACGAGGATTTGGTATTCTCTTGGAAACTGAAATGAATGACATTTTACAAAATCATAAATTCTATGGGGGGATAATGACTACTACGAATCTGAGGAGTGGTGATGTCTTTGTCGAATATCAGTATTTAGAGAAGAGGGTAGATTATAAGCTTAGGTTTGAAAGGAATGTTTGGTTCCAAGATTATAGTGAGTCATTAAGACAACGGTATTCTAAGAATAAGTTTGAGGTGGGAGCATCGTTACCATTGGGTCCAAAAATGAGGGTAACACTAAATCCTTCTTATATGTTTACCCGATATCAGGATCTCAATTTTAATAATTTAATTCCAAACCCTGAAAGTGTAGAAACTAATGTCAATAGCTACCTGGGAATTTCTTCTGAGATAGTTTATGATAACACATCGGTACTTGGCCAGAACATGATTCAGGGAACTAGATTAAAAGCAACAATTAAACATAATGAATCTTTGTCTAACAGGTCAAGATCATTTTCTAATTTCAGTTTAGATTTTAGGCATTACCAAAAGCTTCACAGGTCGCTGGTGTTTGCTACCAGAATGTATTATGGATCATTTTTTGGCCGGTACGACCACAGTTATATGCTGGGTGGTATGGATAACTGGTTATTTAAGAATGACCCGGCATCATCTTCACCCTGGCGACCTGAGGAGAGTAAGGAGAATAATAATATTTATTTCATGGAGTATGTTACCTCACTAAGAGGGTATGATTATAATACATTGCATGGTACTAATACTATGTTGATAAATTTTGAATTAAGGTTGCCCATAGTTCGGTTTTTTTATAATGGGCCAATTAGTTCGAATTTCTTAGCTAATTTACAATTTATAGGGTTTTATGATATTGGTTCAGCCTGGACCGGCCCCTCACCATTTAGTCCGAATAATAGCATAAGTGTTATTACTGTTGGTGATGATAGTTTTGAAGCAGAAATTCAAACATTTAAGAGCCCCTGGTTGATGAGTTATGGTGCAGGTATGCGTACTGTGATTCTCGGTTACTTTATGAAGATAGACCTAGCCTGGCCAATTGAAGATAATACTGTTGGGAGTCCGAAATTTTACTTTACCTTAGGGCACGACTTCTGATTTTTTACCAACAAAAGTTAAATTATGTTGAAATCAATGACAGGCTATGGCCTTGGGAGTGTTAGTACAGATAACTACGAGATTACTGCCGAAATAAAAACTCTGAACTCGAAGTTTGCCGATGTGTCGGTAAGAATTCCGGCTCAGTGGTCATCTTTAGAGTTAGTACTTAGGAAACAAGTAGTAGATGCATTGGTAAGAGGTAAGATAAGCCTAAATATAGAGATTCTTAGTAAGAATGATGAGAGTGGAACTCTGTTAGACGAGGAGCTACTTGGGCAATACTATAATCAATTTAAAAGCGCATCAGAAAAACTAAACGCTGACTCTACTGACTTATTTCGTTTAGCACTTCACGCCCCAGGGGTACTAAGAACCGGGGAAGATAATTTAGACATTGACATATCTGATGCTATAAAAGAATCGGTAACAAAAGCACTTGCTAAATGTGATATGTTTCGAATTCAGGAGGGAAATGAGCTAAGCAGCAAATTGGCAGGCTATCTAAAATTGATAGGTGAGCTGTCTGAGAAGATTGACTCCTTCGATAAGCAACGTATAGCCAAAGTAGAAGAGAAGATGAGGCTGGGCTTAGCTAATAATAAATCAAATATTGAGATTGATAATAATCGTTTTGAGCAAGAACTCATCTATTATATAGAAAAGTTAGATATAAGTGAGGAAAAGGTGAGGCTGTCAAATCACCTTTCATATTATTCTGAAGTGATGGAAGAGGATATGCCTAATGGCAAAAAAATGGGTTTTATTGCTCAGGAACTTGGCCGTGAGATAAACACTATTGGCTCAAAGGCGAATAATGCAGACATTCAAAGAATTGTTGTTGAGATGAAAGAAGAGCTCGAAAAAATAAAAGAGCAGGTTCTTAATATACTTTGATGCTAAAATATATAGTCATAAAAAAAGCCCTACGCTTAGCGTAGGGCTTTTTTGTTAGTTCAATTTAAAGGTAATTGGAAGTACCATTCGCTGACGAACAGGCCGTCCTCTTTGTCTACCCGCTGTCCATGCAGGAGAGTTCTTTAATACCTTAATGGCTGCTTCATCACATCCGGCACCAATACCACGTAAAACTCTTACGTCAGTAATTCTACCGTCCTTACCAACAACGAACTCAACAAACACTTTTCCTTCTAAGCCCATTCGTTGCGCTTGTGATGGATATTTCATGTTTTTCTGTACGTATTGGTAGAATGCACCGATTCCACCTTTAAAATTTGCAGGGTTTTCAACTATTTGAAAAATCTCATCGGTTTCTTCTTCTTCAACAGGCTCTTCAAATACTATTTCTGCAATTTCTGTCTCTTCAGTAATTTCAACATCTAAATCAACTTCAATCTCTTCTTCAATTTCTTCTTCATCAGGAACCTCAATGATTTCCGGTTGCTTAATCTTTGGTGGAGGTGGAGGTGGTTGCTGAGTAAGTGGCACTTCAGTCATCTCTTCAAAATCATCACTAATCTGTCCAAGATCAAGTAAATCACCCCTATCGTAAGATTTCCACTCAAATGCTACATTTACAAGAAGTAAACTTACAACAAAGCCAATGTTTAAAAACAGGCCTGTCTTTTTAGATAAATCTACTTTTGGATTCTTCTTCAATTCCATAATTTTCTTATTTATTCTTCTCCACTAAACTCCAAATATATAAACATTGTTGCTATTTGTTTACGCTTTCACTGTTAAAATGTTATAAAGTTCACTTTAATGTGATTTGAAATCACCTTTAAATACAATTCTTGTAATCGAAGTTTAAACGAAATCACAACTGACAGGAGCACTCTTTGAATTAACCCGTTAGTCCTACAAAAATCTGAGTTGTTCAAGAAAGTATTGATTAAAGCTGATAGAATTACTTAGGTCGAACTCAGGTTATTAACTTATGTATATTCCTTGTAATATCTATTTGGTAGCTTTATTATTTAAAAATATAAATAACCCTATCCCTGTTAAAGAGCCACCAATATTAGCTACTACATCAGCATAGTCGAACCCTCTATCAGGAATAAACATTTGTGTGTATTCTATCATGCTGCCATATAATGCGGCAATTATAAAGCTAATTATTGCCGCCTTGGAGGCTTTGGGTAATTTAAGTTTAGTATTAAAGCTGGCACTTCCCAGGAATGCCATTATAGTAAAAATTGAGAAGTGGCCAATTTTGTCAAGTGAGAGGAAATTCCAATCTATTTGGAAGGGTAATGCTTTGCCAGGCAGGAGTGTAAGAAGGGCAATAAAAAGTACCCAACCGATATACAGTGGGGTACTGAATTTTACAATTATTTTAAAAAGTTTATTCTCCAATAACTTCTTTGTATTGCTCGGCGCTTAACAATTCACTTATATCGGCACCCGCATCAAACTTTATTTTCACCATCCAACCTTCACCATAAGGATCCTGATTAACTACTTCAGGGGTATCTTCAAGGCTTTCATTAATCGAATCAACTGTTCCAGCCAATGGCATAAACAAATCAGAGACCGTTTTAACAGCCTCTACAGTCCCAAAAACGTCACCTAAACCTAGTGTTTCTCCCTCAGTATCAACTTCAACGAAAACTATATCGCCTAGTTCTTTTTGAGCGAAATCAGTAACACCAATTGTGGCTATGTCGCCATCAATCTTGAGCCATTCATGGTCTTTTGTATATTTTAAATCTGC
>Ga0164315_10004239_pt1 | contig 11119 bp, 8 predicted proteins | sample GuaBasSedimGuay6_FD_113737 | JGI IMG/M metagenome (GOLD analysis project Ga0164315, IMG submission 113737) | Subseafloor sediment microbial communities from Guaymas Basin, Gulf of California, Mexico - Guay6, Core 4569-2, 0-3 cm | ecosystem: Environmental > Aquatic > Marine > Hydrothermal vents >...
ATTTTGGGCTCGCGTTTCTTTATGCAACAGCCTTGTACATTGGCAGGCAATGTATTCCATAAAGTTACACAAAGGTATAATAAACACAAAATACTACCAGCGCATCAAAATAATATTTAGCCTTTCAGGGAACTTTTGTGCAACAGTAGGAATAATATTTCCTGTGGATGCAGCCCAGTGACTGTCTTCGCCCTGACCTGTCCAGTGTGGTTCAAGGCGATAAATGTTTTCAGCATCTTGATGGAAGTCATCAAAACCGAGCTCAAATTGTACGTAAAGGAAGATCAAAATGCAAGTTGCAAGGCCTGTTGCAAGTCCAATTAAATTGGTCAATGAATATGCTTTGTATTTAAAAAATAATCGGAAAGTAGTAATGAGTGTATTCCTGAACATACTGAAATTGTTTTATGAGAGTGGAAATAACATACATTATACCACTACGAAAAACGAATTGACTATCAGTTAACTACAGTGGAAGTACCTCTTCTTTAATTATTGATATGATCGGATTGATACAGTATATGTTCGTTTACGATCAATTGTATGTGTAGGTAACCGCACAAAATAAATATTAATGATTTTAACAGTAATCCAGCCAGAAACTATTGTCCTGATATTCCTCAATGGGTGTAACATTTATTTTGAATTTATAGGAACTTACCAGCATTGAAATTTCATGTTTAATAGTTTCTAAACTATCACTAATTAAATCCGATCTAAAACCTTTCGTCCCTACATCTACAACATGATTTGCAGCAATCACCCGGCTAATGATTTTTCCCAAATCAACTAATTTACGTTGAGGCAAATTCACATCAATTTTGAAGTTTAAAATTGACGTAAAATGATCAGCCGCATTTTGGGTTAAATTATAATTCTTTAAAAATTCAGAAAGGTTCATTATTTTTTGACGCCCCATCATTTTTAATACCATTTCTGAAATTTGGGTATACAACATTTCATTGGAGCCTTCAAATATCTGGAAAGGCCTGGAATCCATAATCCCTCTTGAACCAACGTTTTCAGCCTTATAACCATTGGCTCCACAAAGTTGTGTTAAAGTCTGGGCTGATTCCTGCATTAAGTCAGTTGTATATGCCTTCATGCTGTTTGCTTCAACTGCTTCAGCGGCAAGATTATTTTCAATCCCACTGTGTGTTGCACTTCGTGAACACAGGGCTGAACAAATGGTAAAAGCACTTTGGATTTTAGATATCTGGTGTTTAACCTGATCTAGTTCCATTAATGGCTTCCCACCGACAATCCGGGAATTAGTTTGTTTTATAGCTTCATCTAACATTCGTCGAATAAAGCCAATTCCCATGCCTGGAAACTGAAACCGGCTGCGGTGCAGTAAATCCATCATTAACTTTAGTCCTGTTGATTCGGGTTCCAGCTTGAATTGTTCAGGCACCTGGATATCTACAATATTTTTACCATAAGGAATAGGGTATAAGCCAATGTTGTTGTAATATTCGTCAACCCGGATGGCTTGATTTGGTTGCTGGACATCACAAATGAAAAAATCTATGTCCCTGCCTAATTCACCATTTTCCTTTTTTTGACGAGAAGTCATTAGCCAGTAATCAGCCATTCCTGTAAGGCCTTGCCAGTGTTTGGTCCCTTTTATATGATAATCAGAACCTACCTTTACATTTGAAGTTTGCATATTTAAAGCATCACTTCCATAACCTGGTTCTGTAATCATTAACCCTCCCATATTTTGTTGGGTCAGGAATCGATTAAAAATGTCATCTTTAACTGATTCCTGGCCATATTTTGCTACAGGCTCCAAAAATAAGGCAAGGTTGATACCAAATGTTAAACACAAAGGAAGCGATTCGTATGAAGCAGCATCTAATATTCCTAAACATTCTTTTACTTTAGCCCCGCGTCCGCCATATTTTTTGGGAATAGCTACAGATAAAGGGTTTGTTGCCATAATATCCCGTAAAACCAAAGCTGGAAATCCTCTTTTCTGGATAAATTTTTCTATGTTGTCTCTTTCATAAAAAACACTTTTTAATGTTTTTTTTAAAGAGCTTAAAAATTCTGTATAAGAAACTTGTTCTGCCATATCAGGAGATATCATTTATTTATTGTTGAATTTTAAATTTATGGGTAACGATTTATAAATGTACAAAACTTTTTTATACCAGCAATTCGTATTACAGATTTTTATTAATAACCCCAGAATGACATTATTATTTATGATTAATTCCAAATAATTCTGTCTTTATTCTTTCCATTCTTTTTGCCTCAACTTTTACTTGTTTCATATGGCCATAATTGGTGGCAAAATATATTACAGGATTATACAAATTTCCTGATAATCGTTTCAGAACAGATGATATCCTATAAAATTTTTTTCGTGCATTGATTTTGCCCATTTGAAGTTCGTAAGGAGTCATATTCTTTGGTTTGAATACAACGGTATTATGATCGTAATACCTCCAATCAGTAGTAATCAAACGGTTTTCTTTTTTCAGGTCTTCATAAGTTTTTGTTCCGGGGTATGGAGTTAAAACATTGAAAGAAACCGTACTTACTTTATTTTTTATTAAGAATTGAACTGTTTCGTCAAATATTTCTTTTTTATCATTATCAAAACCAAAAACCATTGATGCATGGATGAGAATACCCATTTTTTTAATCTTTTTTAAGGCCTTTTCCAAATTTTCGATTTCCTTAATTGCTTTACGCATCGATTTTAGCTGTTCCTCTGCAACACTTTCAATTCCAAAGAACAATGCCTGGCATCCACTCTCTGCAGCCAACTGCATGAGTTCATCATCATTTACCAGCAAGGATACAGAAGCTTGTCCTACCCATTTAATTTTTAACGGTTTAATTGCCTTGAATAGCTCTTTAGCATACTTAGGATGGCCAATAATATTGTCATCCAGAAACATAAAGTTTTTCGAGCCAGATTCTTTAATATCACGAACTACATTTTCTATGGGTACATGCCTCATCTTTTTTCCGAAAAGATTAGTAACACAGCAAAAATCACAACTATAAGGGCATCCCCTGGTTGTCATTATCGGAATCAGGTTAAACAGTTTCCTTTTAAGAATTTTACTGAAATCTTTTGGGAAGTATTTTCCTAGATCAGGTGTTGGGTTATTGTATTTTTCCTTTAAATCATTATTCTGGAAGTCTAGCAGTAATGTTTCCCAGACTCCTTCTGCTTCTCCTTCTACCACACAATCGGCATGTTGTAAAGCTTCGTCAGGGAGTATGGTAGGATGAACTCCTCCAAGTATTACTGTTTTACCCCGTTTTTTAAACTCTGCACAAAGTTCGTATGCTCTTGGTGCATTAGCTGTCATGCAGCTTATTCCAACCAGGTTGCACTCCTGATCAAGATCAACGTCGTCTGTCTCTTCCTCAATAACTTTAACCTCGTGTTCAGGAGGAGTCAAGCCTTGCAAAATATAAAGGGCAAGTTGAGGCATCATCAGTCCTTTATTGGTTCTTTTATTGGAATCTATGGTTGGGGATATAAGGAGTATTTTCATTCGTAAGTTTTATGGGAAATTTGTTGTCTGAGATTGAAAATTAAAATAAACGAGTCATATATTAGTAAATTAAGTGACAGAATATCGTATTAAGACGTAAAGCAATATTAAAGCAATGAATAAATACGATTTACTGTCGATTGAATCTTATCATGGGCAAAGATAGTATTTTTTAAAAAAGTTTTTATCGGTATTTTTGAGTCATATCTCCGTTGGAAACTGTATTGCCAGGGCAAACACCTCTAATTATTAGAAACTGTAAATTACACATTTAGATTTTTTTCTTTGTGTTTTTCTTTGTGTCTTTTTTGTGCAAATTGGTGTAATAGCTATACCACAAAGAACAAAAATTTACACAGAGTTACTCACAGAAAATAACCTGGATGTAATTTTAGATGCGTCTGCCCTGCTGTATTACAGGGTGTACGACAAATTGCACATAATTCAAAATTTTCTCGTTTCCCGTTTTGCCCCAATCCCTTCACAAAGTGATCCTTATGGGAAAAGGGAGTCGTAAAAAGAGAAAATTTGAAAATCCCCTTTAGGGGTCTTAGGGGTTATAAAGTGCAATTTGTCGTACACCCGTATTACAATAATCGGAACAAAACTAAAAAATAATTATTAATTTAGAGCTCAAAAATTTCAGATCATATCCTTTTTATGAATAACCAAATCAACAATGGTGTAGCAGTAGTGCTGCGGACAATAATTTATTATGATATTTTCAATTATCCTTTGACTGAGAATGATATAATGAATAATTGTGGTTTGTCCAATACCTCTTCTAAACCTTGTAGTAATGCTTTGAAATATCTTGTCGATGAAAACATTGTTTACAAACTTGGAGATTATTATTCACTCACTAATAACCAAACGGCTGTTGATAGAAGGATTAAAGGCAACAAAGAAGCAGAAAAATGGCTCAGGAAGTCGCGTCGGTTTTCCCGTTTGATTTCCTGGTTTCCTTTTGTCAGGGGAATATCATTATCAGGATCATTATCCAAAGGGTTTGTGGATGAAGATCCTGATATAGATTATTTTATAATTACCAAACCCAACCGGCTATGGATTGCCCGGACTTTATTGATCGGGTTTAAAAAGATATTTCTCTTGAATTCATATAAATACTTTTGCCTTAATTATTTTGTAACCCAGGAGAGTATGGAAATTGAGGAAAAAAACCTGTTTACTGCCACTGAAATAACCACTATGATCCCTGTTTTTGGTAACAATGTAAAACGGAGTTTTTTTGAGAGCAACCAATGGATCAGGGAGTTTTTTCCAAACTTTGAAATCAATGTGAGGGAAGATGTTCCTTATAACAGAACGGGTACATTAAAACGATTATTTGAATATTTCTTGGCAGGAAAACTGGGTGACCGGCTGGATGCCCGTTTCATGAAAAAAACCATGAATCATTGGGCAAGAAAATTTGGGGAGCAATTTTCTGAAGAGGATTTTTTACTATCTTTTAAGTCAGGAAAAAATATATCAAAACATCATCCGCAGCATTTTCAGAAAAGAGTGCTGGAGCAGTTTAACAACAAGTTGAAGGAAATTGAAGAACAGCACAAGATAGAATTGGGAAAGATTAGGGTTGAATTGAATTAAACAAAGAACAAGGAATGGGAAAAGTTTTATTTACGCATTCATATTTTTATAAATTCGATGTCAAACAGTGGAATAACAAACAACCTTATCCACCGTTAGGAACTATCACGGCCGCTGCTTATTTAAGAGAAAATGGACATGAAGTGAGTTTGTTCGATACGAATCTGGCTGATGATCCGGGACAAATTCAACCCAGTATCGAAAAGCATCATCCTGATTATTTGATTATTTATGACGATGGATTCAATTACCTCACGAAAATGTGTCTAACTCTAATGCGTGAGGCAGCTTTTAAACTCATTAAAATAGGTAAACAAAACAATTGTACAGTAATTGTTTCAAGCTCCGATTCTACAGATCATTATGAAGAATACCTTAAAAAAGGAGCAGATTATATCCTGCTTGGTGAAGGTGAGGAATCATTAAATGAATTATTGGGTTCACTTGATAATGGTAATACGTTGACAGATATTGTTGGGATTGTTTATATAAAAGATGGCAAAGTCGTCAACAATGGAAGAAGGGGCGTTATGGAAAACATCGATCAATTGCCGATGGCTGCCTGGGATTTGGTTAAAATGAATGATTACAAATCCATCTGGATGAAAAATCATGGTTACTTTTCATTGAACATTGCAACAACCCGTGGATGTCCATATTCTTGTAACTGGTGTGCGAAACCTATATTTGGCAGAAAATACCATGCTCGTTCTCCTCAATATGTGGTTGATGAACTGGCATTTTTGATGAACACTTTTGGAGCTTCCTATTTTTGGATCTGTGATGATATATTTGGACTAAAGCCAGGCTGGATACAGGAGTTTCGTGATTTAGTCAAAAGTCGAAACCTGAAATTTGGCTACAATATGCAATCTCGCGTTGATGTGATGTTGAAGGATGATACCATTGAGGCTATGGCTGAATCGGGGTTGGATATTGTTTGGGTGGGAGCAGAATCAGGCTCACAGAAAATTTTGGATGCCATGGAAAAGGATGTGACGGTGGAACAAATTTATAAGGCTCGGAAAAAACTAAAAGAACATGGTGTAAGAGTTGCCTTTTTTCTGCAATTTGGATATTTGGGTGAAACCATGGATGATATCAATCTCACTGAAAAAATGTTATTTGATTTGATGCCGGATGATATGGGGATTTCAGTTTCATATCCATTACCAGGCACGAAGTTTTACGAACAAGTAAAAGACGACCTGGTCCAAAAGGCAAATTGGAGTGATTCGGATGATTTAGCACTGATGTTTAAAAATACCTATCCTCCTCGTTTTTACAAAATGCTACACAGGTATATTCATAAAAAATTCAGGAAAAAGCAAAATGTGCAAAAGATCAAATTATTCTTGAAAAATCCTTTCAAAAACTACCATGGAATAATCCGGTCTGTTGTTGCCACAATTTACTATATCCCAATGATAGTGCTTTATAAAACAGGAATGAACCTGTCTAAATCATAATTCAGTATAGCAATGTTCGATGATGCAGCTTCTACATATGATCAGGATTTTACCCATTCAAATATTGGAAAGGCATTGCGTGATCGTGTTTGGAATTACCTGGATAAAGTATTGGAGAGTAGCTCCCCTTTAAAAATCCTGGAATTGAATTGTGGGACAGGTGAAGATGCCATTCGATTTGCAAAAAAAGGCCATACGGTTTATGCTACTGATTTTTCAGCAGAAATGGCAAAACTAACAAGCGAGAAAGTTCAAAATTTTGGATTGCAAAAAATGGTTGATGTATTTACCTGTGATGCACGGATAATTGACCAGTATGATTTCCCTTCCGACTTTGATTTGGTATTTTCAAATTTTGGAGGATTGAATTGCCTCAATAGTACGGACCTCGAAAAACTTTCAACTGATCTTTGTCAATTGTTAAAGCCAAATGGCCGATTTGTCGCAGTTGTAATGCCTAAGTTCTGTATGTGGGAGAGTTTTTATTTCCTGACTAAATTTGATTTTAAGAAGATGTTTCGTCGAAATACGGAAACAAACTTGCAGGTAAAGGTTGGTGATAATTACGTGGAGACATGGTATTATTCCCCTGCTCATTTTTATAAGCTGTTTCAAATATATTTCAGAAAGCTGCTTGTAAAACCTATAGGAATTGCAATTCCTCCTTCATACATGGAGAAATCCATTGGCGAAAATCCAAACTTCATGAATCCATTGAATCAACTGGAAAATTTCCTGGGAGAGATTGCTTCTTTATCTGCAGTTTCCGACCATTTTTTAATTGACATGATAAAAAGGAATGAGGAATGAAAATACTACTCATCCATAACTATTTCCTCGCCGAAGATGCCACTGAGCAAAAGGTAATGCGCCCTTATCCTCCGTTGGGCATTTTATACATATCAGCTTATCTTGAAAATAAAGGGATCGGGCATAAAGTATTTGATGGTACATTTTCCTCTCGGGAAATACTATATAAAACACTCCTGCAACAGAAGCCAGATTACGTGGGTTTATATATCAATTTCTTAACAAGGCGAAATGTTATAACGACCATTGAATTTATTAAAAAGAACTTACCTGAATCTGTAGTTATACTGGGTGGTCCAGATGGTAAATCCCATACTGAAAACTACCTGGATTTTGGAGCAGATTTTATTGTTTTAGGTGAGGGTGAAGTTTCATTCTTTGAATTAATTACTCAATTAGATAAAGGAAAAGGTCCTTCTGATATAGCTGGAATTGCTTTTAAAACCGGGGATAAGGTTATTGAAAATTCGGCAAGGGAAATGATTAAAGATTTGGATACACTACCATTTCCAAATCGTAAAAATATTCACCTTGAAAAATACCTGACAGCATGGAAAGATAAACATGCTTACAGCTCGATAACCATTAATACCCAACGCGGTTGCCCTTATACCTGCAAGTGGTGTAGTCATGCAGTCTATGGAGACACTTATCGCAGGCGATCACCCAAAAATGTTGTCAAAGAACTAAAGGCGGTAAAAGAAAAATACAATCCGGACCGGATTTGGTTTGTGGATGATGTATTTACCATGAGTAAGAAATGGTTGACGGAATTTAATGAGGAATTGAAAATTATAAACCTGACAATTTCTTATGAATGTATTAGCAGAGCTGATAAAATGGATGAAGATGTTATAAAGCTACTCAAGAAGTCAGGTTGTAAATTGGTTTGGATAGGGGCAGAGAGTGGTTCGCAAAAGGTGCTTGACTTGATGGATAGACGGGTTGATGCACAACAAGTCAGGGAAATGATTGTGCTGGCAAAAGAGAAAGGCATTCAAACCGGGACATTTATTATGCTGGGTTATCCTGGAGAGACGGAAAAGGATATTCTCGAATCAATTCAACATTTAAAAGCCTGTGATCCTGATTTTTTTACCATCAACAAGGCATATCCAATCAAAGGAACCAAACTGTATGAGGATGTGGAACCCCTCATTTTAAATGAAGTTGACTGGCAGAACACACCGGATAGTCAAATTGATTTTACCAGAACTTATAAAAGCATGTATTATGATTTTGCCATCCGAAAAGTATACAATAAGGTTTGGCAATATAAGTACCAGAAAATGGGAGATCGATTTAAATCATTTACATGTGGGTTTAAGTCAATGATTGCAAGCCTTGGAATGCTGCTAAATAAATAAATTTAACAATGTCAGGAAATAATATACAGAAGTTTTTACATCAGCTGGATAAAGTTGGAGGTGTATATTGTGTGAAAAAACAAGCTGTTCCTGATGAATTTGAAAATTTTTATCTGGGCGTGCGTGAATCTGAAAAGAGATTACTGTCAGATGATGAAGTAAGTGATCTGCCTGTTATAAAAAACAGTCCTCATAAAAAAGAATGGGAAAAACGAGCCCGTTCAGCCATTCGGCTTGATAAGTATTTTGCTGGTTTGCAAGCTGGTACTGTTCTCGACCTGGGATGTGGAAATGGCTGGTTTACTGCTTTGCTTTCCAAAAATAGCAATTTTGAAGTCCTCGGTATGGATGTAAACCTAACCGAATTGAAACAAGCAGAAAGGGTATTCCGAAAATCCAATCTGAGCTTTTTATTTGGAGATATATTTCAAACCCAATTTCCTGAAAATACCTTTGACTACATCACTATCAATGCCGTGATTCAGTATTTCGAAGACTTGGATTTATTGATTAGCAAGTTATTCGAAATCTTAAAAACCGGAGGCGAAATACATTTTATTGATAGTCCTTTTTATAACATGGAAGAATTAGCAGGAGCAAAACAACGAACTATTTCGTATTATAATGGCAAGGGATTTTCTGAAATGAGCAAATATTATTTTCATCATTCCTGGTCTGAAATTTCTAAATTTGATCCTGTGGTGCTTTATGATAACAAATCAAAAAGTAAAATCTTAAGGTTTTTTATAAAACAAGATATGCCTTTTCCATGGATAAAAATCGTCAACAAAAATGGGTAGATTAAAGAATAAACAGAAACAAAAATTAAAAGATAAAACGCCGTTTTTACTATCGGGTTATTTTTTAGTATTGGCTGTTTGTTTTATCATCCCATTAATTCAATTTAAATCAACCCTTGATCCGGTAACATACCCACGATTGACAGCAATGGGATTGACAGTTTTTATTCTTGCTATCCTCATGTACATTGAAAACGGTAAAAAGAAAGTTGGCACCCCAATAATAAAGAATGGGGGTATTATAGCTTTTTTATTGTTTATTCTTATTTCTATTGCCAGTCTTTTTATTGCAGTTAATCCTTTTGAAGGCCTGTTTGATATTTTTAAATGGATATTGGTTTTACTTTTAACACTGCTTGGTACATATTTAATGTTTAGCTCCGAAAAATTCTTCTATTTATTGCTAAAAGGGATTGTTATAAGTGCCATTTTATTTTCAATCAATGGGATTATTCAATATTTTGAATATGCTTTTTTAAATACCGACGCCAATGTTTTGTATGAAATAAAAGGAACAATGGCTCATAGAAATCAATTCTCCATTTCTTTGTTTATGATGATGCCTTTTTTATTGAGTGGGGTTGTAATTTTGAACAAATACTGGAAAAAGCTGGCAATATTTGCATCAATTCTGGCTTTGATAGTTATCCTGATTTTGCAAACCAGGTCTGTTTGGTCAGGCATTTTAATAGCAGGTATCATCACGGGTTTTGTGTTATTTATTGTTAATTCAAAAAGTGGAATTATTCAGTTGAAAAATGCTCATCAGAAACGATTATTAATAGGTAGTGCTTCCTTGGTATTCATAGTCATAGTAATGGTTTTCGTACTTCCTGTTGGACCATTGAAAAATATCAACCACCGTATTAATACAATACTTAATCCGAACTATACCAGCAATGAGTGGCGTATTGAAATGTGGGATGCAACTGCTCAACTTGCGCAGGACAATCCTTTGACCGGGGTTGGTGCTGGAAACTGGAAAATCTCAATTTATCCTTACTATAGTAATTATTTACCATCGATATATCGCCATTGGCTAAACCCTCACAACGATTATTTATTAGCATTTTCTGAAAAAGGATTATTGGGTTTGATTGGATTTATTTCAATTTTCTTAGTGTTGATTTATTATGGGATTAGAAATATCAGAAGATCAAAATCTATTAAGCCAATGCTGATGATTTCCTTTTTTGTTTTTGGGATGATTGGTTATATGATCATTTCATTTTTCTCCTTCCCAAATGAACGTATCAATCATCTAATCTTTCTATCTTTAATGGCTGCATCCATATTATCGGTTTATTTAAAGCAAAAACCTGACGGAGATAAAAATGGAATCCATAAGAGATGGTTATTTATTCCGGTCATATTACTTTCATACCTGGCCATACATTTTGGAATTATCGCAGTTAACAGTGAGATAAACATTGCAAAAGCACAGCTTGCACAGAAAAAAAAGGACTGGAATAAAATGGAAGAGTATGCTTTGAAAGGATATTCTATTTTTGCCCCCATCGAATTCAAACATTCTTTTCCGG
>Ga0164315_10004240_pt1 | contig 11118 bp, 9 predicted proteins | sample GuaBasSedimGuay6_FD_113737 | JGI IMG/M metagenome (GOLD analysis project Ga0164315, IMG submission 113737) | Subseafloor sediment microbial communities from Guaymas Basin, Gulf of California, Mexico - Guay6, Core 4569-2, 0-3 cm | ecosystem: Environmental > Aquatic > Marine > Hydrothermal vents >...
CGACACCAGCGGGCTGTCGCCGGCCAGCATCGCGCCCACGTCGCAGGCCATCCCCGAGTGGATCGACTGCGAGAATCCTTCGGCCATCGCACGCGGGATATACGAATTGCTGGTACGGCTGGCGCCGATCAGCGCGGCGTGGTTCTCCGGAAAGTACGGCGTCATCCCGAAGGCACGGACCAGTTCGACGGGACCCATCCCCGAACAGCAGGCGACCAGCCGGTCGGGATCGCGGTTTGCGGCTTCGAGGTCCTGGAAGTACCCGCGCACGATCTCCTTGAGCTTGCCCGCCGTGCGCAGGGGCACCCGACCCGCCGGCATGCCCCCGCCCTCTGCCATGGCCGTGGCCCTGGCAGAGACCGAAGGTGTGCTGGCCTTCTTCGATTGCTCGACGCTCTGTGAGATCTCGCGGCGACGCGTGATTTTCTGGCGCTCGCGCGAGTGGATGAACTGCATGAGAGCGCGGTTGTGGGGCGCATCCAGACCGAGTCGCTCGGCCTCGACGACGATTGCTCCATTGATCGCGTCGATCTCCGTTCGCGTGCCGCGGGCGAGATCCTGCCACATCGAGGGCCGGTTCTTGTCGAGAGCGGTCAGCGAACCAATGACCGGCCGAAACGGATCTTCCTCGTCGACGATCGGGATTCCACGGGCCCGCATCACTGCGATGATCTCCGCGCAGAGGCCGCCCATGAAGGCCATCATGTCCTCATCGTTCAGGAGCTCGCGACAAGTAAGTCCGGTGACGGCCGAAACCGGATTGACGACTGCATTGTGCAGGAGTTTCTGCCAGGTGGCCTCGTCAACGTTCTCCGCGACCTCGGTGTCGAGGCCCGAGCGCTGGAACATGTCGCCGATTGCCCGGATCTCCGGCGTGATGTTGCCGTCGTAGGGCGCGATCTGGATCGGCTTGATGCCCCTGCGAAAACGCAGACGATTGGGGCCGACGTGTTGAATGCTGTGATAGGTAATGCCACAGAGAACTTTTTCCGGACCTATGAGTTCGGCCATCGTGGCCGTGTTGCCAATTCCGTTCTGCAGGGAGAGCATCTTCGTGTGCGCGCCCACTACCGGCAACAGCCCGCGCACCGCCGATTCGGTCTGGTAGCTCTTTACCGAGACAAAGATCAGGTCCATGACCGGAAGGCCCTCGACCGAAGTCACGACCTGCATGGGAATGTTGCGCTCCTTGCGCCCTTCCGTGAGGAAGAGACCAGTATCGGAGATCAAGCGGGCCCGTGCGGGATTGATCTCGATAATCGTCGTGTCTTCCCCGGATTCAGTAAGGTGCGCGCCAACCATGCCACCGAGCGCACCGGCACCGACTACCAGGATCTTCATGCTCTGCTCCTCTACTGAGGCTTCGGACTCAACGGTTCTGCCATTCCGGTTTGCGCTTCTCGAAGAAGGAAGCGATGCCTTCCTTCACATCTCGGGTTTTCATCAGCTCTTCGAGAAACACGCGTTCTGCCTCCAGGCGGGCCTCCTCGAAGGACTTGCCCTCAAGGCGCTTGATCATCCGGACGTTCATGCGCATGACCAGCGGGCTGGCCTTGCGAAAATCCGCCAGGGTTTCTTCCAACGCGGCTTCGAGTTGCTCACAGGGGACGACGCGGGAGACCAGTCCCCACTCGTGAGCAGTCTGGGCGTCATAGCTTCGCCCGGAGCATGTGATCTCGAGCGCGCGGGCGTGTCCGACGAGACGTGGTAACCAGGCCACGCCCACCGGAGCGAAGAACCCGAGGCGGATTTCTGGCTGGCCAAACTTGGCGCGTTCAGTTGCCAGCAGCACATCGGCCATCATCACCAGCTCGAACCCGGCACCAAGCGCGGCCCCGTCCACAGCCATCACGACCGGGATCTCGAGCTGGCCGAAGCACCGGAACATCGTCGAGAAGGCGGCGATCATGGCCGGGGCCTGTTCAGGCTGGTGCTCCCCGACATCTGCGCCGGCGGAGAAGGCCTTGCCTTCGGCGGTGACGGCAAACGCCTTGAGGGATTCATCGTTCGTGGCCTCTTCCAGTATTGCCGCTATGTCCTCCATCATCTGACCGCTGAGCACGTTCAGGACGGGGGCTGTCAACTTGAGATAACCCACGTCATCACGGACTTCGTAATGCACGAGTGCCGACTTGTCGTTCATGGTCGATCCTTCTTTCATCCCTTAGATGTATTGCCCGCCGTCCACGCGAATAACTTCGCCCGTGACATGCCGTGCCGCTTCGGAACACAGGAAGGTCACGACCTTCGCGACGTCCTCCGTCTCGGCAAGGCGGCCGGTCACGGTCTCGCTTCTTGCTGTGTCCAGAAATTCAGCCGGAATGTCCGCGGCCATTTCCGTCATCACCAGACCCGGTGCCACGCAATTCACGGTCACCGATGACTTTCCGAGTTCGCGCGCCATGCTCTTCGACAGCGCGATCACTCCACCCTTGGATGCGGCGTAATTCGCCTGCCCGAACTTGCCCCGCATCCCGTTGATCGACGCGATGTTCACGATCCGGCCCCAACCCCGCTTGCGGAAATGCAGCGCGGCAGCGCGGTTGTAGTTGAAGACACCCTTGAGGTTTACATCGATCACTGAGTCGAACTCGTCCTCGGTCATCTTCCACGAGACCGCATCGCGCGTGATTCCCGCGCAGCAGACAAGGATGTCCAACGCGCCCAGTTCTTCGGCGACCTTGTCGAGGGTGAGTCCGGCGGCGTCAAAATCCGTCACGTCGGCCTTCAGGACCATGGATCGCACGCCGCGAGCGGCAACCCGTCCCGCGGCCTCGTCGATGATCTGATTCGCGGCGTGATCGACGAGGGCAACGCTGCAACCCTCCGCGGCCAGCTCTTCTGCGATCGCCGCGCCGATGCCCTGGGCAGCGCCCGTCACCACGGCGACTTTTTGATCCAGTCCCAGATCCATCACGACTCGCTTGGTTCGGGGTTGTCATTCTTGCGGCGTGGTGCCCGCCCTCGCATGGACCGCGTGTCCTCGTTGCCGTGGCGAACCGCCACGAGCTCGGCCACGATACTCACGGCCACCTCTCCCGGTTCGCGACCCCCGATGTCCAGACCGATCGGGGCATGGACCTGTGCCAGCTTCTGTTTCGTCGCCTCGTCTGTGCCCAGCTCCCGGATGGTCCGGTGCACCTTGGCCCGACTGCCGATCATGCCGAGGTAGCACCAGGGTTTCTCCAGGCATTCCCGCAGCACAATTACATCGGTTGCGTGTCCGTAGGTCACTGCCACCACGAAGGTCGAATCATCGAACTCCAGGCCGGCGACCGCTTCATCGAAGGGGACATTGATGGTCGCGATGTCTTCGGGGAGCGTGGCCAGGGCAGGGTAATCCGGCCGGCTGTCGATCACGGTGACCCTGAACCCGGCCTGCTGTGCCATCGGAGCCAGCGCGATACCGATGTGCCCGGCGCCGAAGATATAGAGCGGTGGCCGCTGCACACTCGGCTGGACGAAGAACTCACAGCGGCCCATGCAGGACTTCTCGATGTTGCGCTCCGGCCCGCCGGTGAAATCGTAGCGGTAGCGGCGGGGCCGTCCGTCCTCGAGTGCTTCCATCGCGTGCTCGATCAGCAGGAGTTCCAGGTTTCCGCCGCCGATCGTGCCGACGATGCTGCCGTCGGCGCGCACGGTCATCGCAGCACCCATCCCGCGCGGGACGGAGCCCTCAGCGCCGACCACCGTCACCAGCACGGCACCCTTGCCCTGGCTGCTGAGATCCGCCCAGGCACGGATCGCGTCCAGACCCGGGGACTCCTCGACGTCACCGATGGCGACCAGGGGATCCGGACCGAATGACTTCCTGTCGCTCACTCTTCAGCTTCCCCTCGCCCGTTCCCGCTTCGCGGTCTCGTAGTCATCAGGGCGATTGATGTTTTCGACGACGGCATGATCAGCCACCTGCACATCGACACGGGTGGCAGAATCCGACTGCAGGAAATCGCGCAGGTTCGCATCGTCGCCTGCGTTCACGATTGCATCGATCGTGGCCGGACCAAGCACGACGGGATGCCCTCCGCGATCGGAAAACCTCGGAACGACATTGGCCTGCGGATTCGCGCGGGCCTGTTGCATCAGCAATCGGATTGTGTCCTCGCCCACTCCCGGGCAATCGACCGGCCACAGGAGCAGCGTCGCGGAGCGCTGCTGCGCCCATTTCGCAGCAATCCTCACGGAGCTGAATCGTCCACGCTGCCAGTCCTCGTTCAGGATCGCCGACGTACCGACGCGCGTGGCTTCCGCAGCGATCGCATCGCTGTACGCGCCCGCGACCACCGTTGACTCCGTGATCCCGGCCCGGCCCAACGTCGCCAGGATCGTCGACAGCACCGTACCGTCGCCCCAGGCCAGGAGGGCCTTGGGTTCGCCCATCCGGCTCGATGCCCCCGCCGCGGTCACTGCCGCGACCATGTCGCATGGGACAGCCAGGTTCATGCGGCGCCTCTCATCTGCGCACGCAATCCGCCCATGACGAATTCGGTCATCTCTTCGGCCAGCCGCACCATCGGGACATCCTTCTCCGGCTGGTACCACATGAAGACCCAGTTCAGGGCCCCGAAAATGAACAGCGTAAGGTGACGGATCCTGGACTGGGACTTCGCGCTCGTGGATTCGATGCCCAGCAGTTCGGCCACGACTCCGGCAGCGAGGTGGTAGTAACGACGCCTGAGACCCTCGATCGCCTCGTAGGGTTCACCGCTCAGGGATTCCAGCTCGAAGGTGCAGACCTTCATCTCGCCGGCATACCGGTGGAAGAAGGCGAGGTGCGTGGCGACCAGATTGCGCATGCGTTCTTCGGGATCCGCCGTCCGGGCCACCAGAGATTCCTGTTCGGCGAGCAACCGGGAGAAGGTGCCATGCTGGATCTGGAAGAGCAGGTCGTCCTTGCTGTCGAAGTAGTAGTACATCCCGGCCAGGCTGAAGCCGGTCTCGCGCGCCACATCCCGCATCGTGGTCTGGCTGAAGCCCCTCTTCGACATCAGGCCGGAGGCGGCCTCGAGCAGGGCCGCAAGCTTCTGTTCCTTCGAGAGGCGCTGCTCCTCTCCCGGCCTACCATCTTCGCGCGCGGCCTGGGTCACGACTTGCCTCCGCCGTTAGCCTCGTTGGCCTCTTTGGCCTCGTTAGCCTGGATCTGTTTGAGGATCTTCTCGGGCGTGATCGGCAACGAGGTGATGCGTGCGCCGCAGGCATCGTAGATCGCGTTGGCCAGCGCGCCGACTGCCGGCAGCATCGAGCCCTCCCCGATCTCTTTCGCACCAAATGGACCCCGCGGTTCATAGCTCTCCACCGCGCCGGTGAAGATTTCCGGGACGTCGGCGATCGTCGGGATCAGGTAGTCGTGCAGGTTCGGGTTGCGCAGGACGCCATTATCCGCGACGACCGTGTCCTCGAGCAGCCCCTCACCAACTCCCATGATGATCGAACCCTCAACCTGCCCATGGAAGAGGACCGGGTTGACCACCGTCCCGGCGTCTGAATAGTCGGTGAAGCGATCGACGGTCACATATCCGGTCTCCTGTCCACGCTGACCTCGCAGACGGCGGTCGAGAAACTGTAGGCCGGAGAGGTCCCGACCGTGCTGCCCTTGAAGCCACCGCCGAGCTTGCGCGGCGGACGGTAGTGGCCGGTCCCCACAACCGGGCCATCCTTCGCGAAGGCCATGCGCCCGGCCTCTGCCCAGCTCATGTTCTTGTCCGGATACTCCTTGATGAAAATCCGTCCACCCTCGGCCACGAGCCCGCCCGGATCGCAACCGAGCCACTCGCCGGCGGTCGCCAGGACCTGCTTCTTCACGTTGGCCGCGGCCATCTTTACCGCGTTGCCTGCCATCAACGTCACGCGGCTGGAGTAGGAGCCCAGATCGAGTGGGCTGAGCACGGTGTCGCAATCGACCAGCCAGACCTCGCGATAGGGGATACCCAGTTCCTCAGCTGCGATCTGCGTGAGCACGGTGTCCGAGCCCTGCCCGATCTCCGCCGCAGCGATATGCAGCGAGACGCCGGTCGCGTCCTCGTGCACCCGGATGACCGCGTTGGAATGCGGGAAGTCCGACCTGTAGATCGGATACCCCGCACCGGAAACGAAGCCGCCGCAACCCACGCCAATCCCCTTGCCCTCGGGCATCTTCCCCTTGAGTTTGGCCCAGCCTGATTTCTTCTCGGCCGCGTCGAGAGTTGCCCTGAACTCACAGGACGAGATGTCGAGCGCATTGACCGTGCGGTAGTTCGGCTCCATCGCGTTGCGCCTGCGGATCTCGATCGAGTCGATGCCGAGATCCTCGGCGATCATGTCCAGCAGGGACTCGAATGCGAAGCGCGGGTGCGGAACTCCGTGCCCCCGGAAGGCTCCGGATGCAGGCAGGTTCGTGTACACGCGGATGCCGCAGTAACGGTAGTTCTCGATCTTGTAGAGCGTTGGCACCATCGAGCCCGCGTAGTAGGCAGTGATGATCCCGAACGATGTGTAGGCGCCGCCATCGAGCAGGATGTCGGACTTGACGCCGGTGATCTTGCCCTTCTCGTCGACGGCAATTTCCAGTTCCATGTACTGCTTGTGGCGCCCGCGGAAGTGCCGGTACATCTCCTCGCGACTGTATTCCATCTTCACCGGCCGACCGGTCTCTTTGGCCAGGATCACTGCACACAACTCGAGCGGCGTGGTCTCTGCCTTGGCGCCAAAGCCTCCACCGACAGCTGGACGGATCACGCGGATATCACCCATCGGGATCTCGAGTGTCCGCGAAATCATCTGGTGCAGATAGTGCGGGGTCTGCGTCGAACTCCAGATCGTGAGCTTGTTGCCATGATGTTCCCAACGCGCGATCGCGGCGTGGGGCTCGATCGGGCTCTGGTAGGTGCGGTTGCCCACGAAGCGTTGCTTGCGCACGTGATGCGCGTCGGCAAATGCCTTGTCCACATCGCCGAAGTCCCACTCGACTTTTGTATTGATGTTGCCAGCGTAACGTTCTTTTTCCGGGTGTATGACTGGCGCTCCAGGGGCCATCGCGGCATCTGGATCGAACACCGCGGGCAGCTCGTCATACTCGACCTCGATCAAAGAGATCGCTTCCTCTGCTGTTGCCTCGTTGATGGCGGCGACGGCCGCGACCTCGTCACCGACGTAACGCACCCTGTCCTTGGCCAGGATCTGTTCGTCGTAACGTGGCGGACTGACCCCGTAGTAGTTGTCGGTCACGTCGGCACCGGTGATGACGGCCAGGACACCAGGCAGGGCCCGCGCCTTTGTCACGTCGATCCTCTTGATTATCCCGTGCGCGACTGGCGAGCCGAGGATCTTCCCGTGGATCAGGCCCGACAACTTGATGTCGGCCGTGTACTTGGCGCGGCCGGTCACCTTGTCGGGACCGTCGTATCGGGTGACGCCGTGGCTCACGATCTTGTGGTCGCGCTTCTGTTCGCGCTGCGCCGCGGACGCTGCCGTGGGCTCGGTGTCGAGCGGCTTGTCGGCGTAGTCGTTGCGATTGTGGATGGCCTCGATGATGCGCGGGTAGGTCCCGCAGCGACAGAGGTGACCGCCGAGGGCTGTCTTGATCTCGGCGTCCGTCGGGTCCGGGTTCTCGTCGGTCAGGGCCTTCGACGACATCAGCATACCCGGCGTGCAGTAACCACATTGCAGGCCACCATGCTTGACGAATGACTTCTGCAAGGGATGCAGGTTATCCCCGCTGGCGAGGCCCTCGACCGTCGTGATCTCCGCACCGTCGGCCTGGACCGCAAGCAGCAGGCAGGCGTTCACCGGCTGGCCGTCGACGAGGACCGTGCATGAGCCGCAGTCGCCCATGCCACAACCCTTCTTGGTGCCGGTGAGGTCCAGATGCTCGCGCAGGGCATCGAGTAATGTCGTGTTCGGTGAGATTCCGAGCGTGTAGTCATCGCCGTTCACGCGCAGCTTGATCAGGAGTTCGTTGCCCATTACGCACCAGCCTTCGAGTTGCTCTCTTCGCCCCGTGCACGCCGCAGTGCCTGGGCGAGCGCCCTGCGCGTCAGCACCTGCACGATGTCACGCCGGTATTCCTTGCTGCCACGGATGTCGGTGATGGGCCGCGCGTCCGCCGCGGCCGCGGCGGCTGCCTGGGCCAGCACCGATTCGTCCGGCTCATTGCCTTCGAGGGCGGCGATGCTGCTGTGGGCCACGATCGGCGTGGGTCCGACGGCACCGAGGGCGACCCGCGCGGACTTGATCCTGTTGCCGTCCAGATCCACCGACACCGCCACCGAGGCCACCGCCAGTGCGAGACCCTTGCGCAGGGTGAAGCGCTGGAAACTCGTACCCGAATTCTGCCGCGCTGACGGGATGCGGATGCAGCGCAGGATGTCACCGCGACCGAGGGCGGTTTCACGCGGTCCCGTGATGAACTCCGCCGCGTCGATCTCGCGTTCTTCCTTGCCGTCGCTGATCACCGCGCGGGCTTGCCCGACGATGCAGACCGGGGGTGTGTCCGCGCAGGGAACGCCACCGCACCAGTTGCCGCCGATCGTCGCCTGGCTGCGGATCTGGTGCCCGCCGATCGATCCAGCGGCATCGCTCAGTGCGGGCAGCGTCGACCGCACGAGTCCGTCGGCGGCCACGGCTGCGTGGGTGGTCAGGGCGCCGATCTCCAGTCCATCACTGTTGCTGTTGATACCCTTCAACTCCGCGATCCCGGCGAGTGAGATGAGGTGGCGCGCGGCGCGGAAGCGGCGTTTGAGATCCGGGACCACGTCGGTACCGCCGGCGAGAAACCAGGCGCCTTCGCCCAATTCGCGCGACAGGTCGCAGGCCTCGGCCACGCTGGCCGGCCGATGGAAGACGAAATCGCCTATGTGCATGGAGAATCCACCTGTTGCGCGGGCAGGGAGCGCAAGAACGAGCTGTTGACGAAGCAGGGCGATGGCGCCGCTTCCGAACGAACGTTCGACAGGATACAGGCTCAGGTGGGGTGAAATCAAGTGGAGGAACCGGGCTCCATCACCGGAACTTGTCCGCGACCCCGAGCCCGGGTAGCGTGGCGCCGACCCACCATCGGGAGGCCACCCTGTGAAGTCCGTCCGCCTGTTCCTGCTCGCCCTGCTCCTGCTCGGCGTCGTCGGCTGCTCCGTCAACCCCGTCACCGGCAAGCGCCAGCTCAACTTCTACAGCGAGGAAGACGAGATTGCGCTCGGTGCTCAGGCCGACCCCGCGATCGTGGCGCACTACGGGCTGCTCGATGACGAGCAGGTGCAGGACTACGTAAAGGACATCGGCCAGCGCATGGTGCCGGTCAGCCACCGACCGAACCTGAAATTCCATTTCAAGGTCCTCGACGACCCGATCGTCAACGCCTTCGCCCTGCCCGGCGGCTACGTCTACATCACGCGCGGGATCCTGGCTTACCTGGACAACGAAGCCGCATTGGCCGGGGTGGTGGGGCACGAAATCGGGCATGTGACAGCTCAACACGGCGTCACGAAGATGAGCGGACAGTCGGTTCTGGGGCTCGGTCTGGCATTGGGCAGTGCCGTGGCGTCCGATATCCCCTTCATCGGCGACATCGCCGGCACATCGGCCCAGCTGCTGTTCCTCAAGTACGGGCGCGATGACGAGCGGCAGTCTGACGAGCTCGGTGTGCAATACGCCACCGCGCTGGGCTATGACACCACCCAGATGGCCGAGTTCTTCCACAGCCTCGATCGCCTCAGTCCGGAGAATGGCGGGCTGCCGGGCTGGATGAGCACGCACCCCGACCCGGGCGACCGCTGGGTGACGGTCCGTGAGTTGACGGCCAAGGCGCAGCAGACCAAGGCAGGCCCCTTCGAGACCGACCGCGACCGCTATCTGGACCGTGTGGACGGGCTCGTTTTCGGTACCAATCCGCGCGAGGGCTACTTCTCTGCCGACGCATTTCACCACCCCGACCTGCACTTCCGCTTCCCCGTCCCCGATGGCTGGACGGGCCAGAACACGCGTGCGGCGGTTGGCCTGTTCGCGCCGGAAAGCGACGCGGTGATAATCCTCGGCGGCGTCGACGGCAGCAGTGCCCGGGCCGCGGCCTCGACCTGGGTCGGCCGTGAAGGTGTGAAGAATCTCGGGCAACAGGACGTGAAAATGGCCGGCGATCGCGGTGTACGCACCCAGGTCCGGATCACGACGGATGAAGGTGTGCTGCGTGTCGTCTCGAGCTTCTTCAAACGGGACGGTACAGTGTGGGTGATGCATGGCTACGCGGCCGAGGCGGACTTCGCGCAGCATGAATCCACGTTTATCGCCGTAATGAACGGCTTCGCCGAGGAAACTGACCCCGAAGTGCTCGCCGTCCGTCCGGTGCGCCTGCGCATCGTCGCGGCCCCGCGCAACGAGAGCTTCACGGCCTTCGCCGCGCGCTACCCGATCCCCGAGGGGGCGATGATCGACTCGGTCCAGGGGCTGGCCATCCTGAACGGTGTCGAGATCGACGATGCGGTGGCTGCAGGACGGCGGATAAAGGTCCTTGTACGGACCACGCCCTGATTCGACCGCCAAACCCGGGCAAGCCGAGCGAATTGGAAGACTGAAGAGTCGGGCAGGATCCTGCCTGATTGCTTGCCGAAATCACGAATCCGCATAACTTGGCCCGGTTTCGCCAGAACTACAGAGCCGGGCGGTAGCCCGGATTCAGGTCCACACGCCCCATCGCGTCCCCACGCGTTACGCAGGAGCCGGTCGTGAGCAGCAAAGCGATCACGGAACTCGACAAGATCCGGAACATCGGGATCAGCGCCCATATCGACTCGGGCAAAACCACGCTGACCGAACGCATCCTTTTCTATACGGACCGGATCCACGCGATCCACGAGGTTCGTGGCAAGGATGGAGTCGGCGCGACCATGGATTCCATGGAGCTCGAGCGTGAGCGCGGCATCACGATCGCCAGCGCGGCCACGCACACCGAGTGGGATGGCCACCACATCAACATCATCGACACGCCCGGGCATGTCGACTTCACGATCGAGGTCGAACGGGCGCTGCGCGTGCTCGACGGTGCGATCCTGGTCCTCTGCTCCGTCGCCGGTGTGCAGAGCCAGTCGATCACCGTCGACCGGCAGATGCGCCGCTACAACGTCCCGGCCATCGCCTTCGTGAACAAGTGCGACC
>Ga0164315_10004241_pt1 | contig 11118 bp, 2 predicted proteins | sample GuaBasSedimGuay6_FD_113737 | JGI IMG/M metagenome (GOLD analysis project Ga0164315, IMG submission 113737) | Subseafloor sediment microbial communities from Guaymas Basin, Gulf of California, Mexico - Guay6, Core 4569-2, 0-3 cm | ecosystem: Environmental > Aquatic > Marine > Hydrothermal vents >...
AACTCGGCACTCATGCGGAGGTTTTCTGATTTCAGTTGCTCATTCAAGCCCATAATTTGTTGGTTGGCATCGGCCAATTGAGTATTGGCTTGTGCCAATTGAGCGGTACGTTCTTCGACTTTTTGTTCCAGCGTCCGATACAACAGCGCGTTTTCAATCGATATCGCGATTTGCGAAGACAACACTTGAAGCACTTCCAAACGATCTGGCGTAAAAGCGCCTTCGGTTAAGTTGTTCTCTAAATATAGGATACCTGTCAATTGCCCTTGATTAACTAACGGCGCACATAACACCGATTTGGGACGGTGTTTGACAATATACGGATCACGGCTAAATTGCTCCTCTTCAGTGGCATTATCCAACACCAGATGAAGTTGTGTGCGGGCCACATAGTGGATCATGGTGGCGGCCATCTGCTGATGTTCTTCAACCGGAATGGACTGCAACACGTTGACTTCCTCACTCCCAACGTTGCCTTCGGCTTCGATAAACCATTGGTCTTTTTGAGGCAATAACAAAAAACCTTTTTCAGCACCGGCATTTTCAATCACCAGCTGCATCATTTTTATCTTAAGACGCTCCAACACAATTTCCCCAGACAGGGTTTGAGAGGCCTTCACCACACTACTTAGATCTAGCAAGCTAGAATAACTCGTTAGAGAAGTCGGGCCCATTAAAGTGGCAGCTGGCGTTTTTGTAATACTTGTCTGAACCTGTGTTGAAACGGGCTTGGCGAGAAATTGCGGGTATCTTTGCTCTAAATCCGCAACCTTAGCTGCGGCTCCCCATTGTTGATAGGCATAGTGGGCTTCACGTAAGCAGACTTGGGCAAATTTGGTTTGTCCTTTTGCCAGATAAAACAGGCCGGCCAGTTCATGGGCTAAGGCTTCCTCTTGAATATAGCCGTTGTCCCTCGCGCCAGAAATGGCTTTTTCGTAACAAGCCTCTGCTTCAAGAAGTTGTCCTAACACTCTGGCCTTCTCCGCCTCCACGAGATCATACTTGTGCTGAAAATTCATCGGAGCATGCTTTGCCCAGATTGCCATTTTCTGCTGGTTAGCCGCGACTTTTTCCAAGTATTCTGTTTGCGTCTCCTGGGCAACTGTGGGATAGTGGGCAAGGAGAGCGAGAGAAGCATAGAAAAGATGTACAGCAAAAAGCAAAGTTCCATTGGTAGATTGTTCATAATTTGTCGCTTGGGAGTTGTTAGTAATCGCACCCTCGTAATTTTTAAACAAATAACTGAGCATCGTTTTGGCGTGATAGACACTGAACAACGACATCTGGTTATTCGCCTCTCGCAAAATGGGCAACAAGTCGGCTTCATCAAAAAACGGACCCGTCAAGCAGTGTTTATCTTGAGTTTCACCCCTTAAATTCAGTACCAACTGTCCCCATATATTAGCATAATAGAGTTGGAATTTATTTTTTATCTTCTGGATTAAACCAATGCAGTGTACCTGTTTCTGATGCACCGATTCCAGAGGGTCTCCAATGAAAAAAATGTTGGAGCAATAGAACATAGCACTATAACCGGCAAATTCGAGATCGCCGTTTTCCAGACCGATCTGAATATCTTCACGCAAAAATACTATGGCTTCTGCGGCCGGTTCTTTCCAATGTCGGATACCAGCATCTAACATTTCCCCTACTCTACATTTGAGTGCTTTGGCATCAAATTGTTCTACCATTTTTAATCCCAATTGCCCAAACTGATAACCCTTCTCAATATCGGACAGACCAGCACATTGAATAAAACCATAGGTCGCATAGGCGAAAGCGGCGAACGGCGAATTTCCATCACGAATACCGAGATTGACCATGGTCAATATCACCTGTCCCCATAGTGGAGACTGGCCAAGATAAAATGCGACCTGTCCAATTACCATGAGTCGCATAGCAGCGAGTTTACTGGGGTTAGTCATTTCCGGTCGCTGGTATATTTTTTCAATAGGAAGATTGGGAGGCGGTGAATCTGACAAGGAAACTCCCAAATTTTGAAGTGCTTGGAGAACAGTATCCATAGCGGCTTGCATCTGGTTTCGAGCAACATAATACTGGATTTTGATTTCATACACCTTGACTTTGTCTAGCACGGTATTGGCTTGTTGTAAAACATTATCAGACAAAATGTGGGTCTGTTCAAAGTTGGTGTTTAGGAATGTCGCTTCCACAGCTTCCGTATAGAGATTGAGCGTCAAATCATACTCGGTTTCCCAACTGTCTTCGGCCAATAGTTCTCTCCCCATCTCCAAATACTTGACCGCTGCTCCATAAGCCGTTGCGGCCTTCGCTTTTTGGCCCACTACCAAATTGAGACGAGCAATTTCATTTCTCTCGGCTTGATTGTCTACCAGTTCAAAGCCAATATTTAGATGTTCAACAATATCAAATAGATGCTCTTCTGATTTGTTAGCTTGGGTATTCTTGAGCAACAAGTGACCTATTTGTAAATGCACCGCCTTTTTCTGGTTGTCATCAATTAACGCATAAGCGGCTTGTTGTACGCGGTCATGTAAAAATTGAAAATTGGAAATAGATAACGGGGAATTAAGAACATTAACCCCAGTAATTTCTAATTCAGAAGCCGGCAAAACTAATCCTTCCGTAAGAACCGGCGTTAGGTTCTGGAAAGTTTCTGGGGTGGATTTTTTATGGATGACAGCCAGGGTGTTTAAATCGAAACGATTGCCCACGCACGCGGCCAGACGCAAAACGTGCTGTGAACTCTTGGGCAATTTCTTCAATTTACCAATCATCAACTCTACCACATTATCGGTGATGTTCATGGCCCCAATTTTGGCAACATCCCATTGCCAGCCTAACTGTTCTACCTCAAAAGTGAGTAGGTTTTCCTCATACAGCGTTTTCAGAAATTGATTGACAAAAAAGGGATTGCCCGCCGTTTTACGCATCACCAATTCCGTCAAAGGTTGAACCGCCGCCCTGTGGGTACGTAAACTGTCGGCAATCAATTGGTTGACATGCTCAAGATTCAAAGGCATTAAATGAATCTGGTTGACTGTGACTTCTTCCTTGTGGAGCTTGTCAAGTGTCATCATCAAGGCATGGGTGGGACTGACTTCGTTATCTCGATAGGCCCCGATCAAAAACAGATAGCCGGTTTCTTTATCCGTCATTACCAATTCTAATAATTTGAGTGTCGCAGAATCGGCCCACTGCAAATCATCTAAAAAGATGATAAAAGGGTGTTTTTGTTGAAAAAAAACACGCATAACGTTTTGAAAAACAAAATTAAAACGGTTTTGAGACTCCGTTGGCCCAAGTATAGGCACGGTCGGTTGTTTTCCAATGATCCGTTCTAGCTCTGGAATCACATCAATAATGACTTGTCCATTAGGCCCAAGAGCGGTTAACAGTTCCTCCCGCCATTGTGCCAGTTGGGATTCGCTTTCCATTAACAGTTGTTGCACTAATTCCCCAAACGCGTTGGCAATGGCACTGTAGGGAATATTGCGTTTAAATTGGTCAAATTTGCCGGCAATGAAATACCCCTGCTTCTCGGTCAAAGATTTATAAATTTCCTTGACCAGCACGGATTTACCGATGCCTGAATACCCGGCCACTAACGTCAGTTGTGTCTGGCCCTGACTGACTTGCTCAAAGGCCGTTAGCAACGTGTCGATTTCACGTTCACGACCATATAAATTTTGTGGAATTTTAAACCGAGCAGACATGTCAAATTGTGCCAGCCGGAAAGTTTCAATTTGCCCGGTGGCCTCCAATTGATTGAGACAATTTTCAAAATCGGCTTTGAGACCCCAAGCACTTTGGTAACGCGCTTCGGCCGTTTTTTCTAATAATTTCATGATGACATCTGAAACGGCCCCCGGAATTTGCGGGTTAACATCAACCGGTCGTGGCGGCTTAATAGCAATATGACCATGGACTAATTCCATCGCATCCGTGGCTTCAAAAGGCATTTTTCGGGTAAAAATTTCATAAAAAGTCGCACCCAACGAATAAAAATCGCTACGATAATCCATGGCGCGATTCATCCGCCCGGTTTGTTCTGGTGACATATACGCCAGTGTGCCTTCTAACACATTGGGATTTTTGAGCGTTGGCATTTCCCGTGAGAATTGAGTTGAAATCCCGAAGTCAATGATTTTAAGTTGCCCAGTGGTGGGATTGAAAATGAGGTTGGCCGGGTTAATATCCTTATGGATAATATTTTGTTGATGAATTTGGGCCAAAATGTCGGCCGACGAAATGGCAAGCCGGAGTAATTCCTCCAGGCTAAACGTGCGTTCCGCCAACCAGTGCTTTAAAGACTCGCCACCAAAATCCTCTAAGCACATCACCAATGTATTTTGATGCTTTTCAAGGCTGTAAGCCTTTATCACACCGTCCACATTTTCCAGGTGGCGAGTGATGTCATACTCTTGCCGATAGCGAGTCAATTCTTCTGGTGTGGGATAGTCTTGTTTGAGGAGTTTTAGGATAACGGGTTGATTATCCTCTTCTCTCAAAGCACGATAAACGAGTGAGTTGGCACTTTCATAAATTTGAGCCAAAATTTGGTAATTTTGTATGGTCAACATAGCAATTATTTAGCAATTATTTCCGTGTTCAAGTGAGAAAGAAATGAATCAGGTTGTCAGATATCCGATGTTTTCAAAACCTCGGAGGTCTTAATTCTTATTTTTGGTAGTGCCCCACTTCATAGTGGTAGAATTTTTTTCTCACACAAGACTTTTGGAATGTTCACCACTACCCATTTTGGGGCATTACTAAAATTTTAACCTCCAACTGAAGGCACCCTTCAACAGTAGTTGACAGTTATGAATGAAGGGTAATGGGTAATGGGCAGACAGATAAATCGTATCAAGCAATGAGTCGAGGGTTTAGGAAAAATCCATCATTATTAAAAAGCCCATAGTTCAAATACTCCTATCACATCAAACCCACTACCATTTTGATATTACCTATTACCTAAAAGTGGCAATTAAAATGGTCATGAATAAATTTAACTATTTGATTGGTTTGTATAATTCAAAATATTTTATTTTGATTTTCAATCCTCAAATGAGGCCCTAAAAACAATCCTAAACAATTGATTAATAAAATAAAAGCTAAGTAAGTGACTTGCCATTTTTAGGTATTGCCTATTACCCATTACTTCGGTACAACTGTTAACTATTTTTTAGAAATAACTAACTGAAGGGTCCCAACTGAACCAATGTCGATAAAATTCTCTAAAAAGAAAAACCGCCCGCCTGTAGTTCTTCAATACTTTCTTTTACCGCATTAATGTAACGTTCAATTTCGTCATCGGTGTGTGCCGTCGATAAAAAACAAGTCCGGGCTTCCCATATATAAAAGCCCTTTTCGACAAGATGATAGTAGAGTAACTCCATTTCCAACGGAAGCCGTTTCTCAAATATTTTGCCATCAATCCTAGGATGGGCAAAACCAAAGCCGGAGGCAAAATGCACCATCCGAATGGGTAACTCAAGTTGTTCAAAATACGCATTGAGCTGGTTGGCTAACCGTGAGGTGCGCTCATTCAACCGTTCTTGTAAGGTAGGCCCTTGCTGTTTTAAATGTTTGAGTACGGCACGAGCTGCCACCATTGCCAATGGATGTTTACAGAAAGTCCCCGCGTAAAAAGTCCGTTTGACTTCAGGATATGACGCATCTCCGTACTGCCACATACCACCATCAATTCGATCCATGTAATTAGCCTTGCCAGTCACAAGACCTATTGGCATCCCTCCACCGACGATTTTGCCATAAGTGACAATATCCGCCTCCACCCCAAACAAAGCTTGTACGCCACCTAAATGAGCACGAAAACCCGTTAGAACTTCATCGAAAATTAAGGTGATACCTGATGCTGTCGTTATTTCTCTCAGTTCATGGAGAAACGCTTTGGGCTGTATAGTAGGATTGCGGATTTGCACCGGTTCAACTAGAACCGCTGCTAATTCATGGGCGTGCGCCTTTATAGTGCTTAGGGCTTCGGCCGTACCATAAGGTAAAACAAAACTTTCTTCTACCGTCTTTTTCAATACCCCCGCTTGTAAAGGAGTTCCCCTAAAATCCTCGCCTGGAACAACCAACATCGCGTCAGAGTGACCATGATAAGAGTTAGCAAATAACGCCATTTTTTCACGACCCGTTGCAGCGCGAGCTATACGCAATGCGGTCATCACGGCCTCGGTGCCTGAATTACAAAAAGTCACGCGTGGCATACCCGTCAGTTCACTGATTAACTCGGCCACTTCGCCAGCTAGGTTCGATTGTGGCCCCAGCTGTATACCCCGTTTTAACTGTTCTTCCAGCGCGGCCGTAATGAAGTCAGGTTGATGGCCCAACAGATTGACGCCAAAACCCATTGAGAAATCGACGTATTCATTTCCATCAAGGTCCCAAATTTTAGAACCCCGAGAGGACTGGCCGATAATGGGATAGCACATTTCTTTGGTTTCCATACGAAATACGAATACCCCTCTAAAATCTGCAAAAGGCAAACGATAAGTTTGTTGGTATTGCTTTGATTTTTGGGTACGCTGGGTATAACGGGCAATGAGGGCTTCCAAATGACTCCGCTGCGCTGGAGTCAGTTTAACTTCTTGCATAATCAAATCTCCTTTACACCATCTATAAAAAGGTAACATATCAAACTTTTCTAATTATAACTGATTTGGGGGCAAACACATCGGTTCTCCCCTACATGGGGTTAAATCCCGTTGGAACGTAGGGACTAACATAAATGTCAGCCCTTGCCAACCAAGGGCAAACCCCATCATTTCTGTTATCCCCCAAATCCGTTATAATCATAAACGTCTTTTAAAATTTATTTTTTAACTTGACAATGTCACATTTCAACTACTACGCCGTTTCTGATAATGTGACATTGTCATCGTGAACCTATCGCCTTTCCATCGTATGATTCAAACACGCTCCCAGACTAAATGGGAAGAAGTAGCTGGCATATCGCCCTTGCTAGACGGAAGTGTACTCAAGAACAGCCTATTGCCCGTTATTTTAAAAGTGCGTTCTAGTCTTACACCAATCCAGTTGGGAACCCCGCTAACTTCCGGGTAATGAACAACTTTATCTTCCAAAACCTCATACTTACCGCAATAGGCTAAGAAAGTCTCGGCTGCCGCTAATATTTCTTCTTTGCTCGCTTTGCGGGTATTTTCGGAGGCAAACGGAGGACGGTTGGCACTCATCATAGTCACAGACATATATCCCTGTTCAGTGTACATGAGGTAGCCAACCGGCTCTTCACCAAACGGGTAGATAACCTGACCGTTTTCAAGCTTAACTTCATAAGATACCAGTCTCCAAGTGCCCACAAAAATACTTTGTGTCATTCTTGCTCTCCTTTTTCGTTGATCCTAATCAACATGAATTGTATCGATGCAACGTCTCAATTGTTTTCCTAAGTGTTCGACATGGGGTTCGGCGATTATCGTGTAATGATTGCCTAGAATAGTATATATCTCTATTGGTTCTAAAGAAAGTTTGCCCCACTCTAGTATGGAACCAATTGGTTCTATGATAGAACCATCAAATGACTCACCGGCTTGTAAACTCAACGACTCGCTGGCACGAAACAAGGTCATTCGGTTGGAATAAACTTTTGGCACATAACTTTGCAAGGCTTTAACATTGCTTTTGAAAACTCGCACCAAAGGGCGAATATCGTCAAGTTCAGCCGTTGAAGGCAAAATCTTGGCCTTTTTCGCCTGCGCTAGAAGATAGTGCAACTGTTCCTCCAACTCAACTCCTCGAAGTGTATTGACCAATAATGCCAATTCCTGCTCGGAACCTATTCCAAAATCGAGGGCGAACCAAGCCAACAATGTCGCATCATCCAACTGAGCCCGTTTGGAACCTTCAATCGGTGCGCCAATATCTATTAGGGCAAGCAGTGCCACTTTATTCCCCAGCTTTTGCAGTTGCTGGGCCATTTCAAAGGCCACGACACCTCCGAAAGACCAGCCCCCAAGCATGTACGGCCCGTGCGGTTGAACAATCCGTAGTGCTTTAATATAGTCCGTAGCCATATCTTCTATCTGAGTGAGCGGTGCCTCTTTGCCGTCCAAACCCCAAGCTTGCAGTCCATAAAAGGGTTGCTCGGTACCCAGATAATGTGCCAATTTGGCATAACAGAGAACATTTCCACCTACCGGATGCACGCAGAAGAAAGGGCGCTTTGAACCGGTAGACTGAATGGGCACCAAAGATGACGGCATCGTTGGCCGAGTTTGTTTGGGCAATTGAAAGTTTGAACAGGTTTCTTCAATTAATTCAGCCAACTGTGCCACCGTAGGTGCTTGTAATAAGCTCTGTGGAGGCAATGACTTTTGAAAGGTATTGCGTAACTGGATGAGAAGTGGAACGGCTATGAGAGAATCACCCCCCAACTCAAAAAAATTATCATAAATTCCTACTGGCTCAATACCCAAGCATTTGGCCCAAATGTTGGCAATCGTTTGTTCAAGTTCATTGCGGGGTGCCACAGAATTCTTTAGCACATTCGCTTTTGAGTGGGAACAATCTGAATCGACTTTTTGAGCATGTTCTGTTTCTGGTAAGGATTCCCGTCGAATCTCTTTGTTGATGCTAGGTGGATCAATCCAATAACGCTGACGTTCAAAAGGATAGGTTGGCAATGGGAGGCGATGACGACGCTCATAAGCATAGAATCCTGACCAATCCACTGCTCCACCTGCCAGCCAGAGTTTGCCCAAGGTATTCAACAAAAACGCAACATCCGACTGGCTGTCTTGCGGGTGGCGTAACGAGGACAATACCACTTGCTCGGCCTCTTTATCAGGATGTTGTCTCGCTAAGGTACTTAACGTCCGTCCGGGGCCAACCTCCAGCAGGATTCTCGCCGAGTCTTCCAACACCTTTTGCATGCCGTCAGCAAAGCGCACCGTTTGTCGTAGATGCTTGGCCCAATAACTGGGTTCGCTCGCCTCCGCGGCGGTAATCCAAGTGCCTGTGACATTGGACACGTAGGGAATTTGTGGTGGATTCAGCCGAACTTGTTTAACTCGCTCTGTGAATGATGCCAAGATGGGAGTCATCATTTCAGAATGGAAGGCATGGGAGGTGTGTAGACGGCGGTTTTCCACGCCTTGTTCGGTCAACTGATTTTGTAATGCCACCACGGCCTCCGTGATACCCGAAACCACGCAACGGGACGGGCCGTTAATCGCTGCCAGAGAGAGCCCGTTGCCCAAGAAGGGTTGTATTTCCTGTTCTGACAATGAAACCGCGAGCATTGCACCATGAGGCCGTTGTTGCATCATCTGTCCGCGTGCCGCAACCAGTGATAATGCGTCTTCTAATGAAAAAACGTCCGCCAGACATGCAGCCACATATTCACCAATGCTGTGACCAATCATGGCATCGGGAAATATCCCCCACGCCATCCATAACTTCGCTAGGGCGTACTCAATCACAAACAGTGCTGATTGTGTTATCACGGTCTGGTTAAGTTGTTGTTCTGCCTCTAAGTTCTGTTCTTTATGGGGGTATAGCACTTGCTTCAAGTCAAGCCCTAACAGGGGTTTCAAGTATTCTGAACATCGCTCCACCTGCTCACGAAAAGTCGGTTCAGTTTGGTAGAGTTCCAAGGCCATATTGACATACTGTGCGCCTTGCCCAGAAAACATAAAGACCACCGGCCTCTCTTTTAGTTCTTTGAAATTGGTAAAAACCCGTTTGGGGTCAACGGTACGAAGTGCAATAGCAGCCTCGTCAGTTTGCTGACAAACCAACAGACTTCGATGGCTGAAAGCTTGACGACCCTTGCTCAATGTATAAGCCACATCAGCGAGATTAATATCAGGATGCCTCTCTAAGTATGTTGCCAGATTGGCAGTTGCAGTCTCTAGTGCCGAGGAGGTTTTGGCTGAGATAACGAGCAACTGCCAAGGGCGAGATTTTCCTGAAGTTTCAGGTGTTGGGGCTTCTTCAAGAATAACATGAGCATTGGTACCCCCGAAGCCAAAAGAACTGACTCCAGCGCGGCGAGGCATTCCATTTGTTTTCCATTCAGATAGTGTGCTATTAACGTAGAATGGGCTATTAGCAAAATCAATTTGAGGATTGGGTTGTTCAAAATGCAGACTGGGTGGCAATAAGCGGTGTTTCAGTGTCAGAACCGTCTTGATAAGGCCCATTACCCCGGCGGCCGCCGCCGCATGTCCGAGATTTGTTTTCACGGAACCTATTGCACAGAACCCATTTTTCTGGGTGTGCGCCCGAAAAGCTTGTGTTAGTGCGGCGATTTCAATGGGATCTCCGAGTTTTGTGCCTGTTCCATGAGCTTCTACATAGGTGATCGTGTCCGCCTCAATCCCGGCGACAGCAATGGCTTCCGAAATCACCGCCGTTTGACCTTCGACACTAGGTGCCGTAAAGCCCACTTTTAAAGACCCATCGTTATTGATAGCCGAACTTTTGATAGTGGCATAAATGTAGTCTCCCTCAGTGATGGCCTCTTCTAATCTTTTTAAAACCACAATCCCTACACCTTTGCTATTTGCAAATCCCTGTGCCTTAGCATCAAAGGCGCGGCAATGCCCATCGGGAGAAAAAATCATGCCTTCTTGATACCAATAGCCGGCTTTCTGGGGAACATGAACAGCAACGCCACCCGTCAAAGCGATGTCGCATTCGCCATTAAGCAAACTTTGGCAAGCCAAGTGAACCGCCACCAAGGAACTCGAACAGGCGGTTTGAACACTCACACTGGGGCCTCTCAGGTTGAGTTTATAAGACACTCGTGTCGAGAGATAATCTTTATCATTCCCTATTATCACTTGGAACCCAAGTGATGATTCTAGGAGGTTGCGGTGTGGAGAAAGGTTGTTGAGCCAATAATGACTTGCCTCAACACTTGCGTAGACACCAATCTGTCCTTCATAAGTCGCCGGATCGTAACCCGCGTTTTCAAGGGACTGTTCAGCACATTCTAAAAACAGACGGTGTTGCGGATCCGTTATTTCAGCTTCTCTGGCACTGAAACCAAAAAATGAAGCATCAAACCATTCTATATCTGACAGCACGGTGCCTGCTTTGACGTAATTAGGGTTATTCAATGTAACAGTGTCTACACCGGCC
>Ga0164315_10004242_pt1 | contig 11115 bp, 6 predicted proteins | sample GuaBasSedimGuay6_FD_113737 | JGI IMG/M metagenome (GOLD analysis project Ga0164315, IMG submission 113737) | Subseafloor sediment microbial communities from Guaymas Basin, Gulf of California, Mexico - Guay6, Core 4569-2, 0-3 cm | ecosystem: Environmental > Aquatic > Marine > Hydrothermal vents >...
AGAAAAATTGAAAGATCTTTACTCAAATAAAGATTATGGAAAGTATGCAGATGAAGATGGAACTATGCGTGTTGCATTTGCAGCCAGCAACCATACAACAGGTGGAAATTCAGGAAGTCCGGTATTGGATGCCAGTGGAAATCTTGTTGGAGTAAATTTCGACAGGTGTTGGGAAGGCACCATGAGTGACCTGGTTTACGATCCTACAGTTTGTAGGAATATTTCAATCGACATCAGGTATTTCTTATTTATTGTTGACAAATATGCTGGTGCAGGATATTTGGTAGAGGAAATGGATTTGGTGGAATAGTTTCTAATTGAATTCTTGAACCGCAAAGACGCAAAGTATTTTTTGCCAAACCTTTGCGCCTCAGCGACTCTGTTGTTAGTTATCTATAACAGTAGATTTATTAGTAATAAGTTTAAACTGCGAAGATGCAAATATGCGAAGTATTTTTGCCAAACCTTTGCACCTCAGTGACTTTGCGGTTAGTTCATTTTATTTTTATATTTTTGACCAAACTTTTTACCATGAAAATCTTCATTAAAGTATTAATAGGCTTTTTTACCCTATTATTTCTCCTTTTTACTTTTTCCTATTTCTGGTTAAAATCAACTGCTCCTGTATACTCAGGTGAAAAAAAAATACAAGGAATTATAGAATCTGTTGAAATAACTTATGATGACTTTGGTGTGCCTCATATTTATGCAAATAATGCACATGATGCATACTTTGCCCTTGGCTTTGCCCAGGCACAGGAGAGACTTTTTCAGATGGAGATGATCCGCAGAGCCACAAGTGGCAAACTTTCAGAAATACTTGGGGAATCATTATTAGCAATTGATAAGATAATGCTCACTTTATCAATCAGGCAAGCCGCTGAAAAAAGTGCTGATAAAGCCTTTGTAAATATTGATTCGGAGTTTAAAAAACAATCACTGGCTTACCTTGATGGTATCAATAGTTTTATAGATCAAGGAAATCTTCCAATAGAATTTACTTTGATTGGTTTTAAACCCGAACATTTTACACCAGAAGATATATATACAGCCATAGGATATATGGCTCTTTCTTTTACCTCAGCAATTTCGCTGGAACCAATGATGAGTAATATTTATAAGACGCTGGGAGATAAATACCTTGTCGACTTTGCTTACGATTCGTTGTCAAATTCAAAACTTTATGAGAAAAGTGAAATTTTATCGAATTTTTTGAGTCCATTGGAACTTCAGGACTATCTCCCAATTCCTGTCTGGGAAGGCTCAAACAACTGGGTAATGAGCAAAGAGAGGTCTAAAAGTGGCAAGGTACTCTTGGCAAACGATACTCATATTCCATATTCCCAGCCTGCAGTTTGGTATGAAGCCCATATTAACTATCCAGGTTTTGAAATGTTTGGATATTATCTGGCAGGTGTACCATTTTCCGTAATAGGTCATAATACTTACTACGGCTGGGGGATAACAATTTTTCCTTTCGACAATATGGATCTTTATCGTGAAAAAGTTAATCCTGAAAACCAAAATCAATACTGGCATTCTGGGGAATGGAATAATTTTGATGTTGTAGAACACAATATTAAAGTGAAAGATGCAGAAGATATAGTATTTAAACTAAAAACAAGTATCCATGGACCAGAATTAAATCAGGCATACAGCAGCATATCAAAACTTGAAGAAAATCCAATTTGCCTCTGGTGGGCTCTTCATGATCTGGAAACAACAACTCTTGAGGCACTCTATGAAATTAATAATTCAAATAGTATAAACTCTTTTGAGAAAGCGCTGGAGTTAGTTGATATTATCGGACTTAATGTTGTTTATGGTGATAATGATGACAATATTGCCTGGTGGGCATCAGGAAAAATACCCATTCGTAATCAGTCAATTAATTCAAAATTGATTTTGGATGGAAGTGATTCAACAAACGACATTAAAGGCTATTATGCTTTTGATAAAAACCCAAAACTGATCAATCCTGAAGATGGATTTATATGTACGGCTAATAATGCACCAATGAGAGTTGATGGAGTCGAATATCCTGGCTATTATTCTCCCGGATACAGAGCAGCAAGAATAGAAGAAATAGTAAATAGTCAAAATACCTGGAGTCTGGATGGCATGAAACGTATTCAAAATGACGTTAAATCAAACAGAGATATCAAAATCAGAGATTTGATTTTAGGTTCATTTGATTTAAAAAACTTAAAAAGTGAAGGCCCGGTTTTTTCAGAAGCCATCAATAGGTTAACTGAATGGGATGGAAAATATGTAATAAACAGCATTAGTCCCACCATTTACACAAGTATAATTTATCATATTTTAAAGCAAGCCATGGCTGATGAACTGGGTGATTATCAATTTGAAAGAATGGTTAGTTCAAACCCGATGAGGTCGTCCATAGAGAGGTTATTTTTCAACGAATCATCTCCATGGTGGGATAATATTAAAACAGAGGATATTGCTGAAACCAGAAATCAGCAATTTGCTGAAGGATTAAGACTTGCACTTTCCGACCTCAACAAAAATCTGGGAGATGACTTATCGAAATGGCAATGGGGAAAAGTTCATACCCTTACACATATTCATCCAATCGGAAGAAAGAAGCCATTTGATATGGTTTTCAATATTGGACCTTTTGCCGATAAAGGCGGCAATGAGGTAATTGTAAAGGAAGCATATAAATATAGTGCACATGGACCTTATAAAGTTAAGTCAGGGCCTGCAATGCGTATGTTAGTTGACTTCGCCCAGCCCCAACAATCCCTCTCAATTATTCCCACAGGACAATCAGGAAATATTATGAGCCCTCATTATTCTGATCAGGCAAAAATGTTTGTAAACGGAGAATATCGGGTTCAGGAAATGGATAGAGTTAATTTAAAAGATTTCAGAGTCTTAACATTGACACCCTATTCATTTGCAAAATTCTAGAATCCTTCCAACCTTCCAATCAAACCAATCTGTTAATATTTTCACAAAGAAAGTCTCTCCTAATATTATTTAAAGTATTTTTGCAAATCAATTTTTGAACATATTTTAAAGATGGAAAAAGAAAAACTTTTTCAGGAATTCAGTTCGGTTACAACCGATGAATGGAAAGAAAAGATAATCAAGGATTTAAAAGGAGCCGACTACGATCGCAAACTAGTTTGGAAAACCAATAATGGTTTTGATTTAAAGCCATTCTATAGGAATGAGGATCTTAAGAATTTGGATTATTTGAATACACTTCCAGGTGATTTCCCATTTACAAGGGGTAATAATGCGATCTCAAAGGGATGGAAAGTAAACCAAGTGATTGAAGTTGACAGCATTGAAAAAGCCAACAAAAAGGCTCTTGAAATAAGAATGAAGGGAGTTGATTCACTGACATTTAATTTTAAACCTAAGCTTAGACCAAGTGAGAAGGATATTGAAAATCTCCTTGAAAATCTCCGTATCGATATTATTGAAGTTAATTTCAGATGTGATTTTCCATCAGAACTGATTAAAATTATCGACAATCTTGCCAGAAAATATAACCGTAATCTTGATGAAATAAAAGGAAGTGTTTTCTGTGACCCGATTTCAGTTGCTTCTGTTGGTGGAAACGTTTCAAAAGAAAATATTTTCAGTGAACTGGAAAACTGTTTAATTAAGGTGAATCATTTGTCGAACTTCCATTGCCTTACAATTGATGGCAGTATCTTTCATAATTCCGGTTCTTCAACAGTTAGTGAATTAGCCTTTACACTTGCAATTGCTGTTGAATATCTAAATCACCTGACTAAAAAGGGGTTCGATATTGATAATATAACACCACATATCAGGTTCACCTTTGCAACAGGCTCTTCATATTTTACTGAAATAGCAAAATTTAGGGCACTGAGGTATTTATGGGCTAAAATTGTCAATGAGTATGGAATTAGTGAAAGCAAATTCGCACAAACATATATTCATGCAGTTAGTTCCTTAAGAAATAAAACCATTTACGACCCATATGTAAACATGCTTCGTACAACTACCGAAAGCATGTCGGCAGCACTTGGTGGGGCAGACTCAATTACTGTACTACCTTTCGATATTGCTAAAGGAGAAAACTCTGAATTGGGAATAAGGATTGCCAGAAACCAACAATTACTTCTTAAAGGTGAATCACATTTTGATAAGGTAAATGATGCCGTTGCAGGATCCTACTATATTGAAAATATTACCAATGAATTAATTGAAAAGTCATGGGAACTATTTCTTCAGGTGGATGAAAAAGGGGGATATTTAAAATCCTTCGAGAACGGTTTTGTCACAGAAAGAATTGAATCAGAGGCGGCAAAATTAAAAACTGATATTGACACAAGAAGAAAATCTGTCCTTGGCACAAATCAATACCCTAATAATATTGAGTTTATCAATAACTTTAAAAATGAAGTTAAAGTTACAGATAACAAACTCGCATTAAAACCATTTAGGAACTCATTGGATTTTGAAAATCTAAGGTTGAGAACAGATATTTTTTCACAGAACAGTCCAAGACCAAAAGTATGGATGTTCACATATGGAAATCTCACAATGCGAAAAGCAAGAGCGCAGTTTTCCGCTAACTTTTTTGGATGTGCAGGTTATGAAACAATGGACAATTTAGGTTTTGAAACAGTAGATGCAGGAATTGAGGCAGCAAAAACTGAAAATCCTGACATTGTTGTTATCTGCAGTTCAGATGAAGAATACAAAGAAATTGTTTTACCAATATTCAAAGCACTAAAAGACAAATCTATTATTGTTCTGGCAGGCTATCCAAAGGATATTATAGAAGAACTTAAATCAAATGGATTTACAAATTTCGTTCATGTTAAAACTAATGCTCTTGAGGAACTTATGAGGTATCAAGATGAGTTAGGAGTTGTTTAGTCGGTTGCTGGTTACTAGTTGCTGGTTTATGACTAACAAACTGATATATTATTTGAAACTGAAAAATTATGAGTAGTTATAACGATTTAGATATTTACAAATTAGCATATAAGCAAGCCATTGAAGTTCATGATATGTCATTAACACTACCAAAATATGAACTTTTTGAGCAAAGTAGCCAAGTAAGAAGATCCACCAAAACAATTAAAGATACAATTGCGGAGGGATATGGACGCAGAAGATATAAAGCTGATTTTATTAAATTTCTGGTATATGCACAATCATCATGCGATGAAATTCTATCACAATTAAATATGATAAGCGATATTCATTTTAAAGAAAACCCCTTAGTTAATTTAATTAATAGATACGATATACTCGGAAAGAAAATAAATAAGTTTATTGAATATGTAGAAAAGAACTGGAACAATAACCAGTAACAAGAAACCAGCAACCAATAACACATTTAAAAATGAAACCAAACTTCAAAAATATAAACATAAAATCCAGTCCAAAAAGTAATTTGACAAATGCTGAATGGGAAACCAAAAACAGCATTGCCGATGCAGACTGGACAACAGCAGAACAAATAAATTTGAAAGCTGTTTATACGGAAAAGGATCTTGAAGGAATTGAGCATCTCAATTATGCTGCCGGTCTCCCTCCATTTTTAAGAGGACCTTATTCAAGCATGTATGCATCCCGCCCCTGGACTATCAGACAATATGCCGGATTCTCAACCGCTGAAGAATCAAATGCATTTTATCGCCGCAATCTTGCTGCCGGACAGAAAGGTCTTTCTGTTGCATTCGACCTGGCCACGCACCGAGGCTATGACTCTGACCACGAGCGTGTTGTAGGGGATGTTGGCAAGGCTGGCGTTGCAATTGACTCCATACTGGATATGAAGATTCTTTTCGATGAAATTCCATTGAATAAAATCTCGGTTTCAATGACAATGAATGGTGCAGTACTTCCTATAATGGCATTTTATATTGTTACTGCTTTGGAGCAGGGAGCAAAACTTGACGAACTATCAGGTACCATTCAAAATGATATTTTGAAGGAATTTATGGTAAGAAACACCTATATCTATCCTCCGGAACCTTCAATGAAAATTATTGCTGACATTTTTGAGTATACCTCACAGAAGATGCCAAAGTTCAATTCCATTTCTATTTCGGGTTACCATATGCAGGAGGCAGGGGCAACTGCAGATATTGAGTTAGCTTACACATTGGCAGATGGACTCGATTATATCCGTACGGGAATCAAGGCCGGACTGGATATTGATGTTTTTGCCCCCCGACTATCATTTTTCTGGGGATTGGGGATGAATCATTTTATGGAAATTGCGAAACTCAGAGCAGGACGTATGCTTTGGGCTAAGATCGTAAAACAATTCAATCCAAAAAACCCTAAATCGATGGCTTTAAGGACTCATACTCAAACATCGGGATGGAGTCTCACGGAACAAGACCCTTTTAACAACGTAGCCCGCACCTGTGTTGAAGCAATGGGAGCAGTATTAGGACATACACAATCTCTTCATACCAATGCTCTTGATGAGGCAATTGCATTACCAACAGACTTTTCCGCCAGAATTGCCAGAAACACACAAATCTACATACAAGAAGAAACTGATGTATGTAAATCTGTTGACCCATGGGCAGGTTCCTATTATGTTGAGAAACTAACAAAAGATATCGCAGACAAAGCATGGGCACTTATTGAAGAAATTGAAGAAATGGGAGGTATGTCAAAAGCAATTGATACCGGTCTTCCTAAAATGAGGATTGAAGAAGCCTCCGCAAGAAAGCAAGCCCGTATCGATTCCAATAAAGATATTATTGTGGGAGTTAATAAATACCGACTTGAAAAAGAGGATCCGTTGGATACTCTTGATATTGATAATACAGCGGTTAGGAAAGCACAGTTGGAGAGGCTGGCAAAACTAAAGGCTGACAGAAATGAAGATAAAGTAAAGGAAAACTTGAATGCTATTACAAAGGCGAGTGAAACAGGTGAAGGCAATTTACTGGCACTAGCAATAGAAGCAGCAACGAACAGAGCCAGTCTTGGAGAAATATCTTATGCCATGGAAAAAACATTTGGAAGATACAAAGCAACCATTCGCTCCATTTCCGGAGTTTATTCTGCTGAAGCAGGAAAGGAAGAGTCTTTTATAAAAGCACACCAACTTGCTGATGATTTTGAAAAAATGGGAGGACGCCGTCCACGAATAATGATTGCAAAAATGGGACAGGACGGTCATGATAGAGGAGCAAAGGTGGTGGCAACAGGATATGCCGATATTGGATTTGATGTTGATATCGGACCTTTATTTCAAACACCGGCAGAGGCTGCCCGCCAGGCAGTTGAAAACGATGTACATATTTTGGGAGTTTCAAGTCTGGCCGCCGGACATAAAACACTAGTTCCACAAGTAATTGAAGAACTAAAGAAGAATGGCCGTGAAGATATTATGGTAATCGTAGGTGGTGTAATCCCGCCACAAGATTATCAGTTTTTATATGATAACGGAGTAGTTGCTATTTTCGGACCAGGAACAGTTATTACTGAGGCTGGGGTAAAAATGTTGGAACTGTTGATTGAAGCAAGGAAATAGATTGCTGCTGAATTAGTTGTAATCTACCAGTGGCGGAATTGGTAGTAATTGAGTAAATATATCAAAGCCAAACTACACGAAGCATTTCAAACTCCATACCCATCTTTGCGGGCTTGTTTCTTTTTATGCTCAAAATGTCTCATGCCTTTTTCGGTGGCAATGTTTACAACGAAACTTTCAAACATCTGCATAAAAAAAGTTGAAAAGGAGAAATCCTCCGGTGGAAAATTATCAGGATCATGAAGATCAAGAAGTCGTGATATATATAGACGAGCAATTAACTCAATACTAACATCATCGCGGTAAAGCCCCTGTCCAATCCCTTTTCTTAGATTTATCCTTATTTTATCGGATATAAAGTCAATACGCTTTTGTATGTGCTTTTGGAAAATTACAGGGTATTGCTCCTTGTATTTATGGGTTACTGATGGACTAAAACTAAAAAATCCTGAAGCCATTTCACGACTAACCTTAAATAGTATGTCGATAGCATCCTCATTCAAGTCAAAATTGTTCTCAATAAAAATATGCTCAAATATCTTCCGCTCGTTTTGCAGTACATATTCAACAAGTTTGCTGTTGGTAGTGATTTTGTTTTTCTTGAGTTCTGCAGCTAATTCCGGTTGCTTACTTAACTCAGAAATGGTAATTTTTTCAATACCATTCCTATTCGCAATCTCACGTATTTTACTCAATAAAACTTTTAATTCCCCATTCATAAACCTAAGGGTAAGATTGTGTATTTAGTCGCAAAATTAGAAAATTTGTTATATACAGATGAACTTGATATAAAGTTTATCAACTGACTAATCAACCATTAGCATCTTTTTCTTTTGTAAACTACTTGAAGATGAGAGTACAAAATAATAAACGCCACTACTCAAATTATATTCTGCCGGAGTGAAACTAATCTCATATTTCCCGATTTCATAATCTTCATTATTAATCAAATTTGTAATTCTTCTGCCAAATACATCATAAACAACAAGGCTCACGGTTTCATTCTTTAAGAGTTTAAAAGAGATGTATGTTGATTCCCTAAATGGGTTTGGATAGTTTTGAGAAAGACTTAATGGTATGGCTTCTTTGGTTTCTCTGATATCTACTGATAAATCAATTATTGCTGTCCAGAGAGACCTACTGGTTCCTTCAGCCCGTATCCATACTGGTCGCACCTGTCCATCGTGGGCTGTAATATTATTATAATCACCAAAGAAAACTGAAGAACTGGGGTAAAACTCACTGTCACTTATTAATATATTTTCAAAGGTTTCTCCCCCATTAGTAGATCTTGCAAGAAAAACATCAGTTCCTTTATCTTCATGATTTCTTCTATCATAAAACACTATTAAGATATCACCATTGGTTTGGTCAATTGTCATCCAGGTAAAAAACTGATGTTTGCCTGCCTCATCATTATTCACCCTAACAACTTCAGACCAGGTATCACCATCATCTGTCGATTTTGTAATCCAGACATCAGTATCATCTTCACCATTCCTCTGATCGGTCCAGTTAACGTATATGGTCCCTCTTGTTTCTGTATAACTAATATCACAGCAAGTAATTGGCAAACCGTTACACCTGCTTATACCAGGAATGTCATATGCCCATCCACCAGGCTGATCTGAAACAAAAATATCTTCGTCAAGCCATGTTTCACCCTCATCATAAGAGCGATCAAAAACAATTCCTTCAGGACCGGACCATGCAACGAAAATCTCGCCATTTGGACCAACTGCCGGAACTGCACCTTCTGTTGTATTATCATCATCCACACAATCACCCGAAACCTCATTTATCTGTATGGCCTCCGACCATGTTTCACCCGCATCAGTTGATTTACTAAACTGAATATTACTAAATTTATCAGGATCAGATGTGCCATATTGATCAAACTGAGTCCATGTTACATAGATATTATTGTTTGCACTATCAACAACAGCCCATTCCTTATCCTGAGCTTTATTACCATCTAGGCCCATATAACTTCCATCATTCCATTGAAAAGTATCAAAATCAAATTTCTGACTAACAATACGGTCAATCCAACTGCCATTAACAGGATTCGACAAATGAAGAAAATAAAAATCTCCTGCAGTATCCACTATTATACAAGGATCGCCCCAAACCCCAAATTCAGGAGAGTCTAAATAGCCTGCGGTCCATGAAAAGCCCCCATCTTCCGACACAAAGTATTTATCAGTATTTGCACCCGCCACCAGATGATTTGGATTTTTAGGATCCATACTTATGGATGGTTCGTTAGGTCCATAAGCATTGCTTATCATTATATTTTGATACTGTGAAAAACTACTTATCGTAATAACGAAAGCAATTAAAAGTAAAATTGTTTTTTTCATTATCAAGCATTTAATACAATAGACAATTAACAAATATAATTGGTTGTAAACAATTATCCTAAAATCAAGTTTTCAAAACCACTTATCTAAGCTGTATATTAACCTGAATTCAATCTAAGATTTGTACTTAGATTATAAGTAAATTTGTATTTTTGACCGATCACAAAGATATTGATTTTATGAGAAAACTTGCTCTGCACTGGCAGATTTTAATTGCTCTTCTATTAGCCATTGCCTATGGCTTGTATTTCTCGACTAATTATATTTTAACAAAAGAATCTCTTCATACCCTTGCCGAAAAGAAAGTTTCTAATGCTGTTATTACTAACATTACTGTTCTAGAAGACAAAGAATACTCAACCCTTACTGAGTTTAGAGAGGATTTAAAGTTAAACCTCAATCCCGATCAATTAAAAAGTTACGAAACAAATATCATTAAAGCTGCATACTCAAATACAGCAGTTGATAATGTTAGTTGGATGGGTGATATTTTTATGCGAGCACTTAAAATGCTCATTATCCCTTTAATACTATCCTCTTTAATCTCCGGGATAACAAATATAGGGTCAGGAGCAAATCTTGGTCGTTTGGGTGGTAAGACCATATTATTTTATCTAAGCACCAGTTTTTTCGCAATTATTACAGGACAAATATTGGTAAATATCATAAAACCCGGCATTGGAGCACAGGTCAACTTCATACAGGAAGTAGAAGGCTTAGTTGAAAAACAAAGAGGGTTTAAAGAAATTCTGGTGGATATTATCCCAGAGAATATTTTTACTGCAATGGTTGAAAATGATATGTTGTCAATTATTTTCTTTGCTTTACTTTTTGGCTTCTTTATCACAAAACTTGGTAAAAAACATAGTGAATTTCTACAGCAATTCTTTACTTCTATTTTCGAAGTAATGATGAAAGTAACTCTCTTTGTAATCAAATTTACTCCCTTAGGAGTGTTCGGACTCGTAGCAAAAACCGTAGCCGATCAGGATGATTTTGCCGGCCTTGTTAATAGCATGGGACTTTATATGCTTACTGTAATTATTGCACTCAGCATTCACGGTTTTGTAACTCTTCCATTGATTGTGAAATTCGTTGGAAAAGCAAATCCACTTAAGCATCTCAAAAACATGACCACGCCGTTATTGACTGCTTTTTCTACATCATCTTCGGCGGCCACACTGCCATTGACAATAAATGCTGTTGAGCAAAAATCGGGAGTATCAAATAAAATAA
>Ga0164315_10004243_pt1 | contig 11115 bp, 9 predicted proteins | sample GuaBasSedimGuay6_FD_113737 | JGI IMG/M metagenome (GOLD analysis project Ga0164315, IMG submission 113737) | Subseafloor sediment microbial communities from Guaymas Basin, Gulf of California, Mexico - Guay6, Core 4569-2, 0-3 cm | ecosystem: Environmental > Aquatic > Marine > Hydrothermal vents >...
ATCACGTGCAGAGCCTTTCTTGACATTTCTGTTACGACAATGTCTTTCGTGCACTTGGTCACAGCGGACTCTCACTTGAACAGCCGCGGGACTAAATCTTTAAAAAAAGAGCCCGCAAACACCGCCACTGCCGCTACGATATATCTTTTGCAGGCCGCCGAGCCTGTCTAGAAACTTGGGAGTGGTCTATTGAATTTCGATTTCATCATTGTCGGTGCTGGCTCTGCCGGCTGCGTGCTCGCTAACCGTTTGACTGAAAGCGGCCGCCATACCGTGCTACTGCTCGAAGCAGGCAAAGATGACAACAGCCTGATCGTGAAAATGCCGAAAGGCTTTGGCAAGCTGCTGTTTGATCAACACCACGTGCGCCGCTTTAACACCGAACCGGAACCGGGCAACGGCAACGCAGCGGAATCCTGGCCAAGAGGCCGGATGATGGGTGGTTCCAGCACCGTTAACGGGCTTTTTTACACCCGCGGCCAGGCACAGGATTTTGACGACTGGGAAGAGCTGGGCAACCAAGGCTGGGGCTGGAAGGATATCGGTCCCTGCTTCAAAGCCATGGAAGACCACGAACTCGGCGAAGATGAGGTACGCGGCGTAGGCGGTCCCTTACACATCAGCAATCACCCCAACCCCAACCAGATCTGCGATGCGGCGATTAAGTCAGGAGAAAGACTCGGCCTTGAAGCCCGGGACGACCTCAACCGACCGGAGCAGGAGGGTATCGGCTACGTGCAGTTCACCATCCGCGATGGCCGCCGAGAGGATGCCGCTACCGCGTTTGTGCGCCCAATTATGCAGCGTAAAAACCTGACAGTGGTCACCAGTTTTCTCACCGAAAAAATTCTGCTCGAAGGCAACCAGGCCGTGGGCATTGTCGGCAAGCAAAATGGTCAATCAGTAGAGTACCGGGCAAACAAGGAAGTGTTAATTACCGCCGGTACTATTCAATCGCCCCAGCTGTTGCAACTCTCCGGAATCGGCGCGGCGGACCACCTTAATTCACTCGGCATAGACGTGGTCCACGACCTGCCCGGCGTAGGTCAGAACCTGCGCGAACACCGGATGATGATGGTGCAGTACAGCCTGAAACAACCAATCAGTCTGAATCGTGAATTTGGCGGCTGGCGGCTGGTAAAAAACCTGGTGCAGTACCTGTTTAATCGGAAAGGGCTGATGGCCACCGGCTCCCATGATGTGGTCGCTTTCGTGCGCAGCGACGAGCAGATGACCCGACCGGACATAGAACTGGTGGTGGCTCCCTTCTCATTGAAACCTGCGCGAATGTCAGGTCAGCCGGAAGATATGTCCGTGGAGTTTGAAAAGGCCCACGGCATGCAAATTTTTGGCTACCAGACGCGGCCAGAAAGCCAGGGGAGCGTGATGATTACCTCCACTGACCCGGCGGCTGACCCGACCATTAAATCGGGTTTTTTCAGCCATCAAACCGATTACAACCTCAGTGCTAAGGTGATGCACAAAATCCGCGAACTTGCTTCACAGCCCCCCCTGTCTAACCTGTTGATCGAAGAGACCAGCCCCGGCAGCCATGTGCAATCAGCCGAAGCAATTATGGAATTTCACAGCTCGATGGGGGGACCGGTCGCCCACCCGGCTGGCACCTGCAAAATGGGTAATGACGGCATGGCCGTGGTCGATGAGCGCCTACGGGTACACGGCATTAAAGGGTTACGGGTTGTCGACTGCTCAATTATGCCCACCCTGGTGTCGGCTCATACCAACGCAGCCACTATGGCCTTGGCATGGCGTGGCGCCCAATTGATTGAGGGAGACTGGCAATAGAGCTGACCACTGCAAAGAGAATCAGCGATGCCGCTGTTTAACCTCGGCTTCCGGCCGTTCTTTCTCGCCGCAGGGCTTTTTTCTGCAGTGGCGATGATTGCCTGGGGATTCGCCTATCCCGGGCTAATAACATTGCCGCTGAACCTGCCAGCGATGTTCTGGCACGGTCATGAGATGATCTTTGGTTACGCGGTGGCGGTCATCGCTGGTTTTTTACTCACCTCGGTACGTAACTGGACTGGGTTGCCGACCCCCCGCGGGTGGCCGCTGGTGGGACTGGTGGGACTGTGGCTAGCCGCCAGAGCGGCTTTCTGGAACGGCCACCTGTTGTTAGCCATGGGCGCAGACCTGCTATTTGCCCTGGCATTGCTGCTGAGTCTGCTCACACCGTTAATCCGAACCCGGCAAACCGCACAGATTGGTTTAATGAGCTGGCTGATTTTACTGTTGGCCAGCAACCAGTTATTTTATCTGATTACGGCAGAGCTGTCCGCCCCCTGGCTACCGAATACCGTCAACTTGCGCCAGCCATTAATGGCTGGTCTTTATGTTCTGGTCGCTTTCGTGCTGCTGATGATTGGGCGCCTGCTGCCGGCCTTTACCCGTATGGCCACCGGCGGCAAGGTTGAACTAGTTGAATTAGCTGGTGGTACTCAAACTAAATCAGTGATGACGCTGCTAATGGTGCTGTTTGTTCTACTCGCTCCCAACTGGCTAAATTCACCCACCGCCACGGCACTGGCTGAAATCACCGCCCTGTTGCTTGCCGTGCTACACGGCTACCAACTCTGGCGTTGGCGCCATCGAGAGATCGCCGCTCGGCCATTGCTCTGGGTAATCTATGCCGCTTACCTGTTTTTCGTTATCGGATTTCTCGCCTACGCCGCACAACCTCTCGGCGTTCCGGGCATCGTAGCCACCCACGCACTTGCCGTCGGAGGCGTTGGCCTGGCAACACTGGGACTGATGGCTCGGGTGGCGTTAGGCCATACCGGCAGGGATGTCTATCATCCCCCAAAATTGATTTTGCCGATGATATTGCTGTTGGTAACGGGCTCAGTGTTAAGAGTCTGCACCCCGGTGCTATTCCCTCAGTTTTATCTGCAGGGGGTAATCATTGCGCAATTTTTCTGGGTTGCCGCTTTTCTCGCTTTCCTACTGGTATACACGCCTATGCTGGTTACCACTCGGCCGGATGGCAAACCGGGCTAAACAAGCACTTCTAACCCGAGCCTTAGCAGGCTAAAATCTGCGCGCTCTGACAGCCTCCGCTGCCTGCCTTCTGACCGACCCGACTGATGCTCGGCCCTGCCTGGAATTGTGTTGAAAAACCGTATTGCCCAACTGCTCGCCAACGCCGCCGCTCAACTACACGCCGATGGACAACTACCGGATCCGGTAGACCCCGGAACCATAACCGTTGAGCGCAGCCGTGACGATGGTCACGGTGACTTTGCTAGCAATCTGGCGCTGGCACTGGCCAAATCCGCCAAAACCAAACCCCGTGACCTGGCAGAACGACTGGTCGCTGCGCTGCCCGCAGACGATGCAGTTGAAAAGATCGAAATTGCCGGACCCGGGTTTATCAATTTTTTTCTCAAGCTCGCGAGCTTGAACAGTGTGGTAGCGGATGTACTGGCCGCCGGGCAAACCTATGGCCGAAGTGATATGGGTGACGGCCGCAAAATACTCCTCGAGTACGTATCTGCGAACCCTACCGGACCACTGCATGTAGGTCATGGCCGAGGCGCGGCTTACGGATCGGCCCTCGCGGCGTTATTGCAGTTCACCGGTTACAAGGTGGAGCAAGAGTATTACGTTAACGATGCGGGCCGGCAGATGGACATTCTTGCCACCAGCATCTGGCTGCGTTATCTGCAGGCTGGCGATATTAAACTCACGTTTCCACAAGCCGGTTATAAAGGCGATTACATTCTCGACCTGGCCAGCTCGTTACGCGAACAGTCAGGCACAGCGCTACAACACTCTGCGAAGGCAGTTTTCAAAGATTTGCCACTTGACGAAAATAGTGGCGAAGGCGGTGATAAAGAGACACATATCGATGGCCTGATTGGCCGCGCTAAAAGCCTGCTAGAAGATCACTACGCCACCGTACACGCCCTCGGCAAGAACAGCATCGTCGCCGACATTCGCGCCGATCTAGAGGAGTTTGGCGTCACCTACGACCACTGGTTTGAAGAGAGCAGCCTGGTGAAAAGTGGTGCAGTAAAACGTGCACTTGAGACTCTTCAAGAAACCGGGCACCTCTACCAACGTGACGGTGCCCAATGGTTTCGCTCAACCGAATTTGGCGACCAGAAGGACCGGGTAGTAATTCGTGAAAACGGTGAGCCGACCTATTTTGCTACCGACATCGCCTACCACCTGGGGAAACTGGAACGTGGATTTGACCAGCTTACCGATATTTGGGGCTCCGATCACCACGGATATGTACCGCGAGTGAAGGCCTCCATAACGGCGCTGGGGCAGGATGCCCAGAAACTGGAAGTGTTGCTGGTGCAGTTTGCCGTGCTTTACCGGGGCAACGAGAAAATTTCCATGTCTACCCGTAGCGGCGATTTCGTTACCCTACGCGCCCTGCGCGATGAGGTCGGCAACGATGCCACCCGCTTTTTTTACCTGATGCACAAAGCCGATCAGCACATGGATTTTGACCTTGAGCTGGCGAAATCAAACTCGAACGACAACCCGGTGTTCTACGTCCAGTATGCCCACGCCCGTATTTGTAGTGTCGTTCGACAACTGGCCGAATCAGGCCGCGACCTCAACGACACCCAAGCCAACTACGAGCTACTCGCCGAACCTCATGAGCAGGTACTGATCACCCAATTGGCACGGTTCCCGGAGCTAATCATCAGCGCTGCAAGCAAACACGAACCCCACAGCATTACCTATTATCTGCGTGAATTAGCCAACGGATTGCACAGCTATTACAACGCCCACCAATTTCTGGTCGAAGATGACTGCATTTGTAAAACCCGTATCGACCTGATATTGGCCGTACAAACCCTACTCGCAACAGGATTAATGCTGCTTGGCGTAACTGCGCCAGAGCGCATGTAACCACACCATGCGCGATTACAAAAAAAAATCGTCTAAACCAACGCGGCGAAAACAGCCTCAGCAGACCGGGATCAAACCGGGGCGCGCATTTATCGCCGGTCTGATAATGGGTGTGGCGCTAACACTGACCGTGCAGAACTGGAGCCAGGTTCGCCACTTCCTGTTAGGACCTGCCACCGAAGAACCTGTTAAAAAACAGGCAACAACCCCGAAAACCGACGACGAAATAGAATTTGAGTTCTACACCCGACTACCAAAAATGGAAGTGCCGATAGACACCACGGTGGAAGAAGCTCGCGACAAAAAAGAGCGTGAAAAATACTACTACATGCTGCAAGTCGGATCTTTTGACCGGCGGGCAGATGCAGAGCGACTAAAAGCACAGTTGGCACTGCTTGGAGAGGTGGCAACGATTCAGGATGTATCGGTAAACGGCACTACGATGCACCGGGTGCGGCTAGGTCCGTTTAACAGCTCGCGCAAACTCAACTCGATCGAAGCACGCCTCACCCGGGAAAATATTCCCACCATGGCGCTGAAGATTCGCAAACCTGATTGAGATAATCAGGGAGAAATAGCCCCGCCCTGCGCTCAGCACCGCCTGAGCAAAACCAGCCAACTCGATCCCATCCAACGACCAGGTTTTGAGTGGCTAAAATCCCGGTGAGGAAAATCTGCTGACACCTACGTCACTCCAGAAAGCGATTAGTTGAACACAGCCGCCTAAAGCCACTGCTTTTGTTGACGATATCAACAGGTGGCTAAATCGATTTCACTTGCTACAGCCAGCCGGTCTTCGTATGCCGCATACCCTTGAATTGATACTAACGAAAACATCGCGGCGGGCGTACAACGCTACACATTACCTACACTAGCGTCAGGGCAAAACCAGGAGCAAGGCCATTGTTAGCCGGCTGCCACCCTGGCTCAGCGCACCAAGTAACCATTATCCGGAGTGTTTCTCTTCGTCGGAGCTGTCCAATGCCTACTCTTATTCGTACTTTTGCACCACTGCTTGCTCTGTTGATCTCCGGCTCTTCGGTAGCAGCAGAAACTCTTTATCGGTGGGTCGATGAAACTGGTCAGGTAACCTACCAGGGACAAGCCCCGATAAAGGAGAGCTTTACGCGTGAGGAGATAAAATCTGCAAGCGGCGATATCGATCAAGCCGGTATTCAAAACGCAACCGTTATCTTCTACGCGGTAGAAAATTGTAAGGCCTGTGACCTCGCCCGACGCGACTTGAAAATACGAAAAATAAAGTTCTCTGAGATAAATCCTGAACTGGACTCGGCAGCCGGCAAGTCGTTGATCGAGCGTTTTGGCAAGGTTGAGGTACCGCTCATTATGGTCGGCGATGCGGCTGTGAAAGGTTACAACCCGGTCTGGCTTCAGACAGCATTGGAAAAAGCCAGGATAGTTTCACCTACAAAGGACACAGCAGGGCCTTAAGCAAGAAAATTCTTGGATAGAGTTAACACCGCAGGGAATCTTCGTCGTTCTGACCCTCGCCGACGACGGGTCTAGCTAACGATTAAGCATCATCCATATGCAAATCACGTATTTTGCGGGTAATGGTATTTCGGCCCCAACCCAGTAGTGCCGCCGCATCCTGGCGCCGTCCGCCGGTGCGCTCCAGGGCAGCCGAGATCATCACTTTTTCAAATGCTGGCAGCGCCTCATCCATCAACGCTGATGATCCGCTCATCAGCCGCTGATTCGCCCATCCACGCAATGCCTGTTGCCAGTCGATCTCCGGCCGGACACCAGAATCGTTAAGCACCTCGGGCGGCAAATCTTCCGCATGTACCCGGTGACTAGGGGTCATCACGGTTAGCCAACGGGCAATGTTTTCGAGTTGGCGTACGTTACCCGGCCAACCAAATTCCCCCAAAATTTCCAATGCCTCCGGATTCAGACTTTTACGCTCAGCATCAAGTTCCCCGGCGGCCCTGGACAAAAAGTGTTCCAACAGGGCCGGTATATCTTCGCTACGTTCGCGCAACGCTGGCACGCGAATACGGACGACATTCAGTCGATGAAACAGGTCCTCACGAAATTCACCCTCGGCCACCTCTTCTTCGAGATCTTTATGGGTCGCTGCGATCACCCGTACATCAACCTGAATAGGTGCATGCCCGCCGACTCGATAGAATTCACCCTCGGCGAGTACCCGCAACAGCCGGGTTTGCAATTCCGCGGGCATATCGCCAATTTCATCAAGGAACAAGGTGCCATTATTGGCCTGCTCAAAACGTCCCTGACGGGCCGTCTGCGCACCCGTAAAGGCGCCTTTTTCATGGCCGAACAATTCCGATTCCAGCAAATCGCGGGTAATTGCAGCCATATTCAACGCTATAAAGGGTTTGTCTGCCCTTGGGCTGTGGCGATGCAACGCACTGGCAATAAGTTCCTTGCCAGTACCAGATTCCCCGGTAATGAGCACATTGATGCTCGATTTAGAGAGCCGACCGATGGCGCGGAACACTTCCTGCATCAGCGGAGCAGAACCGATTATCTCCGTTTGCCCCTGCATATCAACGTTCGGATCGGGTTGCGCAGACTCGCCCTGACTTAATGCTCTTTCGACCAGCTCAATTGCGTCGTCAATATCAAACGGCTTCGGCAAATACTCAAATGCACCACTTTGAAAAGCCGAAACTGCACTCTCCAACCCGGCATGGGCGGTGGTAATGATCACCGGCACTTCAGGCACGGCATCGTTAAGATGACGTAACAGCTCAAAACCATCCATACCAGGCATACGGATATCAGTAATGATGACTCTGGGTTGATCGGACTCTATGGCTTTAACCACCTCACGTCCAGACTCGAACTCATCACAGGCTATCCCTGCCCCTTTCAATGCGCGAGAGAGCACCCAACGAATTGATCGATCATCATCAACTATCCAAACTCTATTCAGGGCGGTCATGGCTGGTGGCTCGCAATCGTAAGATAGATTGAAAAAACAGTTCGTCCTGGCTGACTGGTGAAACTGATGAGCCCGCCCTGTTGACTGATTAACGACTGGGCAATCGGCAACCCCAGGCCAGTCCCTTCGGCTCGCCCCGTAATCAATGGGTAGAAAATCTGTTCCTGTAAATCCGCAGGAATCCCCGGGCCACTATCCACAATATCGACTTGCGCGACTAATCGGTGACGCTGGGTACCAATGGTCATGTTTCGCCGGACCCGAGATTTAATTTCAATTTCCCCCACTTCGCCCGCGTCCGTAAGCGCCTGCATGGCATTACGAACAATATTTAGAAACCCCTGAATTAACAACTCAGCATCACCCATGATTTCAGGAATACTCGGATCATAATTGGTCCGTAGATGCGTGGTATCAGGCAGTTCAACTAAAACAAGTGCGCGCACCCGCTGGAGTACCTCATGGAGATTAACTCGGACCATATTGGGCGCCTCGTTACGCGCCAACATCCGGTTTACCAGACGCGTAAGTCGATCGGCTTCACCTAAAATTACAGCCGTATATTCACGCAACGTTTCGCTTGGCAGCTCGCGATCTAGGAGTTGAGCAGCCCCACGCAACCCACCAAGGGGGTTTTTTATTTCGTGGGCAAAACCACGCAACATCCCCTCGCTAATCTGGCGTAATGCCTGCACTTCCGCATCGCGCATCATTGTTGGCGAGGCATCAGCAACAGCAAATTCAATCAACAGGCCGTCATCTGAATCTGCGCCCGCCAGCGGGCTAACCGCGCAACTAAAGGTACGCGCCGAACCAGTGCCCGTCACCACACTGACATCATGCTGTGTCATCGGTGTCTGCTCGTTGCTGACTATCGCGAGCATATCCTTATATTCATCAACATTGATCCAAACCTTGCCAACTGGACTACCGGTCAGTCGATTTGCACTCACACCAAAAATGTTTTCTGCGGCGCTGTTTATATCCAGCACGGTTAAATCACGAGCCAGCACTACAACTGCAGTCTGTAACAGGTCGAAATAACCGATCGAACTAGTTATTACCTGCGCTGGAGAGGGCTTACCGATGACTGGCTTCAGTTCCCGGATCGGTGCTGGGCGCGGACAGCCGTCCGGTGAACATTTATAGTAATAATTTCGCTTTGTATAACTATCTGGTCCTTCTCATCCTGGATTTGCAACTGCAGAGAATGAGCCCCACGCTCGAGCCGGCCAGTTTGAAAGAAAGGAGAGCGAACACCAACACCGGAGGCAACGCCATCAACCAATAAAATGACACGGTCTCCCTTCCTTAAGCCTGGGCTCAGTTTCCCACTTACTGCGATGACGTCGGCTTCCTCGTTTCGGAAAGTTGCGTCAGCACCCGGCGTACTGATAGCCAGAACACTATAGCTAAAGTCCTCCTCAACAGTCGGTGACGGCGGAAGCTTTAGTCCGTTAGATGGTTGAATCATTGGGGTTTCGATAACGACAGGTTTTGCTCCTCTGCCCGCCTGGTCTGAAAACTCTATACTGCCATCGGACCCTTTAGAGCGGTAGACAGTCACCGCTTCGTCCGCTGCCCGTACCTGTCCACCACTCAACAGCGCACAGGCTGACAAAACACACAAACCGTTTCGCAATACAGTGAGATTAATTACACCTTTAATCCAATACTCCAACATTTCACCTCGCGTTGATTCAGGCGTTGTCATCTGACACTACCTGAATCAAGAATTAACAGCTGTAATACATGTCGAACTCAACCGGATGGCTGGTCTGACGTAGCCGGGTGACCTCTTCCATTTTCAGACCGATATAGCCGTCGATCATATCGTCAGAAAATACCCCACCAGCAGTCAGGAACCCACGGTCCTGATCAAGGGCTTCTAGCGCCTGATCCAGCGATGAGCAAACCGTAGCGATTCCTTTGGTCTCTTCTGGGGGTAAATCATAAAGATCTTTGTCCATTGGTTCACCCGGGTCTATTTTATTGGCGATACCATCCAGACCGGCCATGAGCAATGCAGCAAAAGTGAGATAACTATTCCCGGAAGCATCAGGAAAACGCACCTCCACCCGACGCCCCTTAGGCGAAGAAACAAAAGGGATACGCACAGAAGCGGAACGATTTCGCGCCGAGTAGGCTAACATCACCGGCGCTTCAAATCCCGGTACCAGACGTTTGTAACTGTTAGTAGTGGCGTTGGTAAAAGCATTAATCGCGCGGGCGTGCTTAAAAACCCCTCCGATGTAATGCAAGGCAGTTTCTGAAAGACCGCCATAGAGATCACCACTGAATAGATTCTGCCCATCTTTGGCAAGCGACTGGTGAACATGCATACCACTACCATTGTCACCTACCAGGGGTTTAGGCATAAAAGTCGCTGTTTTGCCGTAATTATGAGCAACATTCGAGACAATATATTTAAGAATCAGTACTTCATCTGCCTTGCGTACCAGAGTATTAAACTCAGTACCAATTTCACACTGGCCGGCGGTAGCCACCTCATGGTGATGAACTTCTACCGGAACACCCATCTCTTCAAGCGTCAGACACATAGCTGCGCGCATATCATGTAGGGAATCGACAGGAGGCACTGGAAAGTAACCTCCCTTGATACCGGGCCGGTGACCAATATTGCCTTCTTCAAAAACACTGCCCGAGTTCCAGTTGCCTTCCTCGGAATCAACTTCTACAAAACAGCCGTTTGCCGTGTCATTCCAACGCACATCATCAAATACGAAAAATTCGGGTTCTGGACCAAAATAAGCCGTATCGGCGATACCAGTTTGCTGCATATAAGCTTCCGCGCGCTTCGCAAGAGATCTTGGACAGCGGTCATACCCCTGACGGGTATGTGGGTCGAGCACGTCACAACGAAGATTAATAGTGACATCATCAGTAAATGGGTCAAGCACGGCAGACGCCGCATCGGGGGCTAACACCATGTCTGATTCGTTAATGCCTTTCCAGCCAGCGATTGAAGATCCATCAAACATTACCCCCTCTTCAAACAGGTCTTCATCCACTCTGTTAGCTGGCACGGTAAGGTGTTGCTCTTTACCTTTGGTATCAACAAACCGAAAGTCGACAAACTTTACATTTTGCTCTTCGATAGTTTTTAAGACATCTGCAGCAGACATAGTTTTCGCACTCCGCACCTAAAAAAATAAAGAAAAATTTAATCTAACTTATTTGGAGAAAAAGACCTACAAACTAACTATATTTCTCGACAAACAACCACTCAACAATTTGACTAACTCGATCCTGAAATGCGTCAGCAACCA
>Ga0164315_10004244_pt1 | contig 11113 bp, 7 predicted proteins | sample GuaBasSedimGuay6_FD_113737 | JGI IMG/M metagenome (GOLD analysis project Ga0164315, IMG submission 113737) | Subseafloor sediment microbial communities from Guaymas Basin, Gulf of California, Mexico - Guay6, Core 4569-2, 0-3 cm | ecosystem: Environmental > Aquatic > Marine > Hydrothermal vents >...
AGGGCTGAAATTCTAAACCCATAAATCCTAGGGCGTTGCCCTAGGCTGGTATGTCAGCCCCTTTCAGGGGCAAAGCAATCTAAAAAAGTCTTATGCGAACTTAGTGATTGCTGTACTAGTGCAAGATCGCTACAGTTTCCAGACCACCTCAGCCAACAGCTTTTCGCGCCAAAATTTTTGCGCGCCAAAAATTTGGCGTGAAAGCAGTTGTCTCAAAGCTCAAGTACCCCAAAGGGCACTACAAAAGGGGGTTAGTCGGCTTTAGCCGACTTGAGCTTTCAGACAACTGCTTTAGCTGTTGGCTGTTGGCTGGGTGGTACGGGAACTGGATCGATCGTGCACTAGGTTGAAACGGATACTATCCCTTCGAGGGATAGCATCCGTAAAATCATTACCTGTGGGGGACTACCCTTGTTCTGGGGTGTTAAGAAATGACACAGCAGCAAGGGTATTTCGTTCAGGCACTATTTTTGATGTTTTGACATTCGAGAAAAATACAGTGTTCACAAGTTTGACATTGATGAGCATCTAACTGTTTAAAAATGTTGGCTATCGCCTGTGTCTTTGAAGTAAACACGTTATTTTCACCCATTTCATCCAGATAACCACCACGCCGTAGAAAGTTCTCGACTTCCATTTTCAGTCCGCACAAATACAAGCCACCCCCTTGCGCTTTCCAATACTTGACTTCTTGAACTAGCATCTCACCACCTGCAATGTCAATAAAGTTGATGGAATCTGCAATGATTAAAATATGGGTGAGGGTAGGCTCTTTTTTCTTCAGTCGGCGTAATTGAGTTGAAGTATCACTGACGGCCCCAAAGAAAAGGGAGCCATCAATACGGATAATTTTTAATTGTGGACATTCTAGCAAAGTTTTACGTTCAATATTAGTCAAGTGTCGCTGTCTTTCTTCTGGATCCGGGGCTAAGGCGACAATCCTTGGATGTGCCGTTCTATTCAAGTAAAACACCAAAGATAATAAAATACCCGCATAGATGGCAAATTCTAATTCCAAAAACAAAGTGGCCAAAAAAGTCACCGCTAAAATGCTGGTTTCGGAACGGCTGGCTTTAATAATCCCTTTAATCTGGTGAAAGTCAATCAAGTTGTAACCCACTAATAGGATAATACCGCCCATAGCGGCAATGGGTAAGTAAGCCGTTAATGGCGCGATTAACAACACAATGAGGGCAAGAAAGACAGCCGCAAAAATGGCTGATAAAGGTGTCTTGGCACCAGCTTGATAATTAATGCCCGAACGGGTAAATGAGCCAGAACCGGCATAACTGGAAAAGAAACTACCAACAATATTGGATAAGCCTTGACCAATAAACTCTTGATTACCATTAATACTTTGATGAGAACGGGTTGCGACAGAGCGAGCAATGGAGACGGCTTCAATCAAACCCAATAGTGCCACTGCTAATGCTTCTGGAGCTAATTGACGTATCGTGGCTATGGAAAAATCTGGCGATGATAAAGGGGGCAAATGTGCTGGTATTTCACCGACTAAATGGACTCCATGCGCTTCACCATTGAGGATGATGCTGACTAAACTACCAAAAATCATCGCCAGCAACAGATAGGGTAGGCGGGGCAAGAAACGTTTAAGGAGAAGTGCGAATATCAAGGTGGATAAAGCTACCGTAAGTATATAATAATTAATGTCACCTATCTCGTTAAAAATATCTACCCAAGTATGTAAAAAAGATTCACCTTTAGGGACATACACACCCAGTACATGTTTCAATTGGCTGGTCATAATGAGAACAGCTGCCCCAGCGGTGAAAGCCACAACAACTGTGTGAGAAACAAAATTGATTAAAGTGCCCAGACGCGCCAAGCCAAATGCGAGTTGGTAGAGGCCAGCTAAAAAGGTGAGGGTTAAAGCGAGACTGATAAATTCTGGCGTACCCGGATCGGCATGGTGACTGATAGCCGAAAAAACCACAATGGAAATGGCTGTTGTTGGCCCCGAAATCAGATGTAGCGAGGAACCAAATAGGGCCGCCACAATGGGTGTGACCATCGCAGTATATAGCCCGTACTCTGGCGGTAAACCGGCAATCATTGCAAAAGCCACGCCTTGGGGAAGAACAATCACCGCCCCGGTTAAACCTGCCAGTAGATCAGTCCGTAAACTGTCACGCCCAACGAGGGGCCACCAAGCTAAAAAAGGTAAAAATCTACGCCACATATTTTTTTCTCCATTCTTATCTGAAAATCAATAAAAAACTTCCCAAAGCAATAATATACCCATACATTTGGTTTTTGACGCAGGAACACTAGGAGTTGGTCTGACTTAGTGAGCTAACCTATTGATTTAATTGGATTTAGTCTATTTGGCGCAAAAATAAAATATATTGTAAATCAATTACTTAACTGTTAAGTCAGACAGACTCCTCAAGCTTTATGCGTAAAATGAGTCAATAAGGGATTTCCCAATAATATACCAAACAAAAATTGAGTTTGGTGAAAAACTTGGTTTTTTTACGCTGGGGTGCTAGTGCAGGATTGCTCCAATCCCCGGCACCACTTTTCTAGCCCAAAGGGGCTAAGAGGTGGCCTTGGAATTGGAGCGATCGTGTACCAGAGTCATTCAAAAAGAAACCCGATTTTTTGGAAAAATCGGATTTATTGTAGTGGTCAAATTGATGTTGAACTCTACTCTTATGGTTTCCCCAGTCATAGGGAACCATAATCGAAGCATCGTGACACTAACTCCTTGATTTTACTTTGTAATTATTGATTATCCCCATAATTGAAATAGCAATCCAAAAAATCTCAATGACAAAACTGCCTAAATTAAAATTGATCAACAAACTAATCAATAATAAAATAGCCCCTATTAAATTGACGACATAGAACTTAACCTCTTTATTATCAAACCAATCACGTTCGACGGCAAAATAGGCAAAAACCACACAAGCCATGCCAACCATACCAAGAGCATGTCCTATGTTTTGTAGTGACAAGAAATTTATCATTTCCATTTATATTCCTCTCAGTTATCCACAATCAGTTTCTTGCCATCTTTGATGAGCAAAACGAAATATTTCGACTATTTCTTCAATATTGTCAGAAAATTGAATCAAAGCCATATTATCAGAATTAATAAGTGGGATACTATTTTCTCTTTGAGAAAATGTCATGTCATAGAAGGCCTCTAAAATGGGTTCCCATACTGGTGCAAGAACCAGCGGGAAATCGACGGGTAGATGATTCACCTGTTTAAGTTGCCACAGAAGACTCAGTTCTAGTAAAGTACCAATACCGCCTGCGCCTACATACGCGCCTTGAATAAGACTGACAAAGGATTGGAGCCGCGTCGTGAAGTGTTTATGAAGTTTCTCGACATGTAAGTATGGACTAGATTCCTCTTCATAAGGCAGACGCACACTCATTCCATAACTTTTGGGCCGGTTTCCTTTCTTAAAATGATCCCATTGCTCTATGACAGCCTGCATCACTCCTTGATTGGCCGCTTCCATAATACCCGGCCCGCCACCGGTAACAATATCTATTCCCAATGTTTCAACAATGGCTTGACTTAGATCACAAATAAATTGAAATTCTGGCGTATTGGCTTGTAAACGGGCACTACCAAAAATAGCAATACTAAAGTTTTTGGATAAAGTGTTCATATAACTTCTCTACCTTATTAAGCGACTGGATAAGTGGCATTTCTGTTGACTATTTTGTGAATGCCATCAGATTATCAAGTGCTTCAATAGCTTCAATATCACGAAAAATTTTTTTCATCTTTTAATCCGTGTGAAGTTGTTATTTTATATACCTCGTTTTTAGGGTAACTATTTTACTTACTTAAAAACCTGTCAGTTTAGCCTATTTGGTGGCTTATTTAGCTTTGATAATGTCAACCTGAACATTAAAATGGCTGGTTTGAGAACAAAGCTAGAAACTGGGGTGGTGAAAATCAGGTGATTTTTGTCTAAAAACGTTACCTGTTGAAATGAAGTGCTGAAAAAAATTATTTAAAAATAGTCACTTAAATAACCATGTTTTAATTAATTATTTTTTGCGGCTAACATTTTTTGTGCACAACTGATAAAGCGAACACAATTTTCATCGCCCCAGCTATAAACTAAACCATTTTATCAATTCTGACTCAAAAAAGACTTGCCATTTAGTTTGGGTTATGTTTTAATGCGCGCTTGTTCAGGCTAGGAATAAAAACTTCAACGACATCCCTTGCCGGGTAATAAGGCAACTTTGCCGATTGTGATAATTATAAATTTTAAAAATCTCCCAGTCTCAGGTTGACAGCTAATACGGCAACGCCGCCGATTGTGATATTTTTGCTCAAAGCCACCGCTGACCTGTGAAATGGCTTTACAGCCAATTGTGAAAAGTACCCAATAACTATAAGGATTATCTAAACGATAGGAATTGTTCATGCGCTTTATCAAAGGGTGATACCAAGTCACACTAAAATAGATAGTTCCAAGGGCGTTGCCGCACCAAAGGGGCTTTAAAACATAGCACCGAAAGTGCGTATTATGCCCGTGGCAACGCTCCTGGCTGAACGGGGGCAACACCATTCGCAACGTTTTATTGCCAGATTGTCGATTGTCAATTTGTTTTTGCACAACCAAAATTTCTATCGTGCGTGCCATTAGGCATTATCCTTTTTTATATGTAATCCTTGTCGTTATTGAGGCTTATCCTTTTATAACTATTGTCGTTTTTTGGAGATTTGACAAATGAGATAGATGGCAACGTTGCCAATTGTGATGTACGCGACTAGAAAAGCTAGTAAACCGGTAGCCAGTTACAAATAGAGACGGCATTGAGCCGATTGAAACATACTTTTTTCTGTGGATAAGGCAACTGAGTTTCCCTATTGATAAAAGGTAATATGGCATGTAGCCAATAAGCAATCAGTCGCCAGTCAAGAAAAAAAAGTCTATGGCGATTCTGTCAATTTGTTGTACTCAATACAAAAAAACCTCTGTGACGTTTAGAACCGCGGAGGTTTTTTTTTGCGCTGATAAATAAAGGGTTCATAGGTTAAATATGAACGCGGTTCAGTTTTCATTCGTTTTTTTCCTAATTCGTTGTGCTCCCTATTTGTTATAAAAAGGTTCTTTGTACAGGACAAAAAAGCGTTCAAGTCGTGATGCTATCGCTTTTTTTGGCGATAGTATCACTATACGGCTTTGAGGGTTAGCTATAAACTGTCATTAGTTAAAATAATTCCGTTTTGAGGTTAAATCCTTTAATTTCAATTGGTTAATTTCTTAACCCTCAAAGTCGTATCACTACGCGGTAGCATTTTTGTGTGAAAAAATCTTAATTTACCAAGTTCAACACCATTTTGTGACGCAAAAAAAGCGATAGCATCATCAATCTTTTACCATTTTTTGTCCTGTACATAGAAAAAGGTTATAAAATGCAAACCAACAATTTTATTCTCGAAGTGCCCCAAGGAATTCCCCGCCGTTTAGCCATTGGATGGCTATTACTTGCGCTGGCTTCGCTCGTCATAGGTGGGTTGTTTACTATATTGATTGTGCTGTCCAGAATACCCTTTTCTCAAACATTTATTCCTTGGGTAGATTTTTTCCACACCGCACTGGTTGTACATGTCGATCTGACTGTAGTGGTGTGGTTTCTGGCTTTCGCCGGCGTATTTTGGAGTTTGATTAGCACTGCCCGTTGTAGCTGCGGTTGGCTCCCACTCTTGTTAGCAACAGTGGGCACCTTGATCATCAGTGCTGCGCCATTTCTGGTAGGTGACGCTCATCCGCTGATGAACAACTATGTGCCCGTGTTAAAAACACCTGTATTTTTTATTGGTTTAGGTTTATTTGGCCTTGGCTTCACGCTGTTAGTGCTGCACGGCCTGCTGACTTCTCATCCACTCCATGTTGCAGAAAACGGTGCCGGCGCACTTCGTTTTGGATTGTTTACCGCGCTGCTGATGGCACTTCTCGCTATCATTGCCCTTATTTGGTCTTATTTTGGCATTCCCTCATAGCTCATAAAAATCGGTGGTAAATATTATTACGAACTGCTGTTTTGGGGAAGCGGCCATGCCTTGCAGTTTACTCATACTCAGTTAATGCTGGTGGCGTGGTTATGGTTAGCGACTGTTTCTGGCGCAGTGCCAAGTCTCAGTCCGCGAGTTGCAATAATTTTATTTGCGTTAGGTATGGCACCGGCCTTACTGACTCCCTTTATTTACCTCGCCTACGATGTCAATTTTGGCCATCATACCATCGCATTTACTCAGCAGATGCAATACGGTGGTGGTTTAGCCGCTTTGCCGTTGGGATTAATTGTTGTGCTAGGTATTATTAAGGGCGGTTCGGCCCCCGCTGGTGTTCGCGCTGAACGTGCTGCGCTGGTGTTTTCCATCCTATTGTTTGGAGCGGGCGGTGTGATTGGTTTTTTGATTAACGGCAGTAACCTTACTATCCCAGCCCATTATCACGGTTCCATTGTCGCGGTGACTCTCGCTTTTATGGGCATTACTTATCACCTGATGCCTCGCCTTGGATTTAGAGAAATTTCTGGGAAACTGGCCGATTGGCAGCCTGCTATATTGGGTAGTGGCCAATTGTTACATATACTAGGCCTCGCTTGGTCAGGCGGCTATGGCGTACAGCGTAAAACGGCGGGTAGTGCTCAAGGCCTAGAGGGTTTTCAACAGATTGCCGGGATGGGCTTGATGGGACTTGGTGGCCTCATTGCGATTATTGGGGGGATCATTTTTTTGGTGGTGGTTTTTATGGCGATGCGGCCGCTGAAGGTGGAATCCTGATCGCCTATCTGTTTTTTCTCACGCGCCAGCGTAGCGCTCATCGTTATACACAAGTCTCTGAAAGTTTCCATTCCATCAAAAGTCTAGTACAACGGATACCAGAAATAAACGGATAAAGAGACCCAATTCACCCATAAGTCTTGTGATTAATTCGCCATCCACCGATTAGAAAAGTGGCCGCTATCGGTGCGAATAATTCCTTAAGAGCCTTATCCGTTTATTTCGAGTATCCGTTGTACTATAGCCTAATGGCACGCACGATAGCCAGGGGCGTTGCCCCTGGCTGTATTATTTTGCCCCGTTGGGGCTTAAAAACCTAGCCCCAACGGGGCGTATTATTAAAGCCAGGGGTAACGCCCCTGGAACTTATTTCCTAACTTATTTCCTATCGTGCGTGCCATTATACTATAGCCCATATTTGTGGGCCGGCAGGCAGCTTGGCTCCCGCAAAGATAATGCGCTCCCGCTCAGGCACGCTCCCGCTATAAATAATTTAATGTGTAAAATCAGTTACTTTGAGAGCGTAGCGTCACTGCCATATCGTGAAGGGCAACCACAAGGGATTGCCCCTACGAATCGTTATATCGTGTAGGGGCAATCCTTTATGGTTGCCCTCATGAAAAAGCTTAACTTAATGGCATTGGAGCGTAGCGTGGGAACAAAAGAACCTCGGCGATTTGTATCGCACCTGATGAAAACTATTACTGATTATGTTGTTTTTGAGGTGACAAAACCTTTGACAGCATGTCCTTGAAACCCTCCATGTCAGGGCATCGAATAGCCTGTCTATGAAGTTGTTTCAAATGATCCCGCAGGGAAATAGCGCGAATCTGCTTAATCAAATCTTTGGGTACAATACCAAATCGCTCTTCTAGGACTTCAAGAAGCATTTCCCTGGCATCTTCAATTAACCCTTTTTGATGTCCAATATCATGGATTTGCTGGCCCGCCAGCGTGTCCATCAAATCAAAATTCAACATAGTAGTTACCTCTTCATAACTGAGTTTATGAAACCGATTGAGGATAAATAAACCCAATACGTTCAACGCTTCCCATTGTTGGTCGGCCGGGAATATTTGCCTGACTTCGTCTTGCCATTCATGGCCTTTTGCCAGCAACGCTGCTTTGTTTGTTTTGGCCGACAGTTTTGGATCAATGGCTTCAAGTTCTTGTTGGGTGTAATTGCTTAACACGATTTCCTTAAAACCGCCATCCAAACGGCAATCAGTTGTTTCACCCATAGACTTAAAGCTATTGAGCGGCAGAGCGGCTTCTTGATATTTTTTATCAGTGTAGACAATCCCTGCCATCACAAAACCCTGATACGGTTCAGCACTACAACCAAGGAATACTTCAGCCATCAACCGACGACGAATAACCGGATCTGAGTATCCTTGGAACTCAATGAATATCCGTCCGCCGTCGTTGGCGAGTATTGGGAAGCCTTCGATATCTGGTTTGAGGACTTTATCCTTAAGGACGACGGCTTGGAAATGATATTTTTCTGCTTTATCGGCTGCAACGCCCAACAGTTTTAGCAGACTACTACCACTGACTTTCATCAATCAAGTACAACGGATTGACGGATTTAACGGATTATTGAGTACAACGAATTTGGAAATCAACGAATTGACAAAATCGAGTACAACGAATTACGTGGATAAACGAATTTTCTGTTTTGAGTACAACGAATGAAAGTTCCTAAAAGAACAAATTACCATTCTCTTTACATGGTGTTTTTATAAAGGATCGTTAAGCTTTATTCGTTTATCCACGTAATTCGCTGTACTCGCTCATTGTTGCACTAACTCAGCTATTTTCCTTTTATACTCAAGATTCTGATTCATCATCTCCGCATGATGACGCGCATTTTCAATCGAAATCACAATTTGCGATGATAACAATTTCAGCACTTCCTCTCTCTCCTGCGTAAAAACACTCGTTGCTTGGTTATTTTCCAAATACAATAAGCCTTTCACGTTATCCTGTTTTAACAGCGGCACACATAACACCGATTTAACCTGATGTGCAACAATATACGGCTCACGAGTAAATTGCCCTTCTTGGGTGGCATCCGATAAAACCACGTTCTCTTTAGTACGAACCACATAGTCAATGATGGCTTTTGGCACCGATAACTGATTACTGGTAACTGATAATTGAGACAGGGGAATAGATTGCAGCACTGTCATTTCATCTATTTCGCCCTCCGCTTCAATGAACCATTGCCCGTCCTTATCCAGAATCAGAACGCCCCGTTGCGCCCCGGCATTTTCGATAACAATCTTCATCAAGGTTTCCAACAACCGCCTTTCATTCATTTCACTGGCAATGGCTTGTGACGCTTTAAGGACGCTGTTTAAATCTAAAAGCGTGGTTGGCTGAATTATCGTTGCGCCTGGGGGGGGGATGCGATTTTGGGCTGGTTCTCGGTTTTCAAAAAACTTTTTTGGGTAATTTTCTTCTAAGTGTTTGACTTTGGCAAGGGCACCCCAGCGCGTATAAGCATAATGAGCTTTGCGGAAGTAACCGGCGGCACAGTCTTCTCTTCCGTTAGCCATATAAAACTTGGCAGCGAGTTCATAAGCCAATGCTTCTTCATTGAGGTATTCATTTTCTATCGCTAATTCAATGGCTTTGTCGTAGAAATCCATTGCTTTTGCGTCTTGCCCGATAACACGGTGCCATTCAGCTTCTACCAGATAAAACTTGTGCAAATAATTCATCGGGGCATGGTGCGCCCAGTTTTTCATCTTTTTCTGGTTGGCACGTACCTTTTTGCGATATTGGCGTTGTTCTGGCTTGGTTGCTGTTTTGTAAAGTGCTAGCCGCACTAAAGAACAGTATAAATGGAAGATGGGAACGTATGGAAAGCCTTTCATTGCATATAAATATTTTTCTATTTGAACGACATGTTCAATAGCTTCGGAATAAAAATCAAATAGGCAGCAAAGAATCAATTTATTGTAAGATAAGCGCACGAAGTCTGTTCTATCATTAATATCTAACATTATTTCATCGTAACTACTAATCAACTGAGAGGCCCTCTTGGAACGCTCCAGCAAGTTTAGGTTGGTTTGGTGATAGATTCTAAGGGTTCTAACTGATCTTTTTTGCCTTAATTGACTAATAACTTCAGTACATGACTCAAATTTTTCCTTAGTTTCTGACAGTTCTTGAAATAAATGTAAAAAACTATAACTACTTATAATAGCATATCCTGCAAATTCTAAATCTCCTGTATCCAATCCACTTTGAAAGGTTTCTTCAAGAGGAATTATGGATTCTTTAAGATGATTTTTCCAAGGCCTGATCAACGCATAAATGATAAAGTGTACTTTTGCTTGATATTCCTTCGCATTAAATTTATGCCAAAGTTTAAGGGCAATTTCACCAAATTGATAAGAACTTTCAATGTCTTCCAAATGGCCACATAAAATTACTGCATAACCTGCATATCCAAGGGCAGATTCAGAAGCATTGCCGTATTTGAGTGATAAAGATACCATTTTCAAAACGATTAGCACAAAGAATTCAGCAACAGTCACATAAGCATAAATAGCTGTTTTGTCCATAATTCGCATGGCTGCTATTTGTTCTGGTTCGGTCATTTCTGGCAAGTTGATTAAGTCTTCTGTTCGTTTGCCAAGTAGAATCAACTTTGTTCTTAATAAATTTAACAGAATATGCCATTTTTTAGGGAATTTTGGAAACTTGATTCCCAATTTGTCTAGAACTTCTAGCCCTGTATCGAGGGCCTTTTTTGCTTGGTTTTGTGCTTGATAGGCTTGAATCTTGACTTCATAGGCTTTCACTTTATCCAACACCGTTTTAGCTTGTTGCAGCACCACTTCAACCCATTGTTCCATCTGCTCAAAATCACCACTACTGAGATAAGCTGCTTCAGCCGCTTCCTCATGCAGTGAGAGAGTCAATTTATATTGCGTATGCCAACTGTCTTCACCCAACAATTCAATGCCCACTTTCAAATAATCAAACGCAGGTTGATACGCAGCCGAGGCTTTCGCTTTTTTACCAGCAATGAGATTTAACTTCGCCAGTTCATCCCGTTCTGATTGTTGCTTAATCAGTGCGAGACCCACATTCAACTGATCAACAATGGCAAAAATATTCTGTTCGCGTTCCTCTGAGGGGGTACTTTGTAATAACAATTGCCCTATTTGCCGGTGTTTTACTGGTTTTTGTTCATCCGGAATTAGAGAAATAGCGGCCTCATGAATACGATCATGGGCAAATTTACATTCGGTTATCAATGCCCAATTATCCGTTGCCAGATCGATTTCAGTTGCTAACCGTTTACTG
>Ga0164315_10004245_pt1 | contig 11113 bp, 12 predicted proteins | sample GuaBasSedimGuay6_FD_113737 | JGI IMG/M metagenome (GOLD analysis project Ga0164315, IMG submission 113737) | Subseafloor sediment microbial communities from Guaymas Basin, Gulf of California, Mexico - Guay6, Core 4569-2, 0-3 cm | ecosystem: Environmental > Aquatic > Marine > Hydrothermal vents...
GCAAATATATAAATTTTTTGAATCGAGGCTAAAGTGAGAAGAATGCCGAAGAATTGGCAGGAAGGATATAAAATAAAAAAAATTGAATATTGTCCTCCTACGCCAAGGCTTTGGCGGATAAAAATATTGAAGTGTCAGATTAGCACTCCCTACTTGAGATATTTTAAATACCTTTACAGCAGCATAAAAACCCGGCTTCATAAATTGCTTGTTTACTGGGTTTTATGTCTTATTCATTAGAAATGATTTAAAACGTTTGCAAATATTTGCAAATACATTTAAATAATTAAACATAGATATATGTATCATTTTCAGCGCTTTAAACTCCCCTAAGAAATGAGGAGAAATGAAAAGGTGATTATATCCCTATGTTGGTTTTAATGCTGAACTAACACCCACGATCCAAAACTTAACTATCAAAAAAAATGAAGCAAAAAAAATTAGCAGAATTAACAGATGAAGAATTGTTAGAAGAAGCAAAAAAAAAGAAAACAACTTCCATAATTAATGCTGTAATTATTGGATTTCTGATTGGAATTATAATTTACAGCATTGTGAAAAACAGTCTTGGACTTTTTACATTAATCCCTTTATTTTTTGCATACAAATTAATTAATAGTTCTAAAAATAATAAAGACTTGAAAGAACTTTTAAAAGAAAGAAATTTGAAATAAGAAATGGCGGAACGTTGTCAAAACCGCAATGAAATCATTTTTACATTAACGTTGGCAATAATAAAAAAATAAAAATGGCAAAATCACACTCATATACAATTACTCTTGACAATAATGTTTCTGAAAAAGAAGCAGTTCAGTTTTTATTAGACTCTGAGAAGAATTTTATTAATCCTGACAAAGAGAGTAGGAAAAAAATAATGACTTTTCTTAATATAGACAAAAGATTCATTAGGGCATTTGATCTTATTTTAATTCCAGGGCACACCAATATAGAAACAGTTATAAAATTAGATAAACCGGAGGATATCACATTAATTGAATTGAAGACAACTAAGAAAAAACTGGAACACAACCCAAATGGATTCTTTTTCGGAGCAACTGAAAATGAATTTAACTTAGCAAAACAATTTAAAAATCGATTCTTTTTTTGTTTTGTATCTCTTCATCCAGAATCTTTGGGATATAAATTACTTTCACTGAGCGAATTGGAAAATAGAATTCAATCTAAACGGATTCAATATCAAATCAATTTAAAAAAATAACTATTGAAAACATCAAGTTGAAGATACCCAAACTAAATAATAAATACAAATTATCAACTAAAAAAATCTTATTATGGATAAAAAGAAAATATTAGTTTTAGGCGCAGGAATGGTAGTTAAACCAGCAGTTGATTATTTTTTGGATAAATGCAATTATCATGTAACTATTGCTACAAGAACTGCATCAAAAGCTCATGAAATAATAAAAGGAAGAGAAAACACAACTGTAATTCAATGGGATGCCACGGATTTTGAGAAACTCGATAAAATGGTTCCAGAAGTTGATTTAGTTGTAAATTTTATCCCTCCTGCCTTTCAGGTAGAATCAACGAAGATATGTATAAAGCACAAAAAGCATATGATACATACAGATTTTACAATTCCAGAAGTAGCAGCAATGGATGATGAGGCTAAAAAGGCAGATGTGATAATCTTAAACGAAATAGGTGAAGATCCGGGTATTGATCACATGGGCATTAAAAAGTCGCTTGATGAAATTAAAAGAAAAGGAGGCAAAGTTATAAGTCTTGATTCTTATGGGGCAGGATTACCTTCATTTGAAGATAACAGAAACCCTTTTGGTTACAAGTTTTCGTGGAATCCAAAGGGATTGATGAAATCAGCCATGGCTTCCGGAGAATATATTAAGGAAGGTAAAATTATTGAGGCGATAAATCTTTTTGATCATTTTCGTATTGTTGACCTTGAAGGATTAGGAACATTTGAAACATATCCAAACAGAAAATGTGCAGTTTATAAAGAACCTTACGGACTTGACGATGATGTAAGTTTCTACAGAGGTCTTCTCAGGTTCGGTGGTTGGTGTAATACTATCAGAAAATTTATGAAGTTAAATCTGTTGGATTATGAATCTGTAAATAGATATGAAAATCAGACATATAATGAGTTTATGAGTCGCCTTGTAAACTCATCTAAAGATGGAGCAGAAGCCATTGCCAATTATCTGAATCTTGAAATTATGGATGATTTTATTAATAAGTTAAGATGGCTGGGGTTCTTTGAAGATAGGCAGATAGATATTGAAAAAGGCTCAAATGTTGATGTATTGGTTGATTTGATGCTGAAGAAAATGTCGTATCAATCGCATGAAAAAGATATGGCGATTATTCATGATGACATTATTGTTGATTTTAACGGTAAAAGGGAAAAATGGTCATCAACAATGTTAGTTAATGGGATTTCAGAAGGTGACAGTGCAATGGCAAGGACAGTTTCATTACCTGTAGCTATTTCTACAAGATTGATATTAGAAGGAAAGATAACATTGAGAGGTTCAGTGTTACCTATTTACCCGGAGATATACAATCCTGTTCTTGAGGAACTTGAGGAATTTGGAATAAAGTATAGCCATCGAAAGAAAATAATTGAATAAATGAAACATAAACCAGATAACATAAATAAGGGTAGGTAGAAAGAGTAGTGTTCCAAAACCTACACTATTCTTACAAATTTAAACCATAGTAAATTAGTCCAACCAAACGTCTACTGGGCATAGTTACAACCGTTACCAGAATCATAGAAATAAAATGTTGAATAATGGAATGATAAAACTAAAAGCACTTTCAAAAAATAACATTTCTCCCTTTTATAAATGGATAAATGATGATGAAGTAATAAAATACTCATTACCATTATTTCTAAAAATTAGTACAAAGAATGAAATTGATAAATGGTACAAAGAGTTAATTGAAAATAGTGAGATTATTAATTTGGGAATATTTCTTAATACCACTGATGAACTAATTGGATATGCAGGAATATGTGATATTTCTAAAGTTAACAAATCTGGTGAATATTATATATTTATCGGTGAGAAAAAAATGTGGGGTAAAGGATTAGGAACAATAGTTACTGAACAATTATTGAAGATTGGATTTTTAGATTATAATTTAAATAGAATTTTCTTAACAGTTTCTGAACCAAATATTGGAGGAATAACAGCATATAAAAATGCTGGTTTTAAAATTGAAGGACAATTACGACAGGCTTGTTTCAGAGATAATGAATATCATGATAAAATAATTATGTCAATGCTGAAATCAGAATGGGAAGAAATAAAAACTAATGGTAACAATGTACAAAACTAAAGACAGTATGGTGCTAATGTCAAGCATGTACCTTAACTAACATTAATAAACAGACATACAAAATGACAGAAATAGAATTATTAGTAGATTTTTACAAAGATACTGACAGACAAGGACCAGGTAGTTCTTTTGAAACTTTAAAAGCCCTGAGTTTTATGAATATCAATAGAGACCATAAAATAAAAATTGCTGATATTGGTTGTGGTTCAGGTGGGCAAACATTTACACTTGCGAAGAATATTGAGGGGCAAATAATCGCCGTTGATTTATTTCCTGAGTTTTTAGAAGAATTAAATTTAAAGGCAGAAAAATTAGGGTTTCAGGAAAAAATTAAAACAGTCGAAAAATCAATGGAAGACTTGCCATTCGACAATGATGAATTTGATATTATTTGGTCGGAAGGGGCAATTTATAATATTGGATTTGAAGCAGGAATTAAAAAGTGGAAGAATTATTTGAAAACTGGTGGTTTTTTGGCAGTGAGTGAAATTACTTGGATAACAAATTCACGACCACAAGAAATTGAAGAATTTTGGAATAGTGAATATCCTGAAATTGATACAGCATCAAATAAAATTAGACTATTAGAAGAAAATGGATATTCACCAATTGGATATTTCATTTTATCACAGAACAGTTGGACAGATAACTTTTACAAACCTTTGGAGAAACGATTTTCTGCTTTTATTGAAAAACATAACAATTCAGAAGCAGCAAGAAACATTGTAGAAGAACAGAAAGAAGAAATTAGAAAATTCGAAAAGTATAAAGACTATTATAGTTACGGTTTCTATATTGCAAAGAAAATATAGAACAAAAAATTAAATTTATAACGAATTAAAACCATGGAATCAATTTCACCAAATATTTTTGTCAAAGACATTAATGCGACTATTAAGTATTACCAACTATTGGGGTTTGAGGTGCTTATGAAAGTTCCTGAACAAGGTGATATCGTTTGGGCAATGATGAATTGTGGCAACGTCAACTTTATGTTTCAAACATTTGAGAGTTTAGGCTCCGACATACCAAGTATTTCACGACAAGATGGAGGTTCATTATTATTGTACATTCAAAGAAAAGAAATTAGAAAATTTCATGATAAAATTAAAGACAAAGTGAATGTAATAAAAGGACTTGAAAAGACTTTTTATGGTGCTACAGAATTTTCTATTGAGGATATTAATGGCTACATACTTACTTTTGCAGAAACAGAAAGTTAAAACTTCTTGTTTGAAACTATCTTAAAAAGCCATAAATGAAAAAAGCATATTTCGCCATCAGTTATTCAAACAGAAAACAGTTTGACAAAGTAGTTGAGGGTTTGCAAATTTTATTCAAAAAACACAAAATAGAATTATTTGTTTTTGTGGATAAATATAATTTCAGTACCGATCAGGAAAAAGAAATGATGGAAACGGCGTTTGAAGAAATTGACAGTTCCGATTTTCTTGTTGCAGAGTTAACTACAAAATCCATTGGTGTTGGTATTGAAATTGGATATGCCTATGCAAAGAAAAAGCCTGTTATTTATTTAAGGAGAAAAGGATCAGAATATTCAACAACAGCCTCGGGATGTTCTAATTATGTTGTTGAGTATGATAATGATTTAGTTGAGATATTTGAGGAACTTTTAAAAAAGAAAATAAACATCTCTAAATAAATTACCCTTAAAATTAAACCTAGTTTGAAGCCACAATTAATTATCTGAAAATGAAATTCAAAACTCTTTTAACTTTCTTATGGTTTGTTGTTTTTGGCAGTAGCGTAAATGCACAAAGCGAATTAATTAATGAATTAAACAAAGCGATAATACCTATAGAAACAATTTCGCCAGGCAGTAATTTTACTGATATTGAGATATTAGTTCCTTTATTAAAGGATAAATCTGTAATAGGTTTAGGTGAAGCAACTCATGGAACACATGAATTTTTTGTTTACAAACATCGATTGGTAAAATTGCTTTCCACAAAAGCAGATTTTAAAATATTGGTAATTGAGGCCGACTTTGCTGGTTCACAAACAATGAATAATTATGTCTTGTATGGTGAAGGAGATCCTCTTAATGCACTTTTCAAAATGGGAGTCGGCGTTTGGATGACCAATGAATTTATTGCTATGGTTGAATGGTTGAGGCAATACAACTCAAGCCAGGAACCTGAAAACAAAATCAAGTTTTATGGCTGCGATATGCAAAACCCTCAAATTGCTGCCGAAAAAACTAAAGATTATTTGATGGCAAAACAAGAAATTAATTCTATAATCGAAACAGGACTTGATTTGTTTGTTAACAGAAATCAAATCAAAAAGTATTCTAGATCTGACAAAAAATTAATGAAGCAAACATTATTTGAGATTGATAATATCTTTAAAAGTGTAAATGACACCAATATTAACGAATACAAATTTATTAAACACTGCAAAAGAGAGTTAGAGCAATATCTGGAATATATTTCAAAAGGAGGAGGTTTTTCTAGATCAGTAGGACGGAATAAGTTTATGGCTGAGAACGTTAAATGGATCTGCAATTTTGAGAACCAAGAAAAAATAATGTTTTGGGCACATAATGAACATATTGCAATTAAAAGTAATCAGAGTAAAATAATTCCAAGTGGTTATCACTTAAAAAAGGAATTTGGGGATGATTATTATGCTTTCGGATTTAGTTTTTATGGAGGAGAAATTAGGGCATACAACAGTGAGTTGAGAAAATATGAGATTTGCAGTATCACTGAAGTTTCAGTTGAAAATAGTGCTGACAAAATTTTCAATCAATGTAATAAATCAAATTTTATTTTGGACTTTAAATCAACATCAAAAAATGAAGAAATATATGAGTTTTTAGATACAAAATATTATTCCAGAGCAATTGGAGCAAAGTACTATCCTGTAGATCATATTAATAGTAATTACAGTTTTAGAAAATTAATTAATAGTTTTGATGGTTTAATATTTTTTAGGACTACTAGTTCTTCTAATCCTATTGTAGTTGCTGACATTCAAGGAGAAAATTAAACTCTGAACACCGAATTCACTTTAACCAACAACCCTAAACTGCATCTGATTACTAATAACTAAATCATTGTTTACTATTGGCTTACATTGCTTTCTACATGAACTACAAGCCGTTAGTAGTTGAGTAGCAAGGGAATCGCCAATTTTGTTAAGTGACTGATATTGCTGAATATTATCCAATTCCCTAAAATCATTAAAAGGGCAATTTATATTTTCAAGATTATACATACATCCATGCATCAGACCTGAAAGTTTTAACCAATTTATCTCTGTCATAATTCAAAATATGTTCACGTTACTACAAAGACATAACGAAATACTAAGGGTCGCATATTGTACAAAATAAATATTTCTTTTTTTACTGTTTTTTCATCTCTCTATGACCCGATCTAAAGGTACAGGTCAGGTGATTTGATTCGTACTTTCATAAGTTTCTCAACTTCTCAACCTCTCAACTTCTCAACCTCTCAACTTCTCAACTTCTCAACTTCTAAACTTCTAAACCTCTCAACCTCTCAACCTCTCAACCTCTGAACAACTTTCCTAAATCATATTCAAAAAACCTCTATCTTTGCAGCCCAAAAATTAGAATATACTATAAATAAAATACTTATGAGCGAAGTCGCTGTAGATAATCAATTGCAATACAAAGTTGCAGACTTAAACCTTGCCGACTGGGGTCGCAAGGAAATTGAAATTGCTGAAAAAGAAATGCCGGGCCTTATGTCCATTAGAGAGAAGTTCTCTGTTGAGAAACCTCTTAATGGAGTAAGAATAATGGGTTCATTGCATATGACTGTTCAAACTGCAGTTTTAATTGAAACTCTTACCGCACTAGGAGCAGATGTACGCTGGGCTAGTTGTAATATTTTCTCAACACAGGATCATGCTGCTGCTGCAATTGCCGTAACTGGTGTTCCGGTTTTTGCCTGGAAAGGTGAAACTCTTGAAGAATATTGGTGGTGTACTAATCAGGCACTTTCATTTCCTGGTGGCAAAGGACCTCAACTAATTGTTGATGATGGTGGTGACGCTACCTTATTAATTCATAAAGGTTTTGATGCTGAAAATGATGCATCAACCCTTGATATCGAGCCAGAAAGTGAAGAAGAAGGAGAAGTTCTAAAACTTCTTAAATCTGTTCTTAACGAAGATTCCACAAGATGGCACCGTACCGTTGAAGAGTGGAAAGGTGTTTCTGAAGAAACTACTACTGGCGTTCACCGTTTGTATCAAATGAAAGAAGCTGGTAAACTTTTAATTCCTTGTATTAACGTTAACGACTCAGTAACAAAATCAAAATTTGACAATCTTTATGGCTGTCGTGAATCACTTGCCGATGGTATCAAGCGTGCTACTGATGTGATGATTGCTGGTAAAGTTGTTGTTGTTGCTGGTTACGGTGATGTTGGTAAAGGATCTGCACATTCAATGCGTTCATATGGAGCACGTGTTATTGTTACAGAAATTGACCCAATTTGTGCACTACAAGCAGCAATGGAAGGCTTTGAAGTCACAACTATGGAAAAAGCAGTTAAAGAAGGAAATATTTTTGTTACCACCACTGGAAACAAAGATGTTGTTACTGCTGAACATATGTCGAATATGAAAGACCAGGCAATTGTTTGTAATATCGGTCATTTCGACAATGAGATTCAGGTAGTACAAATGGAACAGATTACTGAGAAACTTAATATTAAGCCTCAGGTTGATAAATATACTTTTGCTGATGGTCATTCAATTTTCTTATTGGCTGAGGGTAGATTAGTAAATCTAGGATGTGCTACCGGTCACCCTTCATTTGTAATGAGTAATTCATTTACAAATCAGACATTAGCACAAATTGATCTTTGGAATAAAAAAGATGAATATGAGGTTGGCGTTTATCGTCTCCCTAAATATCTTGACGAAGAAGTTGCCCGTTTACATTTAGAGCAAATTGGTGTTGAACTTACAAAGTTAAGTCAGGAGCAGGCTGATTATCTTGGCATTGACAAGAATGGACCCTACAAAGCTGATCATTACAGATATTAATAAATCTGATTTAGAAGACTTGTTAAAGGCTCAAATGGGAATAAATTTCCTGTTTGAGCCTTTTTTTGTATTTAGTAGTCTTTACTTTAAGTTTTTTTTGAAATTGCGGATTACAAATCCTAAGCCCTTTACATTCTGATTGCACCTGCCTGCCGCTGCTACCGTGTACCCACAAATATTCTTATAAAACAATTACAAACCACATGCACTTATACATTGGGTTTTGCTTAGGAGATTCCTCTATTCCACCTCCCCCTTTATCCTTCGGGGTCGTCTCCAATCGGAATGACACAGTATTTTGAGCCTATTGGGTCGTTAAAAACGACCCAATAGGCTCAATTTTCCTGTCTTCTCGACTAAGTACTACGGAGGGAAACGGAGTAGTACGCATGGAGAGATCTCCTAAGTTATAGGCATGTTCTTAGGGGATTTCTCCACTTCACTTCCCCTCCTATGGTTGGGTAATTTCCGGTCGAAAAGACATTTATTGTTGTGGAGATCCTTCGCTACAGCACAGGATGATAATTAACAAGAATAAAAGATGAGTTCTGTATTAGAGTCTAATTGTAAATATGCAATAGGTTCCCGTCATAAACGGCTGCATATTCTATTAATGGAAATTGTCCCTCACCAGAAAACAATGTGCCATCCAGTAATAGATACAAGGTATTTGTACAAGTATCTTTAGCAAAAGGGTAATGCTCGCCAATTAGTAATTTGGTACATACACCGCTGGTACAACATTGATTTGGTGTATTGGGTGGTTGTCTTTCGTAAGCCTTAAATTCAAGAACATCTACCCTATAAACCATAACTCCCCTACTCCCTGAAGGAATAAAAATACCTGGTTTTTCATCGAGATAAACCCAGCCGCCTACAGTGTTAAGTTCCTGAATAAGTGTGGAGTTAGGATCGATAGTAATATTAATTGGCACATTAGGAATATTAGGGTTAATATTTGCCTTATCACAGGAAATATTAAAACTAATAATAATTAGTCCCAGAAAAATTAAAGCCAACTTTATTGAATTCATTTTGTCTTTTTAAGTAAGATACTTAACGCAGCAAAATTAATTATATTTTGTTGGCAATAATAATATGTATTTATCATCTAATTAACTAGGTTTGCATTTGAAAATGAAATCAACCATTAGACCAAAATATTTCATTGTAGTTATTGCAATTGCCTCAATATTTGTGATTAATCCTTCTTGTAAACCCACCGAAGGGGTCAGCAGAGAGGTTAAAGATGCTGAAAAAGTCCAGGATCAGCAAGAAAAAGAGGCCATGAAGGAGTATGAGGCTGCAGTAAAAAAACATCGTGACCAGCAAAGCGACTATGCCAAGCAACTTTCTAAAGACATGAAAAAGCAAAGGAAGAACAACAACAAAGTACGCAAACGCTCACTTTGGGACCGACTTTTCAGAAATAATTGCCCCTGATCATTAACACAAACTCTATCCTATTTTATCATTTTAACAAAACTTAAGAAACTTTCAGCATACAAATAGTTTCCGTAGTGTAAATAGTTTACATTTGCATTTTTATCAGATAAAACTATTATGATATGCTAAAAATAAAACCATTAATAATTCTCGTTGCATCGCTATTTGCATTTACTGTAATGGAAGCCCAGGAAACAAAGTCGTTTTCATTGCAAGAGGCTCTTGACTATGCAATGGATAACAATTATGATTTAAGAAAATCGGAAAAAGACATAGAGGCAGCAAAGCAAAGGGTGAAGGAATCAACATCAATGGGCTTGCCCCAAATTGATGCATCGGTTAATTACACTGACAATTTTGCAAGACCAACTATGATACTTCCTCCAGAATTTTCGGAAGGCCCTGAACCGGCTTTAATTCAATTTGGAACCAAATATGATGCTTCTGTTGGAGGCTCATTAAACCAATTAATATTCAGCGGTGAATATATTGTTGGATTGAAAGCTGCTCGTAAATACCTTGAATCAACCGATGCAGAATTTTTCAAAAACAAAGCTGCTGTACTACAACAGGTAGCTAATTCTTATTATGCTGTTTTAACAACAGAAAAAGGACTTGAGATTGTAGATACTACACTGAAGGTTACAAAAAATCTGGCCGATGAAACTCGTCAGGTTTATGAAGTGGGTTTTGGAGAAGACATTGATGTTGATCAGTTGAACTTGCTGGTTTATGATTTAGAAGCATCACAATTTTACTTTGAAAACCAATTAAATATTACACATGCCTATTTAAAATTCTATTTAGGACTAAATGAGAAAGACAGTTTAATATTAACCGATAATTTAGACGGACTGTTAAGTGGTCTTGAATCATCTTCATTATTATTAGAGAATTTTAATGTAAATATTAACCCTGACTTTTATTCATTATTGAAGCAAAAGGAGTTATCACAACTTCAGGTTCAACTTGAAAAGGCAACATATTTACCAAGTATTAATGCTAATATTTATTATCAAACCCAAGCCCAACGAGATACATGGGACTTTTTTGATTCTGGTCAGTGGTACTCAAGTTCAGCCTTAGGAGTTACAATGAACATCCCAGTTTTTTCAAGTGGGAAGAGAAGTTCAAAACTAAAGCAGGCAAAAATTGCCTATGAACAAATTGAAATTATGGAAGACCAATTGGAAAACCAATTAGGCCTTCAGTATGACAATGCAAGATCTGAATACTTAAATTCATTTAAGGTTTTCAAAAACAAGGATAAAAATAGAATTATTGCAGAAAA
>Ga0164315_10004247_pt1 | contig 11111 bp, 12 predicted proteins | sample GuaBasSedimGuay6_FD_113737 | JGI IMG/M metagenome (GOLD analysis project Ga0164315, IMG submission 113737) | Subseafloor sediment microbial communities from Guaymas Basin, Gulf of California, Mexico - Guay6, Core 4569-2, 0-3 cm | ecosystem: Environmental > Aquatic > Marine > Hydrothermal vents...
GAAGCATTGGAACGCAAAGTCGGTAAAATGACATTATATAGAGAGGAGCGGTATTCGGGATTAGTCTCACGTACCGTTTTGAAGACGAGTCTGTACTGGAAACTTTACAGGCTTAGTTTAACTGAAGTCATTATTGAACTTAAAGCAGTAGAAAGAACTTTAGCAATCCATGAGGCACAATTAGTCACCTACTTAAAATGGGCTAATAAAAAATTAGGTTTGCTTATCAATTTCAATGTCGTTTTACTCAAAGATGGTATTAAGAGAAAGATTAACGGTTATCTCTAAAAAATGAGTAATGGGTAATGGGCTTACCACCCACCTATTGGTTTGTAAAAGTCATTATTTTTCTTTACGGCGTTCACAGAGTTCCACAAAGTTACACAGAGTTTAAAATTTTAATTTTCCGTTACTCTGTGAAACTCTGTGAAACTCAGTGTTCTCTGTGTTAATGTTAAAAACTGATAGGTGGTAAGGGGTAATTTAAATCTCTGTGAAACTCTGTGTACCTCTGTGAACTCTGTGTTAAATCTTAAAAATATGAAAGGCAAAATACGCATTATCGCGGGACAATGGCGCGGGCGCAAACTTCAAGTGCCCAATAAACCGGGGCTACGTCCAACACCTGACAGGGTACGTGAAACCTTATTTAACTGGTTAGCAATGCAATTACCGGGTAGCCGTTGTCTTGATTTATTTGCAGGCTCAGGTGCTTTAGGCATAGAAGCAGCCTCTCGCGGTGCCAAACAAGTCCTGTTGGTAGAAAAAGAGCATGACATCGTGCAAGGTTTAAAGCAACAAGTGGCAACGCTTGCGCCCGACAATATAGAGATTATCTGCGCCGATGCCATGCAATTTCTCCAAAAAACACCCTCAGCTTTCGATATTGTTTTTTTAGATCCCCCTTATGAGCGCGATTTACTCAGTCCATGTTGCACTCTGTTAGAACAACGCGGCTGGCTTAACCCACATGCCCTTATATATTTAGAAGCGGAACGTAGCCTTGGGATACCAAGTTTGCCGGCTTCATGGCAAGTGATTCGTCGCCAAATGGCAGGACAAGTTGCGGTTTTTTTAGCAGCGCGTGATATTTAGTTAACAGGTAGGCTGATAAAAACCAGGTAATTTTGATCGAAAAACTTGAGCCGTTTTTGTGCCACATTGAAAAAAAAGTCAATAAAAATCATCATTGTTTTAGAACCCTGTTTCATTAACAATTAATACTTCACAATTCACAATTCACAATTTTTTTGCACCGTTCCCCTTATCAAGGCAACGCAAATGCCAAAGCAATCGGCAAACTGATAAAACTCATCACATTGCCGAACATGACAATAGCAGCAACTTTATGGGGTTCCTGTTGATATTGTTCTGCAATCACATAATTGACTATCGCAGGGGGTAACATCGCAAATATCAGCAAACCGCCAGCCTGTATCGGTGTTAATGTAAACCAAGGGCGTATCAACAAAAACATCAGTACGCCCGAAAGTGGGCGCAATACTGCCCCCAATAAACCAATTTTCCAATGCCTAAAATCAATATCATTCAGTCGTGCGCCCAGTGATAATAACATCGCCGGAATCGCACAAGCCGCTAACATTTCAATCGGTTTTAGCAATAATTCTGGTACCGAAAGTTGTGTCACGCTGACGATTAAACCTGCCAGCGTGGCATGAACGAGTGGCATTTTCAGCAGACTAAACCAAGAGGTGTTTTGACTGACTATATATATTCCCAACGTAAAATTTAAGGTTGCGGTAATTATTAAAAACAACATCGCCGCGGGTAAGCCAGCTTCTCCAAATGCAAACAATGCCACGGAAAGCCCCATATTACCCACATTGACAAACATCATAGGCGGAACAAAGGTTTTGACATTGATATCAAGCAAACGAACGAGTGGCAATACCATTATACCAGAGCCAAGTAAAATGAACGTTGCAGCCAGTGCCAACTGTTGATAGTCCATAATATTAAAAGAGTTATCAGCTAACACGCTGAATAACAAGGCGGGACTGAATAGTTCCATGCTGAAACGGTTAGCAATTGTCATATCTGTTGGGCGCAGACGCACATAAAAATAGCCCACCATTACAATGGCAAATACCGGAAATAAAACCGTAAAAATACGAATAATTAGCATTTGAAATATTTAAGTTGATTTACCATCTATCAGTTTCTGAATATGAAGTACAACGAATCCAAGAAATCAACGAATTTATCATGAAGTACTACGAATCCAAGAAATTAATGAATTTAATCAATTTATTTCAGTCAGTCAAGCTAATGTTTATTCGTTTGTTTATTCGTTTATTTCCTGGATTCGCTGTACTAAACTGATAGGTGCTAAAATCTAAACTGAATTTTTAGTAGAACAAGAAAACAAATTAGGGTAAAGTATTAAGTCATTAAGGACAAACCGCGTTTCGGGAATGAGTTTCTAATGAACGAAACCACTAAGGTTATTAAATGCTCAATTACCACACACACCCAGAGGATAAACTATGATCTCACGCTTAATTGCTATTGCATTGTCCCTACTATTGGCGACAATCGTATCCGCCGCAGACACGCCTGCCATTGAGATTGGCAAAACCGTTGTCAAAGTACCGATTGGTAAGGGCATGTCTCTGGATGATGCAGCCCTGTATCTGATGGAGGAGGCTGAAAATCAGGGAATTCAACAGATTGCCCACAGTGCTTTATATGAAGAGTATGAGGCATTGGGGTTATCAAACATCAGACATACCGAAATTTTTCTCTTTGATGAGGATGTCAAACTCACTAAGACACTGATTGAACACGACATAAGCTATGCCGCTCATATACCTTGTCGGGTAGGTTTGATTGAAGATCCGCTGGGCAAAGGCTGGTTTGTGATGATGAACCCCACTATTTTTGGCGCGTCGTCTTTGCCACCTGATTTGCAGCAACAGAGTGGCAAAACTTGTGGCAATTTGATGAAAATTATTGGTGCCTCATCTGTCGCCCTATGTGCAAACAACCCTTCTATGGATATTGCAGAGACAGCCATAAAAATGCAAATTGCTGAGGATGTATCCATAGATGATGCAATTGAGTCCTTGCTATTGCGTGCCAATGACTTGAATGTGAAAAAGGTGAGTCATCAAATTTTGACGGACAAGTACCAAGAATTGGGACTGCCAAACATCAGACGCATCGAGATTTTTCAATTTTGCGATGCCGCACTGGCTCAAAAAATGCTTGAGCATGAAATCGGCTATATTGCTTATATGCCGTGTCGAATTGTTATGCTTGAAGACAAGGAAGGCAAAGGCTGGTTTGTTATGGTGAATATGGATACGCTTATCGCTTGGGGTAAAATGCCCCCTTTGTTGCATAGGCAGGCTATCGAGCTTCGTGATAAATTGATGGAAAGTCTTGAAGCGGGCGTTAACGGGGAGTTATAAAACTAAGAAGGGGATCGGTACAAGGGGATCGCTCGAAAGGGGATCGCTCCAAGTTTGAGTTTTTCCCGAATACGCCAACCTATAAATTCGTTCCCCCTAAAAAACATTTACTCTATGCACATAATTGTTAAGCGTATTATTTTTCTATCTATTTACGCGCTTTCTGGTTGGGCGGGTTCGCTGAGCTGTACGATTTTTTGGCGTTTTGAAATTCCGACAGCAGCCCGCTTGCTGGCTCCCTACGAACAACTTGTGTGCATAGAGTAGCCAGAAAGCATGAGGCTAAAGCCATCAGGTTAAAAGAGCAAAGCCCTGACTGGCTGCTCAGTTAACTCGCTTAAGTGTCAATTGATAAATTATTTAGAATGTCTCTATGGTGATTTTGGAAGTTGAGCATTGTGCCAAAGAGATGGGGGAAAATACTGTCACTGAAGCAGTGGTTGACAAAGCCAGCAGAGTATTTTGGGAAAGAGGTTTTCATTCGGAGAGTCATTCGCCTAATCAATAAGGAAAGTGGAAAAAATAATATACCAATTTTTAGTGCCCTTTAGGGTACTTGAGCTTTGAGCCATGAGGTTTAGCTCATGGCTTTTTTCAAAGTTTTTGTTCTTCTTGCCACCAAAACATTGATCGTTCCTGCTCAGTTTTGATTCTTTTAGCTGGCAATTCCCAATTCCCACTATTTGAACACTCCATTGGTTGGTAGGGACTACCTATTTTCGTTATGGAAGTTTTTTCTAAGCGGGTGCGAACTAAAGGGCTGAAATGATTTAACTAGGGATTAAAGGAGGTGCTATTCTTGTGAACTATTGGTTACTCTGTGGGAGCGAAGTAACCTCAAACAGTGGCAGTGCAACCTCCGAAAGAATCCCTTAACGTTCATCAAAAAAGGGAAGTATTCTCTTCATGTCCATCTTTTCATCTTTACCCTGTTTATATTTTATTAAAGGTAACATTGTATTGGTTAAACCAGCAACAAGACTGACTGGCTTTAATAAAATGGTCTGAATAATACTGAAATGCAGAAAAAATGCACCGACTCCACCAATAAGGGAAGGAAGTAGAATTGCAGTAAAACTGTTTTTCAAGTTGCTTTCAAAGTCTTGTGAAAACTCAAAAAGTTGGCAGAGTTGATCTAATTTTTCATGCATCAATATCACTTGTGCTGTGTCAGTCGCGGCAAAGGATGCTCCCCGAAGCGATACCGAAACATTCGCTGGTTTCAACGCAATTGCGTCATTGATACCATCCCCCACATAGCAAACCATTTTCCCAGAGGCTTGCAAATCCTTAATAATCTCTGCTTTTTTTTGCGGTAGCGTCTCAGCAAAATAGTGATCAACACCTAAAGACTCAGCCATTTTTCTGGTTGGTATTTCGTGATCACCAGAGATAATGTAAACCGATTTAATCTGATGTTTTTTCAATGCCTGAATCGTTGCTTTTGCTTCCGGGGGGATTGTCGGAACCAGTTCAAATACTCCGTTCAGGTTGTTATCAACAGCAACCATAATCACGGAATTTTCCGCCTTATGCCAGGATTTTATCTGGTATTGGATTACCAAAGGTATTTTGATATTTTCTGTTGCCATAAATCGAGTACTGCCAACTAGAATATGTTGCGCTTTTATCATCACTTTGATGCCATATCCTACTTTGTATTCCATTTTTTCAGTTTGTGGAATAGCGAGTGCCTGCATTTGGGCTTCCTTTAAAATTGCCAACGCAACCGGATAAGTTTGTTTGTGCTCGGCTGCCGCTATTAAAGCAAGGATGTCATTTTCCCCGTATTTGCCACAGAATTTTTCCAAGATGGGGTTGATTTTCTGTTAAGGTGCCGGTTTTATCAAAAACAAGTGTATCGTTTTTTCCTAACAACTCTAAGATACGTCCATCTTTAACTAAAAGCCCTTTTTGTGACATGAGGTGAAAAAAATTCAATGCCAATGGGGGCAATAACAAGCATCCGGTATCCAAAATGTGCATTGAGTAAGGCAGCTGTACCCATATGGCCTATAAATGGCAAAGATAATGTCCCAACTACCAGAGTTGGCAAAACTGTTTTATCTGTCAGAGTTTCCGCCCATAATTGTAAGTTAGTTTTGAAATGAGCCGTGCGATTCAGCATTTGTCCAATTTGTTCAACAGTCGTTTCTTATCCAGTTTTCAGAACTTGTGTGTAAATTTTACCCATCAAATAAATGGGGCCAGAGTAAATTAAATCCAATGTCGGTAAATACTAAACCAACCAGCAATTTCATTTATAGTGTATGATGCGCCGCGATACACCCTACAAAATACGGCTTACGAGTTAGGCACCCTTCTTCAATTTTATCCAAAAAATTAATTAACAGTTGCTAAATATACAGCCATAAAATAATGCAAACTATCACATGTTTGCTTTCTAAAAAATATCAAGTACTTTTTATTTTTGCACCGGTTCATCGTGTTTTAAGCGATTGATTAAGGAGGAAAATTTGATGAAGCCTAGAATAATCAAGGATTCAGAGTAATTTATTTTGATTCCTAGTTGGTATAGACTTGTTTATAGCTTATTTTAACGGTCTCATGGTGGAGACAAAAAATCAGAGAAATATAAAGCAGATAAACCGAATCAATTACTCTGATTCCTTGATTTTGCGTTGATTTTGACTACCAGTAACAAACCTTTACTGTTCATGTAGAACGTTTATCATTCTCAATTTTTTTCAAAGGGAGCATAGCATCTCCTATACCACTCCAAAAACTCATTTGATTAATAACGATTGTAGAAAGAAGGCTAAAATGTAAAAATAAAATACCGATAAGGTTGATTGGCAAAGGTATAAGACTAATTATAAGGCTTTTTCGCAATTGGCTATCCAAACCATTGGCAATATCAAATAACTTACATAGATGGGATAGACTGCCATCCATGAAAACCACTTGCGCCAAATCTGTGGCAATGGAAGTTGCCCCACGTATGGAAATAGAAACATTGGCTTTTTTCATGGCAACCGCATCATTGACACCATCTCCAATAAAGCAGACAGATTTGCCTTCTTGCTGGAGTTTCTCGACAATTTTCGCTTTATTTTCCGGCAAAATATCATAGAAATAATTATCCATACCCAGTTCTTCAGCCAATTTTTGGGTGGGCTGCTTATGATCGCCTGATACAATAGCAAGATATTTAATACCACGTTGGCGTAACCCACTGATAATACTTTTTATTTCTGGACGTAGTGCTGGTTGTATTTCAATCGCCCCCTCTATTTGATTATTAATAGCAACCATTACCAAGGAATAACCTTGGGCATGGCTATGGGCCATCGCTTTTTCTATGGTTTCTGGAATGGTCATGCCTTCCATAGTCATAAAGCGAAGACTACCCACTTTGATAACCCGGTTTTTGATACTCACCGTGATACCATAACCGATTTGATAGTTGGAATCCTCTATATCAGGTAAACTTAAATTGGAACCTTTGGCTTTTTGGACGATAGCCTTGGCAATCGGATGTGCTAATTTACATTCAGCCGCCGCGGCATACGCTAAAATGTCATCTGCTTCGTAGCCATCACAAATAACGATTTTTCCGACTTCGGGTTGTTCTTGGGTCAAAGTACCGGTTTTATCAAATAGGATAGTATCTATCCCAGTCAACAATTCAAGGGAGCGTCCATCTTTGATAAGAATACTATGATGAGAGGCTAAATTAAGATAATTGAGTGTGCCAAGTGGCCCACTAAGTTTTATACGGTAACCAAAATTGGTATTGAGGACCGCAGTGGCACCGATCGGACCGACTGCCAATAAAGCTAAACCAGTTATGCCCAACTGAGGCCAAGCACCTTCATCTGCCCATTTTTCAGCTTTCAACTGCGCGGTGGTTTTGAAGTCCGTGGTATGATTCAAAATTTGTCCAATTTGAGCAATCGTTGTATCAATTCCGGCTTTTTCAATCTGGACATGGATTCGACCAGTCATCATTGTTGTCGCTGCAAATACTTGATCACCTATACTCTTTTCCGCTGGCTGTGATTCTCCGGTTAATGCGTGTTGGTCAATGGTTGCCATGCCATCTATGATAATACCATCAACGGGAACCACTTCACCGGTGTTGACCACCACAATATCATTGATATGCACAGCTTCTAATGGCACTTCAACTTCAACACTGTCCTTTAAAACCCATACATTGCGAGGCTGTTGCTCAAAGACATTAATGAGCATGTCTTTAGATTTGTCTTGGGTTTTGGCTTTAATTTTGCCGGAAAGATAATAAATCATCTCCATAAAACTAGCGGCAAGGTATTGGTTAGTAGCGATAGCAGCAAAGATGAGTATCGTCTCAATCATATGCCCACTGAGTTTTTGTTCTTTCAACAGCGTTTTTTCGGCTTCTTTCATATATGGTATAGAGTTGTATACATAGAGACCAAGATTTAAAAGTACTAGCAGTGGAGATGAATAAAAAAACTGCCTTATGGTTGATACAACCATTGAAACATAGCTGGTTTTTAACCGATGTTCGAGTTGCTTATCGGCTTTGTCATGAACAACCAATTTTTTATCAGTATCATCCACTGATTTTTCTAGCACAGAAGGTTGAATTTTTCTGTCAGGTTGATTGGTAACAACATTTTTGGGGAGCTTGTCACGAAATTTTTCAAACAACCTTGTCCCACCATAAGCAGCAAGTAAAATTCCGGCTTCTATTAACATAAGAACTCAAACCTTTCATAAATTACAAATAAATCAATGGGTTACGTTTTTTATGGACGGGGTTTGCAACTGGGGTGTTAAATCTATCAGAAAATGGTAGTAACGAAACCTTCAAGGTTTTGAAAACCTTGAAGGTTTTTATCTGACAAGTCTCACTTAAGCCAATTTTCGTACCAAAACCAACTCGTGGTTGCAGCTACTCAAAACACTGAACCTCGTTTTAAAAACTTCACCTAAAACCCCGTCAACATAATACTTTTTGAGTCGGTTATAGTAAAAGTCGTTATCTTCTACTCTCAAAGCAAGCAAAAACAAGCCTTTAGGTTTTAAAATACGAATCAGCTCTTCAAAAGAATTTAAGGGGATCTGTTGTCGGGTAAAAACACTGCATGATACCAATGCATCAAATGAGTTGTCTTCAAAATCCAGCGTTTTGCCCAACTCTGCTTTAGATAAACCTTTATAAATATTAAAGGTTTCAGCAAACTGCAAGGATTTTTCGCTGATATCGATCCCATTAAGGTTTTTGAAACGGTATGAGCTGAGTTCTTTACCAAGTAAACCCGTTCCGCAACCAATATCTAAGATTTTGTCATCCTCATTCAAATATGACGTTGAGGTATAAGCAACGTGATTCAACAAGCCTTTCCACCCATTTTGATGGTGATGCTGATCGTAGTTAGATACCCAATTATCATACTTGGATATGACTTCATCTACGTTTTTAAAATGGTGAACCAATCCGGTCGGATAATCCACTTCGTTCTCTGCCGCCACTATCTTGTATAAAGTATCCTTAATGATGTAACCCATCAAGTCAATGTCATTGGTGTCAAATAACAAGGATAATTTTAGATCACAAGCAAAACAGACGATTTCATCTGTTTGTTTTAAAACCGGCATTTCTTGGAATGAGTATTGCCAGTTCTTAAAATAACGAGCGTTGTCCTTGTGGCCAAACAATTGTATTTTTACTCCTCTTTCCGAGGTGTCTTGAATCAATTTTTCGGCTTGTTTAGTCGTCAAATTGATGAGATTAAACTGTAGACTATCGCACACAGGGATCACGGATTCCAAAGAAGAAGGTATATCAATGTTATCAGCCGTCGCCAAAATATTGGCTAATTGCTTATATCTCTGGTTATATGCAGAAATTCTTTCTTCTAACATTGGAATTTGTGGTCTGAGAATAGCAGCAGTTAAGTTATTCATTCTAAGACTGAAATTGGGGACGGAGAGCTTGATTGCCTCAAACAGCTTATCATCAAAAGGCCGGGAAAGATGTTTTTTGTACAATTTCTCATAAGAGCCTGCTGCCAAAATACAATAGGCCGCCATTTTATCATCATCAGTTGCAACAAAACCACCCTCTCCTGAATTTAAGAGTTTGTAACTTTGAGTACTGAAACAAGCAATCTGCCCGTGATGACCAACAAGCTTATCTTGGCCTAATTTTTTGTCGTACCATTTCGCGCCTAAGCTGTGGGCACAGTCCTCAATTAAATAGATTCCTGCCTCATCGCAGAGTGCTTTGAGTGTTTCCATTTCTGAAACGTATCCCCGCATATGAGACGCAATAAAAAACTTAGCATCGGGATTTGCTTGGATTTTTCTTTTGAAATCGTCTATATCTACCAAATATTGACGATTACATTCGACATAAGTTGGAATACCGCCGGCGTGAACAATGCTACTGGGAACGGCTGTAAATGTAAAAGCATTAGTCAATACTTTGTCATTATGCTGCAATCCAGCCGCTTTAAGACTTAAGAAAAGCGCACTACCACAGGAATTAACGGCGATCACGTATTTATGACCCGTATAACAACTGAATTCATCTTCTAACTTTGCGACTTCAGTGGCAGGCTCATTCTCTAAATCCGAGGGGATTGTCTCTTCGCAAATTTCGGCATCAAAATGGTAACGAAACAGATGACCTGTTTTCATCAGTTTAACTACCTGTTCGATTCCTTCTTGGGGAATTGGAGCAGGATGAGTTTTTTTAGTAAAATTTAAGATTTTTTTCTCCTTTGGAGTCAATGGGGACAGAGTAAAATTCAATCTAATTGTTTATTACCTACAGGCTTATTATGTTGTCTTAAAAACTTTAGCATGATCGACTACTTCGGGGCGACGAACTTTAACTCCAAGTTTTTGCAAAGTTTCTATAAACGTTTGCAAATCTCGAAGGTTTCATTAATAACATGAGAAGGAAAAGCACCGAAAGGAATATCTGCCCGTTTTTCAAGTTCAGGAAAATCTATCGCATGTACGCTAATATCCGGTTTTGGCAACCGAGCATTAATAGCTGTACCAACAATGATTTCCTCTAGCGGATCCCATTCATTATGGACATTGACTAGACTCATATAATATATTATCAAGGGCAGAGGTGTAGGCGATTTATCGCCTAACCCACAGTGACAAAAAACCGGCGATAAATCGCCTATATAGTTTTGCAAGAGGTTCTTAAAAAAAATTTTCAGAATTTTACAAGAGCCTCAATGTATTAAGATTTTTCCTTTCTTCAAAATGGTAGTTAAACGAAGGGTTTTCGTTCAGCCACTAGATAATAGGGTAGTACCCCTTCAGTCCGTGGTGAAATTTTAAAAATCTTGTGTAGTACGGCTTAAATTTTTTGACCACGAATCGAAGGGACACTACCAATTATTTAAGACGCTGTTTTTTCGTTGATTTGTTTTGGAGCATGGGGTTCATAGCACTCATTAAGCCAGCCCCAAGGCCCATTTGTTGCCCCAAAAACCCTGAGAGCAATCCAAAATGCAAAAAAACCGCTCCGCCCATCGCTATAAAACTAGGAATAACGACTAACGCCCATGTCGTTTTCATATTGGTTTCAAATCCTTGGGCTAGATCAAGCAGATAACTTAGGTGATTCAAACTCTGATCCATTAATATAATTTGGGCAGCATCCGTGGCAACCGTTGAAGCACCACGTAGAGAGATAGA
>Ga0164315_10004248_pt1 | contig 11110 bp, 6 predicted proteins | sample GuaBasSedimGuay6_FD_113737 | JGI IMG/M metagenome (GOLD analysis project Ga0164315, IMG submission 113737) | Subseafloor sediment microbial communities from Guaymas Basin, Gulf of California, Mexico - Guay6, Core 4569-2, 0-3 cm | ecosystem: Environmental > Aquatic > Marine > Hydrothermal vents >...
GGTAAAAGCACAGTAGCTAACACACTGGACCATATGCTGCACCAGACCGGGATCCAGACCGTCGTATTAGATGGCGATAATGTTCGTCATGGGCTTAATGCAGGGCCTGGAATGCTGAAGGATACTCATGGAGAAGAATTCTCAAATCGTTTTGGACTGGGTTTTTCTGCTGTGGATCGTGAAGAGAATATTCGCCGCATAGGCGCCGTGGCGGAGATTTTTGCACAGACGGGCACCATAGCACTTACCGCTTTCATCAGCCCATACCGCATTGACCGGGATAAGGTGCGGAATACCTTAAAGGCAGGTGAGTTTATTGAAGTCTTTGTCGATGCCCCTCTGGAAGTATGTGAACAGCGGGATCCAAAAGGACTTTACAAAAAAGCGCGGGCCGGTGAAATAAAAGGTTTTACCGGTATTGATGATCCTTATGAAGAGCCGGTAGCAGCGGAGCTTGTTCTACTAGCGGCGGAAAAAACGCCCGATATACTTGCTGCTGAAATCATTAGCTATTTAGAAAGTAAAGGTATTATCAGTTCACCATTACGTGCGGTCAACAGCTAGGGAATCTCCTGATTAAGTACGATCTTTGTCATTCTGACAGAAAATTGCTCCTGCATTTTCTGCATCCATCACATCCATGGAAATAAGCGAAGTCGAAGAATCTCTTACCACTGTGCTACCAAATAGTTACGGAGTATAAGATCTTTCGACTTCGCTCAAGATGACACTTGATCAGAGGTTCCCTGGCCTTTATCCAGAAAACCGGCCTCCCATAATATATGGCAGGCCAGTTCAAGATAAACATAGTGTTTGCGTAACTAATTACTTACGCTTTCCTTTTCTGACAGTAATGTTGATGGAACTTGATGCCTGCATGCCCTGATCGTCTGTGACAGTCAAGGTCACCGGATACTTACCAGGCACGGTAAACTCATGCACCGGATTTGCCTCTGTACTGGAACTTCCGTCCATAAAATCCCAGAAGTAAGTAGCAATGGTTCCGTCAGAATCAGCTGAAGCTAATGAATCAAAACTCACCACTAACGGTGCCTTGCCTGAATATATATCAGCATTGGCCTCGGCCACAGGTGCCTGGTTCTGCACCGGCAGCGGTTCTGATATTACGTCAGTAGCGTCGTTAATCAGTAGAAAACCATGCGCCTCCCCATGCAAAAGGCCGTTACCAACGATATCGCCATTATCAATACCTATCCTTTTCAGGCTGAAAATTGATCGGGGTCAAGGCGGACTACCAGGTGTCGGAGTCAATGCTTCACTGACTCTGATACCTTCAAGCAAACCATCATACAAGGTATTAGAGTCGATAAATGCCGACTCTGACACCTGAACGCACGAACTGCATCCTACAAAATGCACTAGACTTTTGTCTTATGAATCATTGAGTTGTAGCTTAAGTAAGTGACATTCTACTCTGCACCCAAATGTTCATCAATTTGGTCTTATTCGTATGGAGTTACAGAATGAGATATTAGTTTTTTCTGTTATTTCTTATGTATTGGGAAATGGTTCCAACTGGCGCTATCCATATCTTATTCTTTTTATCATGGACATAAGCGAGTAGCCTTTCAAGCATTGCTGTACGGGTTGTGTACGCACCGTCTTCCTGCCCGATCTCATGCCCGGCCAGAACAAGCCAGTATCCTTTTTTCCGAGCTTGTTCAATAATAGCTATTATGTTGTCGAAAGACATATCATCCATTTTCATGCTCAAAACGTGTGACATATCAACTTTTTCCGGATTGTTAGCCGCTTCATTCTGCCAGCCGCGCCCCGAGCTAAACAATTCAGCTACAACGGGAATATAGCTTTTGTTATTAAAACCGTGACCGACCGTCACATCACCGCAAGTATAGGCGAAGCTCTCCGGTGTAGTACCTAGCAATTGCTGTATTTGCTGATTGGCATCTAGAAGCTCGGCCCGCATTCTCTTAAGTGTATAATTTTCGATGGTATTGTCCGGTTTCACCCAGTCCAGGTTGCCTGTACAGGGATGATAAAGGGTGTGATTGCCTATTTCATGGCCGTTGACCACTGCCTGTTTCCAGCCTTCAAGCCGTTCCTTCACTCTATCAGGAACCACATAGAACGTCGCTTTAGCATCATATTTGTCAAACAAAACCAGCCCGGTATCGATCTGGCTGTGCCGTGCATCATCGAAACTTAAGCTCACAGCAAGCTGATATCCGTCCGGCCATTCAAATTTTTCAGGCAATTCTTTTGCCATAATGCCAGCAGTGAAAAACACTGTAAAAACAGATAGTAACAACCGATACTTAATCATATCTATATCCTTAACATTTAACAGGGGCGAGCGCCACAAAGCTGTTGAAATATGAGGCATTCTCAATATCACTCTGGTAAATCAAGACGGATGGCTCGCGGATCCCACCAACTCGACCAGTTGAGATAAACAAATATCACATTGTCAGTCTGACCACTGACCCAGCGTCGTTCACGTGATGCTTCGATGCCAAACTGTAACAACAAATTGGAGCCGATGAGCTTCTTAAGCTTTACTCCGACTCCAGTAGCTATTGCATTGTTCCAGTCCAGCTCCTTGCTATCGGTGATGTAATCAAGGTTTGCGTAGAAGTTAATGGTACCCAGAGCATTCAATCTCATCGTGTCCACACCCTGTTCTACATATCCCTCCAGAATAATATCGTTCTCCTCCGAAGGGTCCTGTGAGCCCGGATAGCGGACCTCCCCCCAGGTCAGTCCAGGAAAGCTCAGCGCTCGTGCAGAATCATTTGACTTACTGCTGGGCAATTGCCAGGAGCCAAACCAGTTAGAGAAAAGCTGAAAGCCCTCCAGGGTTCTGTCACCTACAAAACGTCTGTCAATCTCATATTTTGCTCCAACAGCGATAACGACGGTATCCGATATGTAATGGCGTAATTTGAGACCAGCACCAAGCTTGAGCTTTCTGTTCCAGTCGAATCCTTCCTTATCCAGGGTATAGTCCAGCTTACCGAAGACATTAAACGCAGAATCTTTCGACAGGCGAAAAAAATCCACACCCTGTTCTACCGCACCTTCGAGAATAAGGTTGTTTTTGTCCTCAGGCTGGGCGGAACCCGGGAAACGTATTTCGCCCCAGGTAGATCCAGGTGTACCCAGGCTTTTCTCCGCTTTGACCGGTTTCGTTAGCAATAGCAAAGTACATGACAAAATAGCCAGCAATAAGAAACCAGATGATCTGCTAAATATAAAACATCGAACCTGTTGAAAATATGGATACGAAATTTGTCGGGATGTAGTCAAACGTATAAACATGATTATTAAAGGAAGAAAGTGTACAAGTGCCTGGTTAATCATTAAGGCAGGCCAATTTCAGTTAGATAAAAAATTAGTATTTTCAATAGTGCTGAGAGCTTACCTAAATAATCAATCAATAGAATCATTCTGCCACAAACATCCGTTAAATATATTTTCTGAAACGTTGGAACTTTTTAAACTTTTTCATCGTTATAGCATATAACGCGTTTAATTTTTGTACAGGGTTTTAGCAGTTTTGCAGACGATCGATCTGTTAAATATACTGACAATATGTTACATTTCTTTACATTCTTACCTCATTTTTATCACTTTAAAAATGACCGTATAATCATAACTGTATAATAAACATATATTTAACTTTATTGGCCTGGATATTGCTAACGAACATTAAGTAACCACATAAAAACACGTGAGCAAAAAAAACAGTTTTATTTTATAAATTAACAAAATGGCAGGTAAATGATGGATATCACTTCAATTAAGTCTCCTGGTCTTACCAGAAAGAGAAAATTAACTCATTCAACGACCTTACCTGAAGAGAAGATTTCACTCGAAAAATTTTCCCCGCGTTTAGAACTGTCCCTGACCTGGTCAGGAATCGTTTTCACATTATTCGCGACACTGATGGTCAGTTTAGACCTGGTTCATTTACTTGGAGAAGACATCAGCAAGGGTAATACTGGCGATTTCGCGTTACATTTTTTACTAACCGTCATTGTAGCCAGCCTTATCTATGGCGGACTGGTTTACCAATTTGCCAGAATACAGTATGTCAAACGCTTACGTGATCATGCACCTGCCTCACGGGAGGCGCTGGAAGAGTTGCATCTGGACAAATCGCGCTCACTGTCGATTCTTGTTCCCTCTTACAAGGAAGAATCTTTGGTGGTCGAGATGACTTTGATGTCGGCCGCCCTGCAGGATTATCCCAATCGTTATATCACCCTGCTGATTGACGATCCTGCTCACCCGGATGACCCTGACGAAGCCGAACAACTCATGACCACCCGGCGTTTGCCCGGCTTACTCCAGGCAAAGTTTGAAAAACCCAGGCACAAGATGGAACAGGAACGGGCGAACTATTTCATGCGAGTATCTGAAGGTTCCGTTGATCTTGCCATAGAATATCAACGCCTTGCTGAACTTTACTCAGATGCTGCCGAATGGCTTAAGGATCGCATTGGTGAATACAGTGAAACCGACCCAGCGAGTAAAGTGTTTATCCACAAGGTGCTTTATCGTCACCGAACTCTCCTGCTGCAACGTGTTACAGAGCTTCGTGCTTTAGGAAGTTCCATGGATCGAAAACCGGTTACTAAAGCAGCATCGAAGCGCTTTAAGCGAGAATACAACCGGCTGGTCAATCTATTCAGCGTAAGCTTCAGCAGTTTCGAACGTAAACGTTATGTGAATCTTTCTCATGAACCGAACAAGGCCATGAATCTAAACAGTTACCTCGGTCTTATGGGCAAAGGATTTAAAACTATTCAAATTGGTAAGAATTTGCACCTGATTGAGGCGAAGGATTCAGAAGCTGAACTACTGGTACCGCATTCTGACTACGTAATTACTCTGGACGCCGACAGCCTGATTCTTACTGATTATGCTTTACGGCTCACCCACTTCATGGAACAGCCCGGAAATGAACGTATTGCCGTTGTGCAGACGCCTTACAGCGCGTTCCCGACTGCGGCCAGCCCTTTGGAGCGAGTTGCCGGGGCCACGACTGACATTCAGTACATCATTCATCAGGGCTTTACCGGTTATGGTGCAACTTACTGGGTTGGTGCAAATGCCCTGATAAGGCGTGCTGCACTGGAAGATATTGTCGAGCTTGAAGAAGAACGCGGCTTCACCATCAAGCGCTACATTCAGGATCGAACCGTCATTGAAGATACAGAATCAACCATAGATCTGGTGAGCAAGGGCTGGCAATTGCACAACTACCCAGAGCGGCTGGCTTATAGCGCAACACCACCAGATTTTGGTTCGCTGCTTATCCAGCGGCGACGTTGGGCAAATGGTGGCCTGATAATCTTACCCAAGTTAATGAAACATCTCTTCGGCAGGTCAGACAGTAAAGCAACGCTGGGGGAGGCATTCATGCGAATTCATTATCTGGCCTCAATTGCTGCCGTCAACATAGCATTGCTCCTGCTGCTGGCGTTTCCTATCACGGGCGATATTGAGACTGTCTGGTTGCCGCTCACCGCTGCACCGTATTTCTTTTTCTACTGGCGTGATCTTATGCAGCTTGGATATCATGGTTTTGATATCCTGCGAGTTTATGCACTAAACCTGCTGCTCATCCCGATAAATTTGGGCGGGGTATTCAAATCACTGCAGCAGGCTTTTAACAAGACCAAAATACCATTTGGCCGAACACCCAAAGTTGAAGGCAGAACCTCCGCGCCGGCTTTCTATATTTTCCTCGAGTATGTCCTGGTGTTTCAATGGATAATGGGAGCAGGATTCGATTTTGCATCTCATAACTGGGCACACGGCAGTTTTGCAATGGTTAATGCGATTTTCCTGGGCTATGCTATTTGGCATTTCATTGGAGTAACAGAAAGTGTCGAAGACCTGACAGGTAAAGAATTCCCCAGTACTGTATAAATCTAATAAAAATGGTTTTATTCTGCTCAGAGTTTGAGGCGGTTAAGCACTGCCGTCGTTTTTTCAAAGGCCGTTAATAATAGAATGCTGAGCGTCTCGGCTTTACCAACCGCCACAACAGCGCGAAATTTACCGTGCCTGTATCCAGTAAAAGTGATAAGGCGGTACCACCAGTGCGTTTTTAAACATCGCTGGTTTTTCACCGCTATAAAGATCATATAACTGCTGCTGTTGGGTAAAGCCTAATTCCTGCAGGTTATTAAATTCCATGTGTTGCGGATGTGCATCAAAGTTTCCGACGATAAGTACCCTGTCAGAAACATGTTGCGGATTGACGCGGCAGAATGCAAACAAGTGTGGATTGCCGCTATCGCGTAATTCACGATTATTAAAATCCGCGAAGGCAGGAATTTCCTTACGTAGCGAGATCATTTTTTTCAAGGCATTAAATAGCCGGCTTTCTACGGTATGGGGTTTGTTACGCAATTCAGCTTTTTCCCAGTCAAATTTCGGCCGATGCATCCAGCGGGTATCACCTGACTTGCGCTCATCTTCAATATACCGGTAGTCATTTGTGGTTCCGATTTCATCACCGTAATACAGCAACGGTATACCACCAAAGGACATAATCATGCCATTTAACATTATGATGACATTAATAGCGTCATCGATCCCCTTCTGGTCGCCCTTCTCCAGTGCTACCTCAAGGCCCGCCAGCGAAGCCAGTGAGCCGGAGATACGTGCATCACCGGTTTTTGCGTTATGACCAAAAGGTTTACCCCTGGCAGCCGATTCATCAAATTCACCGGTGAAATAATCAATCAGAAAACGCCGGTGTGATACCGGATCATAGCCGGCGAGACGGATATCCCTGTCATCAAAGCCAAGACCAATATCATCATGACAACGTATGTAATTTAACCAGGTTGCGCGTTCAAGCTTGGCGGGCAGGCTTTTGATGCCCTGGTTCAGCAATTTTGTGCTTTTGGTTGCAACCGCATCCCATAGTAGCGACATGAATGTTGCGTTATAGGCAATCTCGCATTCCTTGGCATTAATGGCATCTTCACCAAAATATTTTGCCACTTCCACCGGTGCCACAATGGCTTCCGCAATAAACAGAACACCGGGTGCGGTCACCTGGCAGCAATCCTTCATCAATTGCAGTATTAAATGCGCTTCGTGTTCATTCTGGCAGGTACTGCCGATTTTTTTCCACAAAAAGGCAACAGCGTCGAGGCGAATGATATCCGCACCATGGTTCGCCCAGAACAGAATGATGTCCATCATTTCGATGAATACCGCAGGGTTGCTGTAGTTAAGGTCCCACTGGAAATTTTTGAACACGGTCATTACCCATCTGTCCATGTCCTCATTCCAGGTGAAATTTCCGGGTGCCGTGTCCGGGAAAATTTCGGGCATGGTTTCTTCAAACATGTCGGGGATTTCACGGTTTGGAAAAGTGTAATAATAGTCCTGGTAGGTTTCATCTCCCGAAGCGGCCTTTTTTGCCCATTCATGTTCATTGGAGGTGTGATTAAGCACCACATCAAGTGTCAGTAAAATATCGCGTTTTCTGAATTCACTGGCCAGGTTGTCGAGCTCCTTCAAGGTCCCTATACGGGAATCAACTTCACGGAAATCACTCACCGCATAACCGCCGTCACTGTGCCCGGCAGGACATTTCATGATAGGCATGACATGGACCATATTGATACCCAGGTTCTGGAAATACGGTATTTTTATTTTAAGATTTTTCAGGTCTCCGGCAAAACCATCACTGTACAAGGCCATGCCTGTCCATTTCTGACTGAGAAACCAGTTATGGTCTTTTTCACGTTCGATATCTTTTTTCTTGAGTTCGTCCGCACGTATAATGTATTGACGCGCCATGGTTTCAACCAGGCGCTGCGCCTGCTGACGAAAGTCAGCACGATTTCCGTAGAGAAGGTGAAACAAAGAATAGATGGAATAGAAATTTGCACCCAGGCGAGTGTAAAAGTGCCGCAGGTCTTCACTTTTAATCTCCGGATTAAGTTTAATCAGAATTTCATTGAGTAAAGTATGGGATACCTGTTCGTACATTAAAATGGTCTCAATTGTTATTATTGTTAATCAACACCCTCGCCGCAACTGACGGAGTATAAAACTCTCCGAGACTAATGCCGCTTACTTAAGCCTTTTTAGATACATTAACCCGGTATTCGTCATTGCGAGGTACGAAGCAATCTCTTGAGGCAGCGAGCCAAACGCTAAAGATTGCCGCGCTATCGCTCGCAATGACAGGTGTTATAGCTTAAGTAAGCGGCATTACCCTCAGAGACTTTAATCCGCGGCTAACGCAATAGATGCAAAGGTTATTAAATTCTAACTACTCTAACTATAGTAGAAACCACCTTATTCTTCATAAACACCACTCAGTTATATTTGCCTGGTAAAAATTTGGCTCATGAACCGTCGCGCCCTGCTGCCCTACCATCAGTGAGGCAAAATCCTGCGCGCGTGACATTGCCTGCTCAAGCGGCCATGCATGCAAGAGCCCAAGCATCAACACCGAGGTGAAAGCATCACCGGCTCCAACCGTATCCACCACTGCAAGTGTTTGTGAAGGCTCTACCTGTGCAAAGCTGCCGTTTTCGGTTAATGCAACGGCACCCTTTTCCCCCAGGGTAATAACCAGGCCCTGTAAGTTATGCCGGTCGATAAACTGACCAGCCTGAGATTCAATATCACCCGTTGCACCAGCAAGCTGGTTTAGTTCATCTTCATTAAGTTTTACCCAGTCAGCCTCATCAACCAGCTTTAACACAAATTCTTTTTGCCACCAGGGATCACGCAGGTTCACATCCATAAACACGCTGCCGGTATGTTGTGCTTTCAGTTTAGACAGAGCTTCACGTGAGGTTTGATTTCGTAGCGCCAGTGAGCCATGGTAAAGCACACTTTTTTCGGCTATTGGCGGCAGTAATGCAGCATCGATATAATCGTAGGCACGGTGTTCAACGATTGTGTATTGTGGCTCACCTTGATCGAAGACAATATCAACACTGCCAGTTGGATGTTTAGCGTCAAGCTGCAAACCACTTGTATTCATATTCCAGCTTTGCATAGCGGACTTAACTTTATTGCCCAGTTCATCATCACCGATAGCTGATATGAACAGTGGCGATAAACCGAAAGCCTGCAGATGCCAGGCAACATTAAATGGCGCTCCACCCAGTACAGAATTACCGTCAGGGAAACAGTCAAACAGCACTTCACCAAATATCACCGGAATGGTTTTATTATTGTTATTCATATGGTGCAAGCCTTTACTCATGAAATTAATACACGCCAGTTTATCAAAACTGCAGTGTCATTCAAGCAATCAGCTAAGGACAAGGTTACGATGATAATCTGCTTGACATCGATTGCAACTGGTCTTAAATAACATGTAGACACAGCTTATACTGAGACTGCCCGCTTAAAGAGATTCGCTTACTCACAACAATCAGTCAGATGCGCATAAAGCAGCATATTAATTAATAAGGACACGTGATGAATAAAGATGCAGAGCCCAAAGCACAAACCCTGCCTGCAGGGGTGATGCTTAACGCCTACCCTGACAGCATTGGTAAAAATCTGGCAGACACCGTGGCGTTCCTCAAAAGGCCCGAGCTCAAGGATGCCTTTTCACTGTTCTACATCCTGCCGACTTTTTTCAACAGCGACCTGGACAGGGGCTTTTCCATCATTGATTACGATATCAACGAAGAGCTGGTGAGCCCCCGGGATCTGCTCGAACTGAATGAGCTTGGCATCCAGATCAAACTAGACCTGGTGCTCAATCACCTGTCTGTACGCTCTCCACAATTCGTGGATTTATTGCTTAATGGAAACGCATCACCCTACCGGGATTTTTTCATCGACTGGAACGAATTCTGGAAGAACCACGGCAGCATGGGAGAAAATGACCACGTGATACCGGATGAAGAACACCTGGAAAAACTATTCATGAGAAAGCCCGGTCTGCCTATCCTGAAAATACGCTTTCCTGACAACAGCCTGCATACTTACTGGAACACCTTTTATCAAAAAGTGGCGTTCGATGAGATAACCGCACAGGACTTCGCTCATATCAAGGGCATGGATCTACATGCGGCATCAAACATCGCACACCACATCAAGGTAATCATCAGGGATAAGGGGCAGCTTGAATCTGCCGACATGGAAGACATCGTTCAGTGCAATGGCGGGGTCAGCAAGGACGAGGTAATCGCGGCTGTGTGTCATAAGCGTGAGTTCCTGGGACAAATGGACCTCAATGCCCGTTCCGAGCTGGTCTGGGAATTTTACGATGAGACACTGCGTAAACTCAGCGAGTGTGGCGCTAAAATAATCCGCCTCGATGCCTTTGCCTACCTGCACAAAGAACCCGGTCAGCCAAATTTCTTCAATCGGCCCGGCACCTGGGATTACCTGCAACGGCTACGGGGCATTGCGGAAAAATATCAGCTGACCATCTTCCCCGAGATCCATGCCGAATACGGCGCCGGCATCCACGAAGAGATTTCACAGCAGGGCTACCCTATCTATGACTTCTTTTTCCCCGGGCTGGTTATTAATGCCCTGGAGCGGGGCACAAACGAGGCCCTGCTGCGCTGGATTTCAGACATTCATTGCAAAGGAATGCAAACCATCAATATGCTTGGCAGCCATGACGGGATTCCGGTGCTCGACCTCAAAGGCAAGCAGGTCAATGGCGTGTACCGGCCGGGCCTGCTGGAGGATGAACAGATAGATGCCACGGTCGAGTCTATTATTGAACGCGGTGGACTGACCAAGAATTTATACGATGCCGACGGCAAGAAGATCGACTACTACCAGGTCAACGCAACTTTTTTCAGCGCCCTGGGAGAAGATGAACAAAAGTTGCGCCTGGCCCGCGCCATCCAGATGTTCATGCCCGGTGTTCCGCAGGTGTGGTACCTGGATTTGTTTGCCGGCACAAACGACTACGCCGCCGCGCAAAGAGGCCGTACCGCGGGACACAAAGAAATCAACCGCACCACGTTAAAACTAATCGACATCGAGTCCGGACTGAAACGCCCCATCGTTCTGGATCAACTGCAACTGATCCGGCTACGCAACACTTCAGCAGCATTCAAAGGAGAAATGAAGGTCATTGAGAGCGAACCCTGGCTATTACACA
>Ga0164315_10004249_pt1 | contig 11109 bp, 9 predicted proteins | sample GuaBasSedimGuay6_FD_113737 | JGI IMG/M metagenome (GOLD analysis project Ga0164315, IMG submission 113737) | Subseafloor sediment microbial communities from Guaymas Basin, Gulf of California, Mexico - Guay6, Core 4569-2, 0-3 cm | ecosystem: Environmental > Aquatic > Marine > Hydrothermal vents >...
AAAATTGTATCTTGAATAATCATTGTAGAATTGTTCTTGATTTTATTGTGTTAGTAATGCGTTTGGAATGATTTGCTTATGAGCCACTTTGATACCATCACGACTGAGAGTCAGCAGAGGGGAAATCCGGAACTCTGGACAGATTTCACCGCCGCCTGTAGTGAACAGGACTATTATCACAGTTGGTTGGCACTGCAATGTGGTCTGATACCGGGTGCTGAACAAGGTCTGTTGATTGTTGCCGCTGCCGATAAGCAATTTCAGCCGGTTGCAGGATGGCCACAAAAGGGGAACGATCCACAGCGACTGTCCGATGTTGTTGAACGCGTCCTGGCAGAAAACTGCGGTCTTCTGGTTGAGATAGAGGATACACAAAACTATGCAATTGCCTACCCACTGCTGATCGATGAAGAATTGTGCGGTGTGATTGCACTGGAAGTTTCTGCTTCGGGCGAGGCAGAGTTGCAACAAGCGATGGAGCATTTACAGTGGGGGATCGCCTGGTTGGAGTTGCTAGTCCGGCGCAAACAGGCTGATCAGGATCAGGCAACTCTATATCGTCTGAAAACCGCTGTCGATATGCTTGCTGTAGTTCTTGGGCAAGAGAGCTTTGCCGCGGCGGCGATGGCTTTTACTACCGAACTCTCTGCCGCCAGTGACTGCGAACGGGTCAGTCTCGGTTTCTTACGCGGCCGAAACCTTAAATTGCAAGCCGTTTCCCACAGTGCCGAAGTCGGCAAGAAGATGAACCTGACTCGCTCCATCGAGCGGGTTATGGAAGAAGCGATCCAGCAACGCCGTGAAATATCTTATCCGTCAGTTGACGATGATGTGCTGATCTGTCGTGAGCACGAAGCCCTATCCCGACAGCAATCGATGGCTTCAATTGTCAGTTTCCCATTATATGGGCAGGGGCGCTATTATGGTGCGCTGACCTATGAACGTGCAGCGGATAAACCTTTCAGCGAACAGGATATCGAATTTTTCCGCGCCGTTGCTGCTTTACTCGGCCCGGCCTTGGAGAGTAAGTATTTAAACGACCAACCACTTCCGGTCAAAGTCAAAACAGCCATCCAACAGCAACTGCAACGTATATTCGGCCCACGCTATTTCGGCCGCAAGCTGTTTTTACTGCTGCTGATCGGATTGATTACTTGCTTTAGCGTGCTCGACTGGGATTATCGATTGTCTGCCGATATGACTCTGGAAGGTGCGATTCGTCGGGCGGTGGTGGTGCCTTTTAATGGTTTTATCGATCAAGCTCCCGCACGCGCCGGGGACTTGGTTGCACAGGGAGCGCTGCTCTGCTCTCTGGATGACCGTGATTTGCACCTGGAGATGCTGGCTAAAAAAAGTCAACAAAGGCAGTTAAGTCGGCAGTACCAGGAAGAGGTCGCCAAGCATGACCGCGCCCAGGCCAAAATTATCAAAGCGCGGTTGAATCAGTCGCAGGCTGAACTTGATTTGATCGTTGCCAAGTTGGAACGGAGCCGGTTGACGGCACCTTTTGCCGGGCTGCTGGTCAGCGGTGACCTGAGTCAACGGCTTGGTAGTGCTGTGGAACAGGGGGAGGTTCTGTTCGAGGTGACCCCGCTGGATGCCTACCGGGTTATTCTCAAGGTTGATGAGCGCCGTATCGCTGACGTGCAGAAGGGTCAGCAGGGGAGTCTGGTACTTTCATCTTTACCTTACCAGCAGTATCAATTTACCGTATCAAAAATCACCCCGCTCACCAAGGCCGAAGACGGACGCAATTACTTCCGGGTTGAGGCGCAGCTGCAAACGGTTGATGATAGCCTGCGCCCGGGGATGGAGGGGGTCGGCAAGATTTCTATCGACCGTCGTAAGCTGATCTCGATCTGGACCCGTGATTTACTGGAATGGGTCCGGCTAACGCTGTGGAACTGGTTGCCCTGAAATGATATCGCGCAGCGGAACTGTGTATGAGTGAATCGCTCTTCAGCCAGTCCTGGTATCGGGTTGCGCCGCTCAAACCGCGCTTGCGCAGTCACGTGCAGATCCACCAGCATTGTTATCGTGGGGACGACTGGTACGTTATTCAGGATCGTTTTACCGGTCGTCATCACCGCTTTTCACCAGAAGCTTATCAATTGATCGGTTTGATGGATGGTCGCCGAACGCTTGGTTTGATCTGGGAGACTGCCTGCACTCAACTCGGTGATCATATGCCGACTCAGGATGAGGTGATCGGACTGCTGTCGCAACTGTTCCGTTCCGACCTGTTGCAGACCAGTGCACTACCCGATTTTTCCGAATTGCAACAACGGCAAGGCCATGGCCAGCGCAATCGCTTACTGGCGAACCTGCGATCACCGATGTCGGTCCGCTTCCCATTGCTTGATCCGGATCGTTTTTTAACCGCGACCATGCCGATCTTAAGCTTCTGTTTCAGCTGGCTGGCGCTATTTATCTGGTTGATTGTTGTTGCCACAGCATTAGTGCTGGCGGTTATACACTGGCCCGACCTGATGACAAATTTCAGCGACCAGTTGTTGTCGATGGAGAATCTTTTCCTGGTTAGTCTGATTTATCCACTGCTCAAGCTGCTGCATGAATTTGGCCATGCCTACATGGTAAAAAAATGGGGTGGCGAGGTTCACGAAATGGGCATCATGCTGTTGGTGTTCATGCCGATCCCTTATGTCGATGCCTCATCTTCGCTGGCTTTTCGTGACAAACGTAAGCGGATGCTGGTCGGCGCAGCAGGTATTCTGATCGAACTTTTTGTCGCTGCTCTGGCGCTGCTGACTTGGTTGAATGTTGAGCAGGGGGCGATCAGCGCCGCGGCTTTTAATGTCATGCTGATCGCTGGTGTCTCGACGTTGCTGTTTAACGGCAATCCACTACTGCGTTTTGATGCTTATTATGTGCTTGCGGATTTTCTGGAAATTCCCAATCTTGGGCAGCGTAGCAACCGTTATGTCGGCTACCTCTGTCAGCGGTATCTGCTAGGTGTCGGCAGCGCCGAATCGCCAGCCTCTTCGCCGGGAGAGGCCGGCTGGCTTTTTGCGTACGCGCTGACATCATTTAGTTATCGTATTTTTATTTCCATTCGGATCATCCTGTTTGTGGCCGGAAAGTTTTTTTTCTTCGGTGTGTTGTTTGCGCTCTGGGCCGGTTTTGGCATGCTGGTAGCGCCGTTGTTTCGAGTTGCGAAATTTTTGTTCAAGGATGCCAAGATGCAAAGGAAAAAAGTCCGGATTTTATTGACTGTCCTGATTCCGCTTGGAATATTCCTGGCAGCTTTGTCCCTGCTTCCGGTACCGTTCTACACAAGTTGCGAAGGGGTCACCTGGGTTGCGGAAGAATCGCAGGTCTACGCCGGTGCGGACGGGTTTATCACTGCGGTTCTCACTGACAGCGGCGAGCAGGTCGAGGCAGGGACTGCGTTGATTCGTTCGGAGAATCCGCAATTGGAGGTTCAGGTCCGTTTACTGGAGGCGCGGTTACAAGAATATCAGGCCCGTTATAGCCTCAGTTTGCTTGTTGACCGGACCGAATCGATTCTATTGAGGGAGGAACTCGGGCGTATTGAAGCTGAACTGGCTCGTGCCAGAGAACAACTACAGTCACTGCTGTTACAGAGTCATACCTCCGGTGTTTTTGTCTTACCGCAGGCAGAGAATCTGCTCGGCCTGTTTGTCCGCCGGGGAATGCCACTAGGTTATATTCTCGACCGGAACAAGATGAGCGTCCGGGTGTTGGTACCCCAAGCGAATATCGAACGGGTCCGAGCTGATACGCAGAAAGTTGAGGTTCGTTTAGCGGAGCAGATTAACTCGGTGATTCCGGCTAGCGTAATCCGTGAAGTTCCAGCTGCCAGTCACGATTTGCCGAGTCTGGCACTTAGTTTGGAAGGTGGCGGTCTTTACGTTCTTGACCCTCGCGAACCGGAGCGGCCGAAGAGTCTGGAACGACTGTTTCAGTTTGATATTGAACTTGCAGAAGCTGTGGCAGATAAGGTTGAGGAACGCGTTTACGTTCGCTTTGAGCATTCTCCGGAGCCACTGGCTTTTCGCTGGTACCGAGGGCTGCGGCGTCTGTTGCTGAGCCGCTTTGCGATTTAGGGCTGCTGATGACTGTCATATCCAACCTATATATCCCGCCGGCAACCCATGATGTGCGTGCCGAACGACCTGATCGGGTAGATAAAAAACTGGAGAGTTATGCGCATCAGCTTTTTGGTCGAGTACGAAAAATATTTTCCGGGCGGGGTCGGTTGCGGCGTCTGGTCGCTCGGATTGAAGCTGCCGAGCCACGTTTGCAGGCATTGGATGACCAGCAGTTACGTCTGGAGGTGCAGCAGCTAAGACAACAACTGTATAGCGACGGGATGATTGATGAACTGCTGGTGTGCAGTTTTGCCCTGATTCGGGAACTGAGTGTCCGCACCCTGGGTATGCGCCCATACGCGAGCCAGCTCACCGGTGGGCTGGTATTGCTGCAAGGGATGGTGGCAGAGATGGATACCGGCGAAGGCAAGACGCTCACCGCGATCTTGCCGGCTGCCACGGTTGCATTGGCCGGAGTACCTGTCCACGTAATCAGCGTCAACGATTATTTAACCGCCAGAGATGCTGAAACGATGCTACCGCTTTACCGGGCCCTTGGTTTGCACGTCGGTTGTGTAGTGCACGGGCAGACTCCGGTTGAAAGACGGCAGGCCTATCGGTGTGCGGTCACCTATGCAACCAACAAAGAGCTGGTATTTGATTACCTGCGGGATCGTTTGACATTAGGGGAGCGAACCGATTCACTGCTGCTCCAGGCAGAATATCTCCATAGTGAGACGCAACGGAGTAAGCGTGTCCTGATGCGTGGTCTCCATTTTGCCATTGTTGATGAAGCCGACAGTATTCTGATTGATGAAGCGCGAACACCATTGATTATCTCCGGAGCGGATGGTGGTGATGAAGAAAAACAGTTTTTACAACAGGCACTTGATCTGGCGGCAGAGCTTAGTGATGGGGATGACTATGTCCTTGACTTGGCGCGGCGGCAAGTACATATAACCAATATTGGTAAACAAAAGATCTCTGCAGCAGTAGGTCAGTTGGGGCCTCTCTGGAGTGGCTTGGTGCGGCGAGAATCGACGGTCAGTCAAGCATTGACGGCGCAACACTTCTTTCATCAGGATGAGCAGTATCTGTTGCGTGACGGCAAGGTACAGATCATTGATGAGTTTACTGGTCGGGTGATGGAAGACCGTTCCTGGGAGCAGGGGCTGCATCAGTTGATCGAATTGAAAGAAGGTTGCGAGCTGACCCAGCGCCGGGAAACCCTGGCGAAGATCAGCTATCAGCGTTTTTTTCGCCGCTATCGTCAACTTTCCGGGATGACCGGGACCGCCAAAGAGGTTGCCGCTGAACTCTGGTCGGTTTATCACCTGCCGACATTAAAGGTGCCGACCCATCGTCCGATTATCCGTAAAATTCTGCCAGATCGGGTATTGGCGACTCAGCAGCAGAAATGGCAGGCTGTGGTCAAAGAAATCTGTCGCCTGCATCAGCAAGGGCGGCCGCTGTTGATCGGCACCCGATCGGTTGCTGCTTCTGAGCACTTGTCAGCGTTGGTTTGTCAGGCCGGCTTGCAGCATCAGGTGTTAAATGCCAAACAGGATGCTGCTGAAGCAGATATCGTCAGCACTGCCGGAATCGCAGCAAGTATCACCATTGCCACCAATATGGCTGGTCGGGGGACCGACATTGTCCTGGGTGAAGGGGTGCGTCAAATAGGGGGCTTGCATGTTATCGCGACCGAACGTCATGAGGCAGCGCGGATCGATCGCCAGTTGGCCGGACGTTGTGGTCGCCAAGGTGATCCCGGCAGTTATCAGGCTATTCTCTCTTTAGAGGATCCGTTACTTGATAGCGCACGTGGCGGTCTCGTTGCGCTGCTGTTGAAAAAAATCGGCTTGTCCAATACAGGGTTCATGCAGTCTTTGGCTCAGAGGGAAATCAGTCGTGTGCAAGGGAATGTGGAAAAAAATCATGCCCGGATCAGAAAAGAATTATTTCGTCAGGATCAACAGCAGGGGAGTCTGTTGTCATTTTCCGGTAAGTTGGAATAAGGAGAAAATTGTGAAATTCTATCAGTTGTTTTTTTTCTTAATTATTATGCCTTCTCTGGTTTTTGCTGTAGAGGTGCCAACCCTGGAGGGGATGATCGAACCAAATGAGTTGGTTGAATTCAGCAGTCAGGTTCCCGGTATTATTGAACAGATAAATGTTGACCGAGGCGACTACGTCCAGCGTGAACAAGTATTGGCCAAGTTGAAATCGGGTGTCGCGGAGGCTGCTGTCAATCTGGCATTCGCACGGCTTGAGTTCAGTTTACGCAAAGCAGAACGGAATCAAGAGTTGCACAGAAAGCAGCTGATTTCAAACCATGAAAAGGATGAAATTGAAACTGAGGTCCAGTTGGCACAATTGGAGTTGCAGAAGAGCCAGGAATTTTTGAAACTGCGAACTATTATGAGTACAACCGCTGGCTTTGTGGTTGAACGTACAGGTGCTGCAGGTGAGTATGTTGGCGAAGAACCATTTTTAATTGTCGCCAGAATAGATCCATTGAACGTTGAGGTCGTGGTCCCGGTCGAATATTTTGGAGCAATCAAGAAAGGACAGTATGCGCAGGTTGTACTTGAGGAACCGGTTGGCGGAACTTATAAGGCAAAAGTCGTCATTGTTGACCACGTTATCGATGCTGCCAGCGGTACATTTAGGGTGCGATTGGAACTGCCAAACCAGAAATTAAAGCTCCCTGCTGGCTTGAAATGTCTGGTTACTTTCTAACAGGCTGTTGAAGAACTATCTGCGTTGCGATTGCTGTGTTAAAAATTGCCTCAAAATGCTCATTTACTGGATGTAAACTGTGCTTTTTCGACAATTTTCGTCTTGCACTCGCTGCCTCGAAAACGTTTTTTAACACCCTGCTAGTCTGATCTGAATCTGTGATAAGCGATGGATGAATAGTGGAAGGACTTGATTGCGTAAATAATTGTTGTAAGGATTTTGTTTAATCAAGAAAGAATCAGGTTGGTGTCATAAGGATTTTAAATCTGATATTTTGTTTTGAAATTTAGCTCCTGACATCGTATTATTTGTTCGCATAGCAAAAATGATTTTAGTATCGGACATCTTGGACTCGTGGTGACAGATAGTCACTTTTCTTTTGTCGGTATCATATTAAGTAGCTGTAAATACAACACTAACTTACATTTATCAATAGATAGGTACAAAATATTGAATAATTTAAATCGGAAAGAGGGAATTCTATTTGTTCTGTCTGCCCCTTCAGGGGCGGGTAAAACTTCACTTTGTCGAGAATTGATTGACAGCCTGCCCGATTTGCGGCAATCTGTATCGTTTGCAACTCGGGAAAAGCGCGGTGGGGAAAAGAATGGTGTCGATTATCATTTCATCAATCCCGAAGCTTTCCAGGAAAAAATAGAACGGCAACAGTTGGCAGAATGGGCTGAAGTTCATGGTAATCTATATGGAACTTCGCTGCAGACACTGAATGATGCTGCAGAGCAGGGAGTTGACCTGTTGCTGGATATTGATTGTCAGGGTGCTGAGCAACTCAAAAAAAATTATCAGCAAGGGGTTTTTGTTTTTATTTTACCACCAGACTATGCTGAATTGGAAAAACGTTTACGTGCTCGTGGCACTGATGAGGAAAAAGTTATACAGCGACGCCTGAACAATTCTAAGCAGGAAATTTCTCAAGCATTCTGGTATGATTACCTGGTCGTCAATGATGATATAGAATTAGCTAGAGACAGGATGATAGCTATTATTACCGCAGAACGTTGTCGTAGTCACCGTACTGCATATTTGTTAGATAAGTTCACCGCTAAGGGAGATAAATAGATGGCACGTGTTACCGTAGAAGATTGTCTGGATGTTATACCAAATCGTTTTTTGTTGGCCATGGTTGCTGCCAAAAGAGCAAAACAGTTATACAAAGGGGCAGAACCTTTGATTGAAAATAAATCAGGAAATAAAAAGATTGTTGTTGCTTTGCGTGAAATTGCAGCGAATCGTGTTGAGTTTGAAATACCAACTAAAAAATAATTCTCATCCTTTCCCTCGCGAACACTTGGGAGAGGATAGTTTTATGTTGCTGCCTTTCTGAACGTTGGATCGGATATTTTTCTTCCGGACACGTCTATGCTTACAATAGAAAATATTATTGAAAAACTGCAGGATTATCATCCGCAGGTTGACCGGGATCTCCTGATCAGGGCCCGTGATTTTAGTATCCGCGCTCACCACGGCCAGGAAGCACCCGCTGGCCTCGATTATCTGCAACACTCCCTTGAAGTCGCATCTATCCTCGCCCGTCTAAAAGTCGATGAAACAACTCTGGTTGTCGGTATCTTACAGAACTCTCTTGCCCCTGGTCGGGTGACCAGAGACGAGCTGGAAGGTGAGTTTGGCCCGGAAGTTTTGAACTTAATTGACGCCGGAAATAAAATCAGCAATATCTCCTATCGCCAGAGTAATCAGCAACAAGTTGAGAGTTTCCGAAAAATGTTTGTTGCTATGGCCCGTGATCTGCGGGTGATTCTCGTCTATCTGGCAGTTCGTTTGAGCGATATGCGCAATATTGGTTATCGTCGGGAACAGGAACAGGTTGCTTACTCACGAGAAACCTTGGAAATATATGCCCCTCTGGCTAACCGTTTGGGAATCAGTTGGCTCAAGGGTGAATTGGAAGATCTGGCTTTAAAGGTTCTTGAACCGGAAAAATATGCAGCACTCGCTCAGCGGATAACGGCACATAAAGCAGAGCGCCGTGAATATGTTACAGATGTTCGTGAGCAGCTTTGTAAGCTGCTGGAACAGAGTGACATTCAGGGTGAAGTCACTGGCCGTTTCAAACATTTTTATTCTGTCTATCGCAAAATGGAAAGAACCGGTGTCGGTCTGGATCAAATTTATGATTTGACGGCATTCCGGGTTCTGGTTGATTCTGTGCGGGAATGTTATGAGGTTTTAGGTTTGGTTCATGCGTCCTGGAAACCGATTCCTGGTCGTTTTAAAGATTATATCGCTATGCCGAAATCAAATATGTACCAATCTTTGCACACAACAGTGATTGGACCCTTTGCTGAGCGGATGGAGGTACAGATCCGTACCCGCGAAATGCACCGGATTGCTGAGGAGGGGGTAGCGGCACACTGGAAGTATAAAGAAGGTGGTGTTGTCGCTGTGACCGGTCGGGACGATCAGCGTTTCAACTGGCTTCGCCAGGTTCTGGAATGGCAGCGGGATGTCAGTACCGAATGGAGTGCGTCGGAAACTTCTTTCATAGACCTCTTTCCAGAAGAGGTCTATGTCTTTACGCCGAATGGCGACGTAAAAGAATTGCCGCAAGGTTCCTGTCCTATTGATTTTGCCTATGCTGTCCACACGGATGTTGGAAGCCAATGTGTTGGTGCACGAATTAATAGCAAACTTTGTCCTTTAAAAACACAGCTTAAAAATGGTGATATCGTTGAAGTTTTGACATCAGCACACCAGACCCCGAGTAAAGACTGGCTCTCGTTTGTAAAAACGTCCAAAGCACGTAACAAGATACGGCAATGGGTCAAGGCGGAACAGCGTGAGAAAAGTATCGAAATTGGCCGTGAGCTATTGGAGAAAGAACTACGAAAACACCAGTATAGTTTAAAAAGAGCACTCTCTTTAGAGAGCTTTTCGCGAGCAGTTGGTGAGTTTGGTTTTCAATCAGCTGAAGATGTTTTTGCCACAATTGGCTATGGAAAACTTTCTGCCGGCCAGGTAGTTTCCAGTGCTCTCCCAAAAGAAGAACAGAAACGACAACCCGGCAAGCCAGGTCCGCTTGGTAAGGTGCTTGAGCGGTTTACTCGCCGCAAGCCGCAAAGTTCTATTTTGATTGGTGGCATCGACAACGTGATGGTTCGTTTCGCTAATTGCTGTAATCCTCTCCCTGGAGAACCCGTTACCGGTTTTATTACCCGGGGACGGGGATTGACTGTTCATGCGAAAAATTGCCCTCAGGTTCTCGCCAGTGAACCGGAGCGCAGAGTCGATATAGAATGGGATATGCAGCGCAAGACAACGCGACCGGTTAAGATTCAAGTGATCTGTTCTGACCAGAAAGGAATGCTGGTAGGAATCTCCGGGGCGATTTCAAATGCTGATGCCAATATTTGCAGTGCCAGTGTTCATGCCCGTGGTGATAAGCAAGGGACAAATCTATTTGAGATTGATGTTGAGAACCTCGAACATCTGAATCGTGTTATTCGTGAGGTTAAAAAAGTTAAAGGTGTGATTCGGGTTGAGAGGATCAGGAATTAAATCGAAGTTTTGAAGACTTTTTCAGGAGGTGTTTATGAAATTGACTAAAATTGAGACAGCTAAAGCTCCAGCAGCGATCGGTCCCTATTCTCAGGCGATAAAGGCCGGAGGTTTTCTCTACTGTTCGGGGCAGGTCCCGCTGGTTGCCGAAACGGGTGAGTTGGTTGCTGGGGGTGTCGAAGAACAGACCAGACAATCTCTGGAAAATTTAAAGCAGGTTCTGGCTGCCGCCGGAGTTGATTTTAACTCCGTAGCAAAGACCACAATATATCTGACAGACTTGGGAGATTTTACAGTCGTTAATGGAATTTATGCCAGTTTTTGCGGTGAGGTTGCTCCTGCAAGAGCAACAGTCCAGGTAGCTGCTCTACCAAAGGGGGCATTGGTTGAGATTGATGCTGTTGCTTATCTGGGTTAACTCACAGGAGAGTTGTAACGAGAAAAAGGGGTGGTCGCTATGACCATCCCTTTGATTTTGAACTCTTTGCAAGGTCGAAATTAAACGACCTTTTGTACTTTACCCGAACGGATACAGCGAGTGCAAATTTTTATCGTTTTAACTGAACCGTTTTGGTTAACTCTTATTTTTTGCAAATTTGGATTCCACACGGTACGGGTCTTATTGTGTGCGTGACTGACATTATTTCCGGACACAGGTTTTTTCCCGCAGATTTCACATTGTTTGGACATTTTGTCATTCCTCCTGAAAGATTCGAACGGGCATTAGTAGCATAAATTGTCTATGGATGCAAATAGT
>Ga0164315_10004250_pt1 | contig 11106 bp, 7 predicted proteins | sample GuaBasSedimGuay6_FD_113737 | JGI IMG/M metagenome (GOLD analysis project Ga0164315, IMG submission 113737) | Subseafloor sediment microbial communities from Guaymas Basin, Gulf of California, Mexico - Guay6, Core 4569-2, 0-3 cm | ecosystem: Environmental > Aquatic > Marine > Hydrothermal vents >...
AAATAAGAATAATGCTGAATCTATTCACCTTACCGATTGGTTTTCTGCCAATATTGGCGAAGTGGATAAGAAATTAGAAGAGCGAATGCAAATGGCTCAAAGTTATTCTTCAATGATTTTAGGACTTCGTAAGATTAATAAAATACGAGTTCGTCAGCCACTTCAAAAGATTATGATTCCAATTAATAGTAAAGAAATGGAGTCGCAAATAAGAAAAATTGAGAAACTTATTCTTTCAGAGGTTAATGTTAAGAGCCTAGAATTGCTAATAGGTGATAGCGATATATTAGTGAAGCAAATTAAGCCAAACTTTAAGACATTGGGTCCTAAATATGGTAAAATGATGAAGCAAATTGCTGGAGCTATTAATAAATTTACAGCTAATGATATTAAAGAAATAGAGAAAACAGGAGTGTACTCTCTTGATATTGAAGGCGAAATACTGACTATTGATAATAATGATGTTGAAATAACCACTAAAGATATCCCAGGTTGGGCTGTTAGCAATGTAGGTGATCTTACGGTTGCTCTTGATATTTCCATTAGCGAGGAATTGCTAAATGAAGGTATCGCAAGAGAGTTTATTAACCGTATTCAAAACCTTAGAAAAGATAGTGGGTTTGATGTTACAGACAAAATTAACATTCAGTTATTGAAAAATGATTCAGTTCAAAGTATAATCGATAATAATTTAGATTATATTTGTTCGGAAACATTAACAGAAAATTTTGAATGGATAGATGATAGTAATATTGATATGAATGAGCTTGATTTGGGAAACGATATTATTGTAAAGGTTAATGTAAATAAAGTATAAGATTAATAATATAAATATTATAAGATATGAACGAAGAGATAAAAAGTGAAAGATATACTGACGAAGACCTTATTGAGTTTAAGGAACTTATTGAGCATAAATTAGAAGAAGCAAAGGATAATCTAGTTCTTTTGGTTGAGGCTTATACTAATAATGGGAATGGTACTGAAGATACCGCTCCGAGCTTCAAAGTACTGGAAGAAGGTAATTCTGTTAGATCAAAAGAAGAGAATGCTCAAATGGCTGCACGTCAGCAAAAGTTTATTAAAAATCTTGAGAACGCATTGCTTCGTATAGAGAATAAAACTTATGGCGTATGCCGTGAAACAGGAATGTTAATTTCTAAAGAACGTCTTCGTTCTGTTCCTCATGCTACTTTAAGTATTGAGGCTAAAAATGGAATTAATAATAGAAGATAGTACTTTTATATAAATATTAGTATAAATTGACTTTAGTTTAAGAAATGCTGCTTATTTTTTGGCGGCATTTTTGTCATTTCTATTATTTGATTATACGATATACTAACTTAGGTGCACGATATATAGTAATAATGAAATATATTGGTAGCCTCTTCTTATTCAGTATTATTGCTAAAGAATAAAATAAAATTTCAGTGAAAAAACCTATTTTAGTAGTATTTATTATTTTGTTTTTGGACCAAGTTCTTAAAATTTGGGTAAAGACAAATATGGCCTTAGGGGATTCTATTCCTATGCTTGGTGATTGGTTTTATATCCATTTTGTGGAAAATAAAGGAATGGCTTTTGGTTGGCAGCTTTTTGGAGGCGGAGGTTTTGGAAAAGTGTTTCTTAGCCTCTTTCGGATAGTTGCAATTGGTGCTATATCATACTATTTGTATCTAATTGTAAAGCAAAAAAAACATCCTGTTTTTATTTATAGCATTGCAATGGTGCTTGCTGGAGCTGCAGGAAATATTTTCGATAGCCTTTTCTATGGAATGATATTCGAAGCCTCAGGTCCGTTTACAATAGCTGCTATGTTTCCAGAAAGTGGAGGTTATGCATCTTTTCTTCATGGTAATGTTGTAGATATGTTCTATTTTCCCCTCTTTTCGGGTATATATCCTGAGTGGATTCCTTGGGTTGGAGGAGATTACTATCAGTTTTTTCAGCCAGTATTTAATATAGCTGATGCTTCTATATCAGTGGGAGTTGCGGTGCTTGTTTTGGGTCAGAAAAAATTCTTTGAGGAAGAAAAGGCGAAAGATGAAACTCCAATTTCAAAGAATGAAAATAATAATACAGAGGGCATAACAAAGCTTACATTAGGATTTTCATCTTGTCCCAACGATACTTTTATATTTGATGCCATGATTCATGGTAAAATTGATACCGAAGGATTGGAATTTGATTTAATTATAGAAGATGTGGAAGAGCTTAATAGAAGAGCTTTTAATGGTGAGCTTGATATTACTAAGATTAGTTTTAATGCATATACTCATTTATTGGATAAATATATTCTTCTTGATTCGGGAGCAGCACTAGGTGAAAACTGTGGCCCTCTTATTATATCAAAAAGTAATGTAACAATGGATGATATTAAGGATAAAGTTATTGCCATTCCGGGGAAGAATACTACAGCAAATTTATTAATGACCCTTGCTTTCCCAGAACATAAAAATAAGAAGGAGATGCTTTTTTCTGACATTCAGCAAGCAATAATTGATGGTAAAGTTGATGCTGGACTTATTATCCATGAGAGTAGATTTACATACGAAGGTATTGGACTGAAGAAAGTTCTAGATATTGGTGAATATTGGGAAAATACCACAGGAACTCCAACACCATTGGGTGGAATAATTATTAAGAGAGACTTAAGTGACGATCTAACTCATAAAGTTAATAGGGTGCTAAAACGAAGTGTTGAGTTTGCTATGCAGAACCCAAAAAGCGGAATAGATTTTATAAGAAAGCATTCTCAAGAAATGAGTGAAGAAGTAATGTATAAGCATATTGCTCTTTATGTGAATGATTATAGTGTTGATTTGGGAGATAGAGGTAAGGAGGCAATACAGAGGTTGTTCTTAGAATCAAATAAAGCTGGTCTTATTGAAGAGCCTGATAAGAAACTATTTCTATAAATATTTAGATGGAATAAAAATATATTAGAAAAGCCAAGTTATTAAACTTGGCTTTTTTACGTTTATTAACTAGTGATTCGATATGTAAAGTATGTATGACAAACATTATATTAACTGCGTTAAGCAGATATAAACAAATCGTTTTGCGATTGTTTATAGCACTAAAAGGAACTTTAATTGGTAGGAATAATATCGAATCCAATTGAAGCAAAAATAAGTATAGGTATAAGAAAAGGATGACGTAATAATGCCCAATTAAGCTAGGTGTAATACCTATTTTTTGGCAAAAAAATAACCCAACAAATAAAGATAATTCGTTGGGTCATCAGAAGTGGGACCACCTGGACTTGAACCAGGGACACACGGATTTTCAGTCCGATGCTCTACCAACTGAGCTATGATCCCTTATAGCTAGTTAAGCGGCTGCAAAGATAATATCTTTTTGCTATGTTAGGACAATTAATCATTAAAAAATATTTAATTTTTAATACAAAATTTATTATCTCTGTAAATCAGTCTATTGTAATAATTTAAAATACAATATTTTTATTTTATCATTGCTTATATTACTTACTTTTGTGCAAATTAATAAAGTAGATGATAAGATTAATTCTCGATTTTGGGAATACTTTCCAGAAATGTGCAATTTTTAATGATGAAAAGATGATTTCTTTTCAGAGGTTTGAGAGTATTAATAGAAGTAATCTTCTGAATTTTGTTAAGGAATATCCAAATATTGATTCATGTATTCTTTCGTCAGTAATTCATACCTCTTCTGAAATAGTAGATTTCTTAAATAAGGAATTTGATTTTATAGAGCTTAGCGATAAAACGCCATTGCCAATCTTAAATAAATACAAATCTCCTCAAACATTGGGGAAAGATAGATTGGCTGCGGCAGTTGCAGTTGAGTATTTAGGTCAAGGGTATAATGCTTTATCAATTGATATAGGAACTGCTATAAAATTTGATTTTGTAAATAAAAAGAAAGAATATATAGGAGGAAGTATCTCTCCAGGATTATATTTGAGATTTAAATCTTTACATACTTTTACTGCAAAATTACCGTTAGTGGATTATAATAATTTTCATGCACTGATAGGCTTTGATACTGAAACATCAATATTATCAGGTGTTATGAATGGTACAATAGCCGAAATTAATACTTTTATTGAGGAATATAAAAGTGAATATAGCGACCTGAAAATTTTTATAACAGGTGGTGAAAGTATTTATTTTGAAAGTTACTTAAAAAGTGACATATTTGCGGTTTCAAATTTAGTCTTGATAGGCTTAAACGAAATATTAAAATTTAATGAATAAGAGTTCAGATTATAAGGTAGTTACGATGGTTAGTATTTTATTACTACTAGTAACTTTTACAGCTATTGGCCAGGTAAAATTGCAGTCTTCGTACTCTAGATTTGGTCTTGGGGATATAAATCATGGTTATAATGTGTATCAATCTTCATTGGGCGGTGCTTCATATGGAGTAGTAGACCCATACAGAATTAGCTCAATTAATCCAGCCTCGTACGCAAAGATTGATACGGGGAGCTTTGTTTTCAATGCAGCCTTTGATGGTGCTTTTATGGAATCCAGAACAACAAATGAAAGTACTACTTCCAATTATTTTAATATGAATTATTTTAATGTAGCATTCCCTATTACTGGTTGGTGGCGTACTAGTATGGGCCTGCTTCCATATTCTACAGTTGGTTATGACCTTAATAGCTATACTCAGGTTGATTCAATTGGAGATGTTAGATTAGGATATATTGGTGATGGTGGTATTACAGAAGTATACTGGGGTAATGCATTTAATATCTTTAAAGGATTATCTGTTGGTGTAAATACATCATTTTTATTTGGTGGAGTTAATCTAGCTCAAGAGAGTGAACTTCTAGATATTTCATTAGCATTTAAATATAGGGTTAAAAGCACTACTGATTTGAGAGCCTTTCATTTTAATTTCGGGATACAGTATGATACAAAATTTGGAAAAAATGAAGATTATTTTCTAGGATTAGGCTTCGTATATTCTCCAGAGCAGTCATTATTGGGCAAAGGAAGTTCTATTGGAATTACATACACTGGTGGTGGTGATGGCTTTGAATATGTTAAAGACACAATATTTATAGTAGATAATGGTAGTGGAAGTATAGTAATTCCTCTAAAAATTGGTGGTGGTTTTAGTATTGGTAAAACTGATAAATGGATGTTTGCCTTTGATGCTACATTTGATGAGTATAGCAGGTTTAAGATTTTAAATGGAGAGAAAGAATTTTCTAATAGTTTAAGATATAATGTTGGTGGCCAGTATTACGTTGGTAGCTATGCGTTGAACTTTGGTGCGAATTATAGTAATTCATATTTAACTATTAACGAAACTGACATAAATGAGATTGGCATAAGTTTTGGAGTTGGGTTTCCGCTTAAGAGTACTAAATTTATGATTTCATATATTGATTTGGCTGTTGAAGCTGGTAGAAGAGGTACTACAAGTAACAACCTTATTGAACAAGATTTTATCAAAGTGAAATTAGGTATTAATATTAGAAACACATGGTTTAGAAGACCAAAATATTTATAGATAAACAATAAATTATGAATAAATTGAAATTAGTAATTGCAAGTTTTGCAATGTTGATATTTTTTAGTGTAAATGCACAAGATGCAAATACTACTTCTACTACAGAGACTCAAAACAGATTTGAAGTTAATAGAAGTAAATTGGCAGGCAAGTATGGTGCTGATAGTGTTAAGTGTGTAATGGAATTGAGTTTATATAGAGAATTTTATAAGCAGTGGAAAGCTAGTAAATATAAGAAAGAAAGTTTAGTAGAACAATCATTAAAATCATGGTCTTATTGTTTTCATGCAGCTCCAATTGCAAGTTTGAATATGTATATTCATGGCGAGAGAATAGCTCGTTATTATATAGGAGTTAATAAAGATAATCCAGAGCTTAAAAAAGCTTGGATCGATACTCTTATGATGGTTTATGACCAAAGAATAGAATACTTTGGTGACAATAAAAAAACTCCTGAAGGTATTTTGCTTGGTCGTAAGGCTCAAGCTTGTTTAAAGTATGAAAAAGATAGTTCTCAGTTATACTATCCAGCTTTCAGAAAATCTTTTGAGATGATGGGTAACCAATCAGAAGAGCTGACTTTATATTACTATTTTATTGCAAGTATATATTATGTTAAGCAAACTGGTGCTGAGCGTGATTTAATTCTTGAAAATTATGTGGAAATACAAGATGTTATACAGTATAACTTAATTTTTAATGCTGATAATGCTAAGGAACATTTACGTTATGAGAAGGTTTCTAATAATATAGAGAAGAATGTGAAGAAATTTGCAAGTTGTGAGAAACTTATACAACTTTATGGACCAAAATTAGAAGCTAATCCTGATGATCTTAAATTGGCAAAGAATATTGTAAAATTCTTTGAATCACGAAGATGTACTAAGAATGATACTAATGATACTTATTTTAATGCTTTGGCAAAAGTTCATGCTGCCGAACCAACACCAGAATCTGCCCTATCAATGGGTAGCATGGCTTTGGGTAGAGGCGATGTAGTTAAAGCGCAAGCTTATCTTGAAGAGGCAACAAAAACTCTTTCTGACTCTAATGCATTGAAAAAAGGCTCAGCTTATTTATTACTTGCTGAGGTTTATCGTTCAAGAGGAATGTCAGGTGCGTCTCGCTCTGCAGCTTATAGTGTTCTTAAGTATAAGCCTTCAGAAGGAATGGCATATATTATTATAGGAGACTTATATACTAGCTCTGCAGCAAAATGTACTACTAAAGGATTAAGAATTTCTTATTGGGCGGCGTATGACAAATATATGCAGGCATTAAATATCTCAAAAGATGAGAAAATTAAGAGTATAGCTCGAAAAAAAATGGCTGTTATTAAAAAAAGCTTTCCTGAAAATCAAGACCTATTTATGAGAAATCTTAAAGAAGGACAAGATATTAAAGTTGAGTGTTGGATTAATGAAAACACTAAAGTTCGTGCAAGATAATATGTATTATTATTAGGTAATAGGTTCTTAAAATAAGAATAATGATTGTATGAATAAAAATATAAATAGGAATAAAGAAATTTATTCCTATTTTTTTATCTATTTAAAAAGTAAATGATTAATTTTACACAAATTATTTTAAGAAAATGATAAACAATCTGTTTTTTAGGGGAAATATCAAATTTGTATATATGCTTATTATTGCATTAATTTCAATTAGTTGTGAAAATGATATTGCTGTGGTAAATTCTTTAACAGTGGACGAAACAACACCTATAGAATCGTCATATAATGTGGAGATGAATTATACAGATTCGGGGAAGAACGTTATGACTATGCATAGTCCTGAAGTGCATAGATACCCTACCGAAGAAGAATATCTTGAAATGCCTAAAGGAATGAATATGGTGTTTTATGATGATGATGGTAAGGTGAAATCGGATCTTAAGTCAGAATATGCTATCAATTTTGTTGATAAGAAGATAATGGAAGCTAGAATTAATGTAGTAGCAACAAATAAAAAGGGTGATAAGCTATTTACAGAACTGCTAACTTGGGATCAGAATAAAAAAACTATTCAAACGGATGTGCCAGTTAGGGTAATTCAAGATGGGAAAACACTCTTTGGAGATGGGCTTATTGCTGATGAAACTTTTACAGATTATGAAATAATAAATCCTCATGGAGAATTTGATATTGAATCGGATAATGATAATGAAGTAAAAGAGGATAAACCTACCTCAAATACAACAAAGAAATCTAATACGAAAAAACAAAAGACTAAGAAAAAAGAAAAATCTAATGAAGAAGAGGAATTTGGTGATTTCGATTCTTATTAAATAGAATTATGAGCAGCATTGTAGTAATTATTATTGTAAGTATTATATTTTCAGCCTTTTTTTCAGGCATTGAAATAGCCTTTGTTTCGGCTAATAAACTGAAAATAGAACTTGACAAAAGCAGGAATAAAATTGCTGGTAAGATACTTTCATGGTTTAACCTGAGAGATGCGAAATTTATTGCGATGCTACTATTGGGGAATAATATTTCCTTAGTTGTATATGGAATGTATATGGAAGAGTTTTTGAGCCCAAGGACCTTAGCTATTCTTCCCGATTTTATGCAAAATAATGTTATTATCTTATTAATAAATACAATAATATCAACAGCTATTATCTTAATTTTTGCGGAGTTTTTTCCTAAAGCTACATTTAGATTAATGGCAAACCGCATGATGGAGTTATTTAGTGTTCCACTTCTGATTATTTACTATTTAATGTCGCCAATAGTTATGGCCTTTATTAAAATTTCGGAGTTTATTCTAAAGAGTATTTTTGGAGAAGATATTTCTAATCAAACATATAAATTTTCTACCATAGACTTTGATCATTATATTGAAGAATTTAAAGGAGGAAATGTAACAGAAAATGATGAAATAGAAACTGATTTGCAAATTTTTCAGAATGCAATAGATTTCAAAACGACAAAGATACGTGAGTGCATGGAGCCGCGAGCAGAAGTAAAGGGTATTGAAAAGAGTAGTAGCATCAGTGAGCTTAAAGATGCGTATAGAGAAACGGGACATTCTAAAATGATTATTTTCGAGAATGATATTGATAATATTATTGGGTATGTACATGCCTACGACCTTGTTCGTAGCCCCAATAGTATAGCTTCCATACTACGTAATGTTGATTTTATACCTGAAACAATGCCCGCTAATAAAATGCTAAATAAAATGATTAGCAGCAATAGCAGTATTGCTGTGGTTTTGGATGAATTTGGGGGCACTGCAGGTATTGTAACTATGGAAGATTTAATGGAAGAAATATTTGGAGAAATAGAAGATGAGTTCGATAAGGAAGATCTTATGGAGAAGGAAATTGAACAGGGAGTTTTTGTTTTTTCTACAAGATTAGAAATTGATTATTTGAATGAAAATTATGACTTTGATTTTCCTATTTCCGACGAATATGAAACTTTAGGAGGCTTGATTACCTCCGTACACGAAAATATTCCGCAAATAGGAGAAGTGGTAATATTCCAAAATTACTCCTTTGAAATTATAAAAGCAAGTAATGCTAAAGTAGAAACAGTAAAGTTACACATATTGTAGTAATGTTAATAAGCGTTAAGTCAACACTATAACCTATTGATGCTCTCGGTAGATATCTCTTGAAACTTTATTTTTAAATTTTATAATTTGTCCGTACATTTGCCAACTTATATTAAATAATAGATAATGGCAGCAATAGGAAAAATTAGAGAAAAATCAGGATTATTATTAGCAATAATCGGCTTAGCATTAGCGGCTTTTGTTTTAGGTGATTTATTTAAAAACTTAGGAAAAAGTAATAATGTTGATAAGGATAAAATTGCCCTGATTAATGGAGAAAAAGTTGGAGTACAAGACTTTAATAGAAAGGTTAGTCAGCAGACTGATTTGTTTGTACAAAGGAATAAAAGAAATCCAACGACAGAAGAATCATATGTAATAACTATAAGTGAGTGGAATAGAACAAAAAGAGAAGTTATTATGCGTCAGCAAATGACAGAACTTGGTCTTCTTCAATCAATAGGTAATATGAAGCCTCAAATTTCGATGGATGAGTTTATGAGTAATATCTATAGCTTAACTCCAAACAGAGAAGTAGTAAGATTTTTTACAGGAGATTATAATGGGCAGATTGCTCAAGATCAAGTAAAAGGTTTTTTCGATTTCATAGAAAGAGGTGTTAATAGTGAGAATGCTGAAGAAAGAAGTAAAGCTTTAGAGTATAAAAGTCAATGGGAGTTGTTCAAGGGTGGCTTAAAGGACGTGCTTATGGAAACTAAGTATAATAACCTTATAGTAAAAGCATACTACTTGCCAAAAGCTCTTGCAGATGCAGATTTTGATGATAATAGTGTTAGCAATCAAGTAGCTTACTTTGGTGTTTCGTATAAGAATGTTACTGATGAAGAAGCTACTGTAACTGATGCGGATTATCAGAAATATTATGATGCACATAAAACTGAATATGAAGAGGATATAGCTTCTCGTAAGATTGATTATGTATCGTGGGTTGTACGTCCAAGTAATAAGGATATAGTTGATTTGCGTCAGCAAATAGAAGATTATTATAAAGATTTAGAATCTGCTGATAAAAGAGATGTTCAGTATCTTGTAAACCGAATTGGTGACAATAAATATGATAGCATTTGGATAGCTAAAGATTCTTTATCAGTTTATATTGATTCAGCTGCTTTTGCTTATGAGGCAGGAACTGTTTTAGGCCCTTGGGAAGAAAATACAGCTTATCATATTGCAAGAATTATGGATAAGGATATGCGTCCTGATTCTATGAGAGCAAGTCAAATTTTAATATCTTATGCTGGTGCTTACGGTGCGAAAGGAATTACTAGAACAAAAATAGGAGCCCGTGCTTTAGCAGATAGTATTAAAGGAGCTATTAGTAAGGATAAAGGTGCTTTTGAGGCTTTATTGGTAAAATCTGATGATCCTAATGCTGTTCAAACTAAAGGTGATTTTGGTTGGTTTAAAGATGGCGCAATGCTAGCTAAAATAAATGATGCTTGTATTAATGGTAATATTGGTGATGTAGTAGTTGTGGAAACAACTATTGGATTTAGTGTAATTAGAGTTGATGATAAACTTGAAAATACACCAAAGATTAGAGTTGCTCAAATAGACCTACCAATTGTATTCTCTCAGGAAACTTTTAATGAAGCTTATAGTAAAGCAATAAAATTTGCTGCTGTAAATAGAACTTATGAAGCTTTTGATACTGCATCTGCAAATATGGGATTAGGTGTTATGAAAAGTAAATATATTTCTGATTTAGCTGGTGGAATCTTAGGTTTGAAAAACTCTCGCGATGTTGTTAAATGGATGTTTAATTCAGAGACTAATGTTGGTGATGTTTCAAATGTTTTTGATTTTGAAGATAAAGTTATAGTTGCCGTTCTTACGGAAGCTCGCCCTGAAGGGATTAAAACTCTTGATGAGGTAAAAGATATTATTAAGCCACTTGTAGAAAGAGATGTTAAAGCACGTATTTTGATGGAAAAGACTGCCGGTGTTAAGAGTCTTTCTCAGGCTACAGAGTTTAACTCTTCAATAGATACTGCATTTGTTTCTTTTGCA
>Ga0164315_10004251_pt1 | contig 11105 bp, 11 predicted proteins | sample GuaBasSedimGuay6_FD_113737 | JGI IMG/M metagenome (GOLD analysis project Ga0164315, IMG submission 113737) | Subseafloor sediment microbial communities from Guaymas Basin, Gulf of California, Mexico - Guay6, Core 4569-2, 0-3 cm | ecosystem: Environmental > Aquatic > Marine > Hydrothermal vents...
GAAACTATTTAGAGCATTAGCAAGACAATTTAGGATTATATACAAACACAAAACCCTTGCAGTACAAGGGTTTCAGATGTTTCTCTATTTTTTGAGAAGTTAAAAAGTCGGGGTGGCAGGATTCGAACCTGCGACCTCCTGCTCCCAAAGCAGGCGCGATAACCGGGCTACGCTACACCCCGAATTGGTTATCTTCAAGGAATCTTTTGATTCCTTTTTTTTATCTTTTTCTCTAATTTCAAAGCCTCTGTTCTGTCTTTAACCGAAATTGTTAAAACCAATTTCCAGGGCTTTCCACTTTATGTTGAAGGAACAAAACCATTATTATGTCTTTCAAACCTTGTTTCAATATCAGCTGTTTGACCAACATAATATCTCAACCTTTTTTCACTGCATAATATGTAAACTACATATTTCATTTTGTCGTGGTGGTCACGCCTCAAGCGTGACGACCTCCTGCTCCCAAAGCAGGCGTGATAAACCTAACTACGTCCTGCCACGCTGTAAGCGTGGTACACCCCGAAGTCTATCTCTAAATTTCAGGCTGCAAATATAATACTAAATCTAAGATGTACAAGTATAATTTTGAATTATTCAAAGGCAAGTTTATAAATTCTGGTAATGGATTTCGATAGATCTCCAATACTTATGTGACGACTTTTTCTTATTGTTTCTTTCCCATCAAAAAATATCAGAATTGTGGGCTCTACAAAAACACTATTTTTAGCTGAAATTTCAGGTGAAGCATTCATATCAATAAAATAAAAAGGAACTTTTGGGAAATTATCCCTTAATAAATCAATAACCTTTGGTTCTAAAGCTTCTCCTACAGAACAGCTAATAGTTGAAAAATAGAATAAAACACCAATATTTTGATGTAATACCTTTTCAAATTCCTCTTCGGTTGTAATAGTTTTAAGATTCATTCCCATAAAATTCATTTAGATCATAAAAATACAAAACCGACATTAATATTCATCAATATGGAACTATTAATAATAATTATAATCGCATTGAAAAAAATAATATACAAACATGAATTAAACGTTTATATTTAATTATTTTTGCTTTTCAATTTATAAATAGTATAAAATGAGTGATACAATAGAAAGAATAAAATGTTTGATTATAGGTTCAGGTCCTGCGGGATATACAGCTGCAATTTATGCTGCAAGAGCTGATCTGAAACCTGTAATTTACACCGGAATGCAAATGGGTGGTCAGTTAACCACAACTACCGAAGTAGATAATTATCCTGGATATCCTAAAGGAACAGATGGAACTGCCATGATGGAAGATTTTAAAAATCAAGCCGAACGTTTTGGTACTGATGTTAGATTTGGTATGGCAACAAAAGTTGATTTTAGCGATAAAGTTGGTGGTATACATAAAGTTACTATTGACGAGTCAAAAGTAGTTGAAGCTGAAACCGTAATAATTTCGACCGGTGCAACAGCTAAATATTTAGGTCTCGAAAGTGAACAAAGATTGATCGGTGGTGGAGTTTCTGCTTGTGCCACCTGTGATGGATTCTTTTATAAAGGGCAAGATGTAGTTGTGATCGGGGCTGGTGATACGGCTGCCGAAGAAGCAACTTACTTAGCTAATATCTGTAAAAAGGTAACTATCCTGGTTCGCAAAGATTATATGCGAGCTTCAAAAGCGATGCAACATCGTGTTGATAAAACCGAAAATATCGAAGTGATGTTCAATACCGAACTGGATGAAGTTCTAGGTGATAATGTTGTTGAAGGTGTTCGGGTATTTAATAATATCACAAATGAAAAACAAGTTATTGATGTGACCGGGCTTTTTATTGCTATAGGTCATAAACCAAATACAGAAATATTTAAAGGAATTTTAGATATGGATGAAGTAGGATATTTGAACACTAAGGGTAAATCAACCAAGACAAATTTACCAGGTGTTTTTGCTGCAGGTGATGTTCAGGATAAAGAATACCGTCAGGCTGTTACAGCTGCAGGTACAGGTTGTATGGCGGCACTTGATTCTGAACGATATTTAGGAGCATTGGAATAATCATACTTAATTTTTTCAATCAAAACCTAAGAGCTTTATTCTTAGGTTTTTTTGTTTAAAATTGTCGAAAACGATTTCGCAATTTATTTCAATAAAAGTATATAGAATTTATTTTAACCGTAAATTTGTATGGTGTATAACTAAGTTTTAAACTTATGGCAGATTCCAGGACCGCCTCAATGCGGTATTTAAATAAATTTCAACACGTAGTTGATATACAACAAAAAGTAATTTTCTTTTTACTCAGCATTATTTTCGCTTTTGGAATCACATATTTTTTAAGTAATCCCGAATTAGATAAGGCGCAAACCTATGTGCTCTTTTTACTCTTTCTTTCCATAGGGCTATGGATAACCGAAGCAGTACCTCCCTTTGCGGTAGGCTTGTTAATATTTGGATTCTTAGTTTTTGCTTTAGGAGGTTATTATCATGAAATTGATCCTGAAAATTCTGCAAAATATGTTCAAAAATACATACAAACCTGGTCAAATAGTGTGATTTGGTTAATGCTGGGTGGTTTTGTTATTGCTGAAGCCATGCAAAAAGTTGGATTAGATAAAACCCTTTTTAAGCTTACCATTTCAAAATTTGGATCAAAACCACGAAATGTTCTATTGGGCATTATGCTGGTCACTGCCATATTTTCAATGATCATGTCAAATACAGCTACAACCGCTATGATGATAGCAGCAGTTCTTCCTTTTATACATACTTTAGATAAAAACGCACCTTTTTCGAAAGCTCTTTTAATAGGTATTCCTGCAGCCGCATCACTTGGTGGGATGGGCACCATTATCGGATCTCCTCCAAATGCAATCGCAGTGGATGCATTAAATAACCATGGTATTGCTTTCGGGTTCTTAGAATGGATGATTATTGGCTTTCCTATAGCCATCATTCTGGTTTTGATTTTTTGGTTCTTCTTAATAAATAAATTTGTACCAAAAGTTACTACAATTGATCTGGGATTTTTAAATGAAATTGATAAAACTACCAATTCAAAATTATTTATTATTAAAAGAAAGATAGTACTGGGAGTATTATTGCTGACCTTAACTTTATGGTTAACGGGTAATTTACATGGTATACCCGCTTCAGCAGTTTCTTTATTACCAATAATGCTATTAACCATGTTAGGAATTGTAACGGGTAATGATATTAGAAAATTACCCTGGGACACATTGATGTTAGTTGCTGGTGGATTATCCTTAGGACTGGCTATTCAAGAAACCGGATTAGCACAGTATTATGTTAATTTACTGAATAATTACAATCTGAATTTTTATATGCTAATTGTTGTTTTTTCATTGCTCACCGTCATTTTGTCTAACTTTATGAGTAACACAGCAACTACCACAATTCTGATTCCAATCGCTATAATATTGGTTTCTTCCAATATAGTAATATTACCGTTAGTTATTGGATTAAGTGCGTCAGCGGCATTATTTTTACCTATCTCAACACCGCCAAATGCTATAGCATTCAGCACAGGTGAACTGGAACAAAAAGATTTTAGATTTGGAGGTTTAGTTGCTGGTATAATTGGACCAATTATAATTATTGGAATGGTCTTACTTTTAAAGATGTTCTCCTAAATCTTTTTTTAGAAAAGAGAAGTATTTGGGTGGTTTGTAATAATAATTATACTTTAGCTTTATTACCATACCATTCCAGAGCCAACAAAATAAAAATTCCAAAAACAATAAAAAATAGAGCATACCATGTAGAAGGGTCGGATAAATCCGGAAAATACCTTTGGAAATTTTCAACTATCTCATTTCCTAAACTATCATAAAGGATATTGCCATTTTCTAACTTGTATATTTCTTTTTTCCATGGCCAGACAATTCCTAAAGACCCGGCTATAAAACCAATGATCAAAGACGTTACTATTTGATGCCACCTTTTTAATAGAAATCCAATTATATGGGAAGTAAAAACCAGTCCAAACATAGAACCCAAAGTAAAACTTGAAATAATTTTCATATATCTCATTCTTACCTGGTCATGAATAAAATCAAAATTTCCTGAAAATATATCTGCAATGGTTTTATACAATTCATTTACAGAATCAACCAAAAGTAAAACATAGTTTCCAAATAATATTAAAATAAATGAACCCGAAAGGCCCGGTAATGTCATCCCCGAAACACCAATTATTCCACAAAAAAATACAAACCACAGATTATCATTTTCTTTTGCCGGACTCATTAAACTGATGGATATACCTATTAATGTTCCAATAATAATTGCAATAATATTTTGTTTTTTCCAATCATTGAAGTCTTTTACAATATAATAAATGGAACCCAATATCATTCCAAAAAAAGTACTCCAAACAAATAATTCAAAATTTTGTAAAAAATAATCTAGAACTTTGGAAACACTGAAATAACTAAAGGTACTTCCGGCAAAAACCAACAATAAAAACCTGCCATTTACATATTGATAGAAACTTCTAAATCTTCCATTCAAAATAAGCATCAAGGCCTTTCTATTTATCTTTTGCAGAGAATAGATCAATTCTTCATAAAAACCTGCCACAAAAGCAACTAATCCTCCTGAAACACCAGGTACTTTGTTGGCTGCTCCCATAGCTATTCCTTTAATAAAAAGAAATATCTTATCCGAAAAGGTTCGAGTACTTGTTGCCATTAATTATCTTTTTTAACTGCTAATCTTTCTAAAAATAAAATAAAGGCAAATCCGATAATAGCAAATAATATTGCAAAATATATTTGATGATCGCCTTCATATAAAAATGGGGAAACACTTTTTTCTTGTAATATTTTTAATTTTCCATTTATTATTTCAGATTCTAAAGTCTTCTTCCATGGCCAAATTTTATTTAAAGATCCAACTATAAATCCGGTCAAAGTAGCCAAAGTTAAATTTTGATAATGATCAAAAAGCCACTTTAAAAGTCTTGAAAAAGTTAATAGGCCAACAATTGCTCCCGCAATCAATACACCTAAAATCTTAAAATCCTTAAAATGCAAAGCATCTAATATTGGTTTATACATTCCTAATAAAAGTAAAATATAACTACCTGAAATTCCGGGTAATATCATTGCGCAAATAGCCAAAGCTCCCGAAAAAAATACGTATGCATATGATATTTCTGCAGTTTGCGGTGTTAATGTAGTAATATAAAAAGCTATAAATGCACCTACCATCAAGAGTATTATATTAATTATATTCCATTTGGTAATTTGCTTTGCCACATAAATAATACTTGCCAACACCAATCCGAAGAAAAAAGACCAAATTAAAATGGGTTGTGTTTCCAGCAAATGACGGATTATTTTAGCTAAGGAAACAACACTAAGCCCGATTCCGATTAAAAGGGATATTAAAAAATTTCCATTAATTGATTTCCACATGGCATTAAAGCCATTTGTTCTTAAAATCTTAAAAGTATTGAAATTAACCTTATTAATAGAAGTTATCAGCTCTTCATAAATCCCCGATATAAACGCAATCGTTCCACCCGATACTCCTGGAACTACATCAGCGGCACCCATAGCAACACCCTTCAATGAAATAATAAAATAATCTTTAAGCCTTCTTTTCACAGAAATATTTTTTTCAAATTAAAAGCCAAAGATACTTAAATTGTTCAACCTAAAATAAGCCTTGGTGAAAGGATTTATCAATTAAATATTGAAGATCTCTAATCTAAAAAGGATGGGTTATATTTTAGCACCAAATAACTAATTTCTTTTCGTGCCAATACTGTCGGGAATATTTCTTTTATAATATCAAGATACTCAATATCTGTTTTTAACGCCTTTTCAAGCAAGTCAAAACCTTCGATATCCTTTTGGGTTAAAAAATACAAACCTGCTAGTCTATAGTTAATCTCTACTACTTCCTTATACTTGTCTTTTGCATCCAATAAAACCTGAATGGCTTCATGAAATTCACCTAAAAAATGTAAGACATCCGCTAATGCCACATAAACCTCAAGTCTCTCATCTTGTAAACCAATACATTTATAATATGCTCTTGAAGCCTCTTCAAACAAGTTTAATCTCAAGTTTATCTCCGCAAATTTATGCCAATATAAATTATTTTCCTCATCAATTCCAAGAGCCTTTTTAATATAAAATATGGCTTTATGGTAATTTTTATTTTTGACAAAGATCTCTGTTAAAGCAAGCCAGCCTTTATCCAATAATGGATCCTCATTAACCGTTTTATTATAAAAATCAATTGCCTTTTGCGACATTTTTAATTTCTCGTAACATTTACCAATTCTCAGGAAGGCAAACGAGGTTGGAGTATCTAACTCCATGGTTTTATGGTAAAAATTTATGGCTTCTTCATACTGACCCAACTCTTCAAGGGTTTTTGCTTTTTCAAGATGTGCTCCAATAAATTCCTCATCAATTAAAATCGAATATTCAAATGCTTCTAATGCTTTTTGATAACTAAAAACAATGAAGTATTGTCTGCCTAACTGATGCCATGCAATTTCACTATAAGGTTCATTTTCAATATACTTTTTTAGATATTCTATCGCTTCATTATGCTGACTCATCATATCATAACAATAAATCACATTATACAATGATGAATAATTTTCAAATTCTACATCTAAACTTTTTGCGAAATTAAATCGAGCCGTATCAAAATCATCCAAAAACAAATACTCCATTCCGATCATAGATAATATTTCTGCTTCATCATTGGTTAAAAGCAATGCAGTTTGTAATGCATCTACAGCTTTTGTATGATTTCCTTTCTTTGAATATATTGTGGCCTTTTGGATATAAATATCTTCATTTGAAGGCTCAATATCCTGTAACTGATTTAATATTTTTTCTGCATTATCCAATTTATCATCCAAAATCAATAGTTCAACTTTGATCAATTTCAAGGATACGGAAGCCGGATGTTGAGATAAACCCAATTGAAGTGCCTTTTTAGCCAATGAAAATTTTCCATTGTCAACATAATGCACAATAATTTCTTCAAATTCATTGGAGTCAAAAAAGTAAACACTGTTTGTTTTCAGCATCAATTCAAATTTAGATAGGGGTAAATTATCGTTATTATTTGAAAATTGTTGCATATTTCTTCCTTTTTCTTGTCACTAAAGTAGTGTAGATTAAAGTTGATATATCATTTCAATTCAAAATTTCTTAACAATTTAATTAACACATTTTTTTATTATAACATCACAAAAAAAACTGTAACTTTGCCCAAATAAATAATGCCTTTATTGCTACTATGGCCAAAAAGACCTTACTTAACGAAAAAGAAATTTATATCATTCTTCATCGTTTGGCTTGCCAACTTATAGAAAATCATCAAGACTTTTCAAACACCATTTTAATAGGAATTCAACCGAGAGGTATTTTCTTAGCCAATAGATTAGTGAATATTTTAGAAAATGAATACCATATTAAAAATATCCAATTAGGGAAATTGGATATAACTTTCTATCGTGATGATTTTAGAAGAAGAGAGGATCCTTTGGAGGCCAGTAAAACCGACATTAACTTTATAGTGGATAATAAGAATGTGGTTTTTATTGATGACGTGCTATTTTCTGGAAGAAGTATCAGGGCAGCACTAACAGCTATTCAAGCTTTTGGAAGACCAAGCAATATTGAATTGTTGGTTTTAATTGATAGAAGGTTTAGCAGACATTTGCCTATTCAACCTGATTATAAAGGAAGACAAGTGGATGTTATCAAAGATGAACAGGTGAAAGTAGTTTGGAAAGAAAATGAGGGCAAAGATAAAGTGTGTATCATTAATTCTGATGTTAGTTAAACTGAAGAATTTATTTATAGTGTTAATAGGTTTATAAATTTCAATTTCATTAAAAAGAAATGGCAAAGTTAAGCGTTAGCAACCTGCTAGGTATCAAACATTTAAGTTATGAAGATATCGAATTGATATTTAAAACTGCTGATCATTTTAAAGAGGTTATCAATCGCCCGATCAAAAAAGTTCCATCATTAAGGGATATAACCATTGCCAATTTATTTTTTGAAAATAGTACACGCACAAGATTATCATTTGAATTGGCCGAGAAAAGACTTTCTGCTGATATAATTAACTTTTCTGCCGCACAATCTTCCGTAAAAAAAGGGGAATCATTAATTGACACCGTAAATAATATTCTTTCTATGAAAGTTGATATTGTTGTTATGCGTCATCCCAATGAAGGTGCTGGAGAATTTCTTTCAAGACATGTAGATGCTAAAATTGTAAATGCCGGCGATGGGGCACATGAACATCCAACCCAAGCATTGTTAGACTCCTACTCCATTCGTGAAAAATTAGGTAAGGTTAAAGGAAAAAAAGTTGTAATAATAGGAGACATATTGCATTCAAGAGTGGCACTTTCAAATATCTATGCTTTACAATTACAAGGTGCGGAGGTAAAACTTTGCGGTCCAACTACTTTAATTCCAAAACATATCACAAAATTGGGCGTGACTTACGAAAAAAATCTAAAAAAGGCTTTAGAATGGTGTGATGTTGCTAATGTCTTAAGGGTACAACACGAAAGAATGGATATCAAATATTTTCCATCTGTTAGAGAATATACACAACTTTTTGGGATTGATAAAACACTCTTAAATTCGATAGAAAAGGATATTGTTATCATGCATCCAGGACCTATTAATAGAGGTGTTGAACTCACAAGTGACGTTGCAGATTCAAAACAATCCATCATCTTGAATCAGGTTGAAAATGGAGTTGCAATTAGAATGGCTGTAATTTATTTATTAGCACAGCAAATTAAACGATAATAGCAAATTGTAATTTGAGAATTTATGATAATTAACCAAACTAAATCCTATACAATTATAGAGCCTTCAATAAACGATAGTTTAAATGAAAATGAAATTATTCTAAATTTTCATAAAGAATTTAATGAAAAATACCCTAACTTTAACAAAGTTAATTTAATAATAAATTTTTCTAACAATATTAACACTGATTTAAAAGAAATCTTATTATTTTCGCAATACAGTGTAGAACATAAAAAAAATAAAAAATCTTTTGTAATAGTATGCAACGGCATTAAATTTGATAAGTTACCCAATGAACTGGTTGCCGTTCCAACTTTAAACGAAGCAGAAGATATTATAGAAATCGAAGATATTGAACGTGATTTAGGAATTTAAAATAACTATATGGTAAAAAAACTACTTTCTATTCTTTTTTTATTAACCTTTTCAACAGCAATCTTTGCTCAAGATGACGACTCTAAGGATCTGGAAATTCTCCAGAGTTCAATAGATGGCATTCATGATGTTGTTGCATCACCAAACCCGTTTAGTGTTACAACAAGGATACGATTTATAGCTGAAGAAGAGTTTGAAATTGATTTCTATGTAAAAGATTTATTGGGGAATACTCTTCATTTTGAAAAAGTTAAAACTAAAAAAGGAACTAACTCTATTCCCTTTTTTCGGGAAGAACTCGAATCAGGAATTTACATTTATTCATTAAAAACTAAATCCAAAGTTATATCTAAACGAATTGTGATCAAATGAGCTTAAAACTCACGATATTAGGATGCCATTCAGCAACTCCAAGAACATTTGCTCATCCTTCATCACAGTTTTTAGAAATTAACAAACGATTTTTTTTAATTGATTGCGGCGAAGGTACCCAGTCACAATTGCGTAAGTACAAAATAAAGTTTTCTAAAATTAAGCAAATCTTTATTTCGCATTTACATGGTGACCATTTTTACGGATTGATAGGTTTGATATCAACCTTAAGTCTGTTGAATCGTACTTCAGCACTTGATATTTATGGTCCTAAAGGGATCCAAGAAATTATAGAGCTTCAGCTTAAATTGTCAAAATCCTGGTTAAACTATCCTTTACAATTTTATGAACAATCTTCAAAAAAGAGCGAAATCATTTTTGAAGATCAAAATGTTGAGGTTCATACAATACCTCTTAAACATCGTATTTATACCAATGGCTTTTTGTTTAAAGAAAAAATTGCAGAAAGGAATCTAAATATTGCTGCTGTTGCAGAACATAAGGAAATTGAGATCTGTGATTATCAAAATTTAAAAAATGGTAAAGATTTTATTAAAAATAACGGTGAGATCATAGCCAATAAAACTTTGACTTTTGACCCTCCTCCTTTATTAAAATATGCCTATTGCAGTGATACAGCGTATTTTGAAGATATCATCCCTTTAATAAAAAATTCAGACCTGTTATATCACGAATCAACATTTTTAGAAGATAAAAAAGAATTAGCAGCAACAACCAAACATGCAACAGCGGGCCAGGCAGCAACCATTGCCGCTATGGCCGGTGTAAAAAAACTATTATTAGGACATTATTCGAGTCGCTATAAAGATGAAAATTTGTTTTTAGAAGAAGCCAAACCCATTTTTAATAATACGGAATTGAGTTTTGTAGGAAAAGAAATTGAAATTTTATCAAAATCCTAAAGAACTTTTGCATGAAATTGAACATCCCTGATTAGTGTTGACCGGTTTTTTAGAATCCTTCCTATTTCTTTGTCACGCAGATATCGCAGATCTTTTCTAAAATATTAAAAATCAAATTTTAAATATAGTGCCTTCCATCGAAATAACTATAAAATATTAAACAAATTAACTCATTTTCAAATTTTCAAATTTCACTTCTCACTTCTCACTTCTCACTTCTCACTTCTCACTTTTTACTTCTCACTTCCAACTTTTTACTTTTCACTTTTTACTTTTCACTTCAATACTGTCCGGTACTCAAAAGAACCAAGGTGCATGAGTTTTCAAAAGCTATTCCATTTTTACTTAATATCTTTTCCAACTCTGTATTGGTTGTGCCAGGATTAAATATTACTCGCTTGGGTTTTAATGAAACAATATAATTATAGTAGTTTTCTTGTTTTTTCGGATTTAAATATAAAGTTATGGTATGTACACTATCAAATTTTGGCATTCCTGCATAAACCTTTACACCATTGATCACACCCTCTTTTAGCCCTACTCCGATCACCTCATATTTTGAGTTGATCAAACTGTGAATAGCATAATTTGAATAACGGTCTGTTTTTAAAGAAGCTCC
>Ga0164315_10004253_pt1 | contig 11101 bp, 8 predicted proteins | sample GuaBasSedimGuay6_FD_113737 | JGI IMG/M metagenome (GOLD analysis project Ga0164315, IMG submission 113737) | Subseafloor sediment microbial communities from Guaymas Basin, Gulf of California, Mexico - Guay6, Core 4569-2, 0-3 cm | ecosystem: Environmental > Aquatic > Marine > Hydrothermal vents >...
GACATAAGTATAAAACACCTTGTGGTGCTGAAGTAATTTATGGTGGTTCAAGATATGTTTCATCAGTTAAAGCTGGTGCAAAAGACGGTAAAAATCCTTATGATGTATTCTCTAAAGTTGTACTTAAACATTATACTGTATCTAAAAGTTACGGTAATACTAGTGTTTATCCACTATCTCAAAAATTTACAGTTGACTTAGGTGAAGATATGACACTTACTGAAGTAGATTCAGCCCTTAAAAAATATTCTTATGAACATGCAGAATTTGGTTGTTTTCAAAAGACTAAACCAAAAGCTAAATCCGGCGAAGAGTCTTATGTATTAGAGGAAATTGATATTTCTGATTTGCCTAAAATAAATAGTAATTATAATAATAAAGGTATTCTGTTTATAGAAGATTCAGATGGTAATTTACGTTGTAGTGCTTACAGTTATAGAATGGGTATTAATATTCATTATGAAAATAAGTGGAAGCCAGAATCTACTAATGTATTAACTGAAAATTATGAAGTCGATTTTCATAAAAGTCAAGGTCGTTGGGGCAGAAGAGAAAATATAACTATAGCTAAATGCTATAAGTGGGCAATTGTAGACTAGTCTTCTAAATTTTCCATAACATCTGCTAAAGATGTGCCAGATTTTTTCTTATCATCATCTGGAAGTTTATCTATACTTTCCAAAACAGCAGGTGCATTTTTGTACAGGTCGTTGAAACCTTTTACTCCATCCATAATTATTTTAGAAATTTCTATATGTTCTTCTAATTTATTGTGGTCATGTTGTAACAAGTCTTCAACTAATGTAGCATCAATAGCTCTATTGTGCTCTAAGATTTCACTTAAAGCACCTTGAGTTTTCTTGAAGTCATTTTGAAAACTTTCTAATAATTCATTCTTTGTCATACTTTTCCTTTATGTATTTATATTAAAGACAAGGTCGACCATTTACCCAATCTAAACCAGGATCTAGAATTGTTGCTTTCGCAACCCCATAAGGTTCACTAAGACTTGTACAATCATTAAACATGCCATCCGTTAAAGTAGCATTTGGAATATTTAGAGTATTTACTGAAGTTAAACAGACAAGATTAGTACAACTAGACCAAGTAGCTCTAAAATCAGTTCCTGCTGATGTATCAATTGCTGGAAATGATGTTAGACTTTCACATAAAGCCCAAGTACCACGGAAATCAGCTACTGAAGATGTATCAATTGCTGGGAATGAAAGTAAGTTACTACATCCAAACCACGTAGAACCCATATCTATAACACTTTGTGTATCAATTAAAGGAAATGTAGTTAAAGCAGTACAATAACGGAAAGCTTCATATATTGTTGTAACGTTACTACTATTAATAATATCAACATCGATTAAATTAGATTGAGAATTACATAAATCTCGTAAAACACTTAAATTGGTAGCATCTACTTTAATTGTTTTTATAACATTATGAGAGTCTCTAAAATAAAAATCTGGTCCACTTAAAGAGATTTGTATTACATCACTTACTATTGTATCAACATAAGTAGTATAAGCAGATACAGTAGAATATTCTACACCGTTTTTGTATACTGTACCTGAACCAGTTGTACTAAAAGCCAATTGTCCACCAATAGTTGTAACTTCTACGTCGTAAACAGTAGGACAATTTTCAGGATTAACATAATTAGAACGAGCTTTAATCGCTGTTTGTTCCGCCGAAGAAGGACTAGTTAGAACATCACAGTCCTTAAACATATCTTTTGTATCTGCGGCAGAAGTTGTGTCAATACCACTTAAACATTTTAAACTTGTACACCCCTCAAATAAAGTTGCAAAATACATTCCATTAGAAGTATCCAATAATGTTAAAGATTCTAGCGAAGATGCATCTTTCCAAGCACTCTGAAACCATACTACAGTACTATAATCTAATGCAGGAAATGTTTCAAGCCCTGTACAACCCATCCAAGCTTGACTAACACTTGTTGCTATCGATGTATCAATAGCTGGGAATGAAATTAACCCAAAGCAGAACCACCAAGTACTGCTGAATTGAGTTACAGAAGATGTATCAATTAATGGAAATTCAGCTAATTTAAAACAAAAAGCCCAAGTGGCAACCATAGTCGTAGCAGAAGAAGTATCAACTAACGGAAATTCAGTTAAACCACGACACTCATACCAAGTACTGTTCATATTTGTTACAGAAGAAGTATCAATTAATGGAAATTCAGTTATATACATACAATGATACCAAGTAGCGTTCATATTTGTTACAGAAGAAGTATCAATTAATGGAAATTCAGTTAAACCATAACACTTTACAAAAGCACTATCCATATTTGTTATATTTTCACTATTTATCATACTAAAAGTTGTCAAATATCTTTGATTATTACATAAATCTTCAATACTAGTCATAAGTTTAGCATCTACTGAACAAGTTTCTATTAATTGATAATCCTTATCGAATTTAAAAGATGTTGTTTCAGAATTAATTCTTATAATATCTCCAGCTATTGTATTAATATCGTTAACTCCTGCTGATAATCCAAAAACCTCACCATCATTAATAGTATACTTACCTGGAGCATCAATATAAAATCTTATAATTCCACCAGTAGTTGTAAATTCTACTGCAAAAGGCGGTAAACCATAATATGGGATAAAAGTTGCAGCACCAGCAGGTAATTCTACACCACTATCTATAATATCCTGAGAAACATCTATAAAATTTTTTACATTTTCGCTTATTATCGAATGTAAACTCATTTGATAAACATCGCCATCATTATCAACATTAACCATTATACCATTATTATTAATAGCATTAATATAACCAAAATAACCATTAGGAATAAGATTTTTCTGCTGGACTGGAATCATATTTTTACCGTTTAAATCATAGACACAAGCCGTACCAATCTTATTTCCATCCCAATTAGCATGTGATGCACTAATAATCACATGAGAATTACTAATCTGGACAGTATGTGCAAACCAAGCAGTAATATTCAAATAAGGTTCTGGAGTTATTACTACTTGCTCTCCTGTAATTATATTAAATATATAAGCTTCGCCAGCTCCATACCATCTATTATTTGTTATTATATGTGTTTCATTGGCATATAATTGATACCCAAAATTACTAGCACTAATACCATATTCAGGATAAAATTGTTTTATTAATGTACCGTTTAAATCATACATATATATAGTACCCGAACCTGGTTGTGTGTTACTATGATTATTACTTCCTGGTTCCGATACAAAAATATTACTACTATTTATTGCAACTCCAGCCCCAAAATGAAATTGTTCTTGCGGTACTGGAGCTGTAAGTATAATTTCATTAGAGCCATCTATATCAAAAATCCAGGCAGCCCCAGCTCTAAAAGGATTAGAAGGTGAACCATAAGCAAAAGCACCAACAACTATTTTAGTTTCTGATATATCTATAGCACTTCCAAAGTAAGTATCATTAGTAGTTATAGAGGGTTTTATTGTTAACATATTTGTGCCATCTAAATCATATATATAAGCTGCACCCACATCACCATCAGCAGTTCTATTAGTAATAACCATTTTTGTGTTACTTAAAGAAATATATTCACCCCAAGTATCACCACTAGGATTTGGGTTAGGTATTTCTATTTTATTAGTGCCATCTATATCCATAATAAAAGGTAAATAATTATTATCATCACTCCCCATTAATATATGAGTATTAGAGCAGTATATTTCATTTGTGTCAATATTTTGTTCTAATAACAATTCCCAATCACTTTGTTCATAAATATCTTCTTTTACTCTCATTCCATAACTCTTAACTTGGTTTGCTATTGCTAATTCTGCACTCATTTAATTTTCCTTTAATCTAATTCTGGTGTATCTCTCATAATAACTATCTTATATTTATCATCTGGATTATCTACTAATGCAAGTGAACCATCGATTTTTTCCGTTGGCGTACTTCTATTATATAAAAATAATACTTCATCTGCAGTAATTGAGGTATTATATGTCTCTATTTGTGACACTCTAAAAGTACCATCTGAATTATCTGCAGCACTTAATATATTATTATTATAAAAATAACTACCAGTAATAACTGCTTGCTGCCAAATTAGAGAACCATTGTGATAAATTTTAGCAATATTATCTTCTATAGATACTGCCACAAATGTTAGTGCTGTTGGATGCTGTATATTAGTATCAAGAAATTGACTATGTGATAATGTTATAAAAATATCGTTTTGTAATTCTCTATAAAGATTATAAGATAATATATTAGGGTCGTCAGTACAAACACCTGTAACATTAACCCAAAATGTAAAAGCATAGTGAATTTCTGGGTGAGTTATATGAGTAATAGCATCAGGTATGCCTTTAGTATAATGTGCAGATATTCCAGCACTATATTTTACAGTATTATCATATGTTATATCCCATCTACCAGGTGTTGCCACTGAGTCGACATTTGAAAATGTTTCTGCCAGATTTCCCTCTAGTCTCCATTCTCTCAATAGTCTTCTGCCAAAAAACTTTTCACTTATATCAAGCATCCATTCTTCATCATAATCTTCTTTAAAAATTACTATAGTATCTCCACTATTATTCTTCGCTTTATTAAGTATTGCTAATTCTGCACTCATATTTTCTCCTTAAATTTTGCTATATCTATAAAGAGCACCTGCCCTTGGCCCAAAATCTTCATCATTACTATCACCAACAAAAATATATTTATCATCCATAGTAAGTGCTTGACCTGTTATGTAAGCACTATTATTATCTTCATAAGTATTAATTGCTTTAATATAACTACCATCTATATTAAAAAGATGTATATTATCTTCGGCTGCCGCACTAACGCAAACTTGATTTTTATATATTGCAACAGCATTTCCAAATAAATCATAATTATTAAGAGGTGAGTTTAATATTACTTCATTAGTACCATCTATATTATATATAAAAGCTGTACCCGGATTACCTGTTTGAGTATTAACTGCCCCAACAATAATATGTGTATCTGAAATATCAACATCAACACCAAAACTAGGTACACTAATAGATGGAGTAACTGTCGTTAATAAAGTACCATCTAAATTATATATATAAGCTGTACCATTATTTTGGTCCCCTATTATTACTTTATCTTGTGTCATAGATACAGCTTTACCAGAATTTAATGCAATTCCATTACTTCCATCTAAATCATACAAATATGCTTGACCTGTATTAGAACATACTGCAATTTTAGTTTCATTCATTTCTACTTTCCACCCAAAATAACTAGTTCCCGGTGGTGCTTGTATTAAAGTTTCATTTGTTCCATCTAAATTATAAGTAAATATATATCCATTATTAAAATATCCAACTACACATTTATTACTATTAATCCCAACAGATAAACCAAAATTTTGTGTATTAGTAATACTAGGTGTTACTTTTATCGCGTTATTTCCCATTAAATCAGAAAGATAGATTGCACCAACATCAGTACCTGCTGCATTATTTGTCATGCTTGATGTTATTAATGTTACCCCATTATTGGCTGTCGCAAAACCATAATTATCCCCTGCAACTATATCAGAAGAAAATATTTTTATTCTTGTACTAGCGTCAAATTCTTTAGGAGCTGGTAAGTTCAAAACTATTTTACGAGTACTTAAATCAGTAGCTGGAAATATTCCAGATATATCTAACATTATTGTATCATCAAATAATTTATTATCTACACAATACATACCTAAGTTATTTTTAATTTTATTTAATACTGCTAATTCTGCTGACATCGGTTTCCTTTATCTTTCATCTAGTGGTCCAAAAATATCATTAGCGTTTGCAACATTATTAGTTACATAACTCCCATTTCCAGCCATTGCTGTTGTACAAGATGAATAAGTTATTTCGGATATTAAATATTTTGTATTATTTAGTGTATGAATCACAGAAATCTCATGGTCAGCGTTAGTATAAGTATAATTAGACTCACTAGTAAATGTAAATAATTGTATTTTAGTATTATCTGTAAAATCTACAGTCTGTCTAAATCCAGCATTACCTTTTCCAGTTCCGGAAAATAGAGACGCTGGAAAATTTGCTAGTATTGTACCAGAATCGTCCCGAAAAATTATTGTTGTATAATTACCAGTATTCCAAGTAGTATTATTTTTATGATATTCAAAATAACCCAATCTAACATTATTATCATCATAAAAATGGATATTAAAATTCATTCTATCAGCAGTTGCATAAAGATGTTTTACATCAATATCAAATTTGGGTTCATTTAAATAAAATGCAAGTGAATTTTCCCAATCAGTATATGCTGTCATTCCATATTTATATCTATTTTCTAATAATTTCCAAATCTCAGGGTCATAAACGGGATTAGCATATTCATCATCATTTTGAAAATTTTGAGATGCCACAATAATATTTTTTAGAGGTATTGTTGGAGCCGGTAATGTACTTTTAATAGATATATCACTACCTACATCATAGAACTGTGATATATCAAAATTATAATCATTTACTTTATTACCTCCAACCTTTTTTTGAATTCGGACGTCTGCTGCTAATTCTGCACTCATTTAATTTCCTTTTAAGGTGGAGATGGAATTGTTCTAGTTAATGAAATTAAATTTCCATTTCCATCATAAGCATATTCTAATATTAAAGTATATATTCCGATATTACTATATAAATCTATGCTAGTTAAAGTACCAATTTCATCATAATTATATGAGCCATAATACCCGGCTAATAAATCATCAATTTGACCATAAGTAATTTTAGTTAATCTATTATTTGTATTATATTCCATATTAGTTATATCCGCATTTTCTAATTGTTTATCTAATGGTACAGTTCCACCAGCATTATTATGAACCCATTCTCTAGTTACTAAAGTTCTATCCTCAGAAGAACTATCAATAATATTTTCAGTTAATTCTGGAGCTACTATTAATCCATCTTTATAAACTTCAAAAGCATTTCTACGAGAACTATCACTACTTCCTATACCAATTTCATGAATAATATTACTATTGTATCCTATATTATAAGTACCTTGAGCATGGTGAGCATGGTGAGTAGCTCTAGTCCCATAACCTTCTGCATGAGAAGCACTCCCATAAGCCCAAGTATGCATTCCTTCTGCATGTGCACCTTCAGCTACAGTTGCTCCACCACCAGGCGGAATATATCTATTTCCTCCACATCTACTAGAAGCATTTGTACTATATTGAGAAACTGTTGTACCAAAACCTTCAACATGAGAAGCATGCATATATGCACCAATAAAATTATAATGATTTTCGGCATGTCCATCATTTCCATAACATTCATTACCATGACCTTCTACATGACATTGTTCTGCAGATGCAGTTGTTTGATTGCCACTGGCAATAGAATAACTACCGCTAGCTGTTGTCCCATAACCTAGAGCAGTTGAACAATATCCACTAGCAGTTGTATAATATCCAGAAGCTATTGAATAATCCCCACTAGCACGTGTCATATTTCCCATAGCCATAGCGCCAGTACCAGTAGCTCCAACATTAGATCCTCCGCCATCTAGTATATTAGCACCAGAATCATCAAAACTAAAATCTACTGCATATTTCCCTATATCTCCATAATCATCTGGGTCTTTTCCTACTAGTCTCCAACCAATTCCGTTACCTTCATCGATAGCTTCTAAACCAGTTCCACCACCTCCAGCATTTTCAACCCAAGCACCATCTTGTCTAGTATATTGTTTACTATCTGTTGGTGCATCTGTTTGAATTACAGCTGGAGTCCAAGAATTTAATGTTCTATTGTATTGTAAACCTGAAGGAGCATCTTGAATACCAAATGTCATTTCTTCCCATACATAAATTGAAGGGTCACCTGGTAATGCTCTATTATCTTGTAAAATATATTGCTTGTAGTTTAATCCACCATCTGAATTTCCATCCCATAGTGCATCATTTCCATCTGCATCCATTAAATTTCCATCAATTAAATCATAACTTGGAAGGTTATAATGTAAATATACGTCACCAGTATCAAACATATTAGAGTTTGGTAACTCTGGGTCTGGTTGTGGAAGTGGTGGTGGCACTAGTCCTTTATAATATACTTGAGCAATATTTTCAGCAGCTGGAAGTAATACCCAAGCTTTATTATTTCTTACGTAATCTCTACCATCAATTGGTGCATCACCAAAAGGATTAGTATAAGCACTTTCAAAATATTCTTTAGTAATTAAAACTTTACCTGTAATATCAGCTTCAATTGTATCTTGTTGTAAGTAAGGAGCTTTTACAGAACCACGTTCAATACCTGAACCATCAAAAACTTCAAGTCCATTTTGTCTACCGTTAGATGTACCAATACCAACCACAAAAACTTTGTAAAGATCACTATTATCTAAACCTTCATCTAAATTCCATGAACCAAATACAGCCATGTTAGGATTAGCCGCTATTAAACTATCACCAAATACAAAAGAATTTGCACCTGTTTGATATGGCACTGTTGGTAAGCCAAGTTTAGGTGATGGAAGTGAACCTCCACCAGAATTATCAACTACTGCTGAATCTGTTCCACCAGCAAATGATGAAATACCGTTTGCTGTATTTCCATATCCAATTGTTGTAGATTGCAGTCCAGAAGAATTATTTCCACGTCCAACTGAAAAACTATAATCTTCAGATGAAGTATTATTTAGTCCAAATGCAGCAGAATTTTTAGCTGATGCTATTGACCCATCTCCAAATACTGTAGAATTCATTCCCGATGCTAAAGTATTTCTACCAGCAGCAAGACTGTAATTTCCAGTTGCACCAACTATTCTAAGTGGTGCTGTTTGGTCTTGCCAAGTTAAATCAACAGAATAATCTCCTACAGGGTTTGCAGGTATTCTTCCATTGTTATCTTTTAATATCCATCCAGTCTTTCCTACTTCTTCTGAAATTTTTTCTAAACCATTTGATTTTTCGCTTAAATCAATAAGGCTAGCTTTATCATCTAGTGTACTTTGTAAATCTGTTTGGCTTGATAATGTACCTATAATATCACCCCAGTAAATCGTAGTTGATGGGCCACCTATAGTATACATATTTAGAGAAAACAGCTTAGTAAATAATTTTAAGAATTGCATTTTTATCCTTGGTTCTTTTATTACAATATTTATAAAGTTTAATAATATTTTAATACTAACACTGTATAATAATATTATAATAGATAAAGGAAAAAAATGATTGTAATGTTACTAGGAAAAGCCGGAGCAGGTAAAACTACCATCGCTAAAGTTATGGAAAAAAGAGTTAAAGATAGTTTCACTATTGATGGTGATGAATTAAGAGCCGAAACTAAGAATTTAGATATTGGTTTCCAAGGTAGAGAAGCAAATATGCACTTAGGATTAAGTCGTGCTCGTAGATTATCTGACTTAGGTTTTACAGTGTTCGTTGCAATGCAAGCACCAATTGCTGAAATTAGAAATGAGTATTTACAGCAAGAAGATATTCAGATACTTGTGACAAATTCGGGAACGAATCATAAAGATATTAAAGGTTATAATGATAACTTCAGTCCAGATTATAATGATGTTCACTACACTGTAGAACTTACAAAATTTGATGCTGAGAAATTCTATAATGAATTCTTTCCTAAGGTACTAGTACCAGCAAGATTTCAAGGGTTCCATAAAGGACATAAAGTTGTATTTGAAGAAGCTAGAAGACTAAGCCCAAATATTACAGTTGGTTTAAGAGTTGATGAAGGTGATATTATTGACTTAGATAAGAATATGAAATTACTTAGAGATAGAGGTTATACAGTAATTAAGACTCCAGATATTGATGAAGATTGGACTCAATTTGCTGATAATTATGATATTTATGTTCAAGGTAATCCGGTCGTAATTGAAAAATTCAAAGACTCAAAATGTGATTTACATCATGTTCCACGTTATGGTGATGTTTCAGGAACTAACATTAGAAAAGATGTTCAAGCTGGAAACTCAGTAGAAAGCAATGTTGATAATGACGTTCAAGAGCTTATCAAAGAAAGTATAAATAAATAAAAATACTAGAGAGAGCCAATGAAATTTGATTTTAAAAATGAATTTATTAATGAAGTACTAATTACACTAGGTAAAAAAGCATATCCAAAATTTGGAAATATTGTTATTTTAGCTGGTGGAGCTGGTTCAGGTAAAGGATTTGTAACTCAAAATCTTTTAGGAATTGAAGGGAAGATTTTAGATGTTGATGCTCTTAAAGTATTTGCTATGAAATCTCCTATGTTAAATGATAAAGTTATGAAACAGATGGGAGTATCTTTAAAAGATATTGATTTAAAGAATCCTAAAAATGTTTCAGTAGTACATAAAATTGTTAAAGATTTAGGTATATCTGATAAGAAACAAAGAAGATTATTTGATACAATCGCTGCATCTAATCCAGAGAGAAAACCAAATATTATATTTGATGTTACTTTAGATGATATCCAAAAGCTTAACGATATTATTATGGACACTGCAGAACTTGGTTATGCTAAAGAAAATATCCATATTGTTTGGGTTGTTAATGATGTTAAAGTTGCTTTAACTCAAAATCAAGAAAGAAGTCGTGTTGTACCTGAAGATATTTTAATTGATACTCACGAGGGAGCAGCATTAACAATGAAAAAAATTGTTAATATGGGTTCTAAAATCAAGAAGTATATGGATGGAGCTATCGTATTTGCCTTTAATAAAAAGGGACAAGATTCAGCGATTAAAGCTTCAGAAACAGGTGGGTTCTATGTTGTAGATTCTGCTTACGTTAAAGTTAAAGAAGCTGGTAAAAAAATAAATTTAGAGACTTTAGAGGGTAATATAATTGATAAAATCAAGAAGTATACACCAACTATTGATACTTGGGGCTAAGCTTTAGCCAAATTCACAAATTTAGTCCAAATTTAAGCTCCGTTTAATGTTAAACATGTTATAATATAGTATAAAGAGAGAAGGTTTAAGATGAATTTAAAAGCTATTATGATTACAGCATTTTGGAAGCAGAACGGATGGCACCAACACGGTGTTATTGTTCATACCTTAAGAGTAACTTACGAAA
>Ga0164315_10004254_pt1 | contig 11100 bp, 9 predicted proteins | sample GuaBasSedimGuay6_FD_113737 | JGI IMG/M metagenome (GOLD analysis project Ga0164315, IMG submission 113737) | Subseafloor sediment microbial communities from Guaymas Basin, Gulf of California, Mexico - Guay6, Core 4569-2, 0-3 cm | ecosystem: Environmental > Aquatic > Marine > Hydrothermal vents >...
CCCATCAATATGCTGGTGATACGCAATCTTAACGTATTGCTGTTACATGAAGCAGCTAACTCAAAGAGCGTAGGGGATGTTCTGAATGATCTATCTAAAATAGTAGCAGATACGGATTGCCATCTCCTTTTGACCATGGACAACAGCGTCCCTGAAAATTCTGTGAGTGGCCTGTCTGAGCAGCAAGCCAATTATTATTCTGAAGTCGAATTTCACGTTAATCAAGTACTGACTCTCACCTGGAAGAGATACACACATGATTATTGCTTACTACAGGCAGCGGAGATTTCGATCAGGAAAAGCCCCTACACGGTACCGGTGGATTTAACATGCCTTATAAACAGTAATTCATTGAAGATCAGCGACCCAAACTCCGCGTCAGATCACGGAAAAGAGCAATGGTTTGAGGTATATGAGGAGGACTATTGGGAATCAGAATGTGGGTAATAGCCTATTAACCCCATAGTGTAGCGACAGGGGAAAATGTTTTGGAAATTGGCGCCCCCGAGACGATTCGAACGTCCGACCTCGCTTAGGAGGGCAATAAATACTGAATATATAAAATACGCATAAAATATAGAAAAATGTCATAAAAGGCTAATATACATAAAAATACATGTAAAACAAGATGTTATGATTGGGCTTTTTAGACAATATGCCAATGTATAAAAATTTAGCCAAGACCTCGAAGTGAATTGCTTCCTAAATGTCACAAAAACAAGTATAACCTATATTCGGTTACTAATGACTCTTAGCTGAATAAAAATGAGCAAAAATAATATTTTGACTAAAGCTAAATTAGAATTCGACAATAAAGAGACGGCCGCGATCTTCTCACGCTACCTTGCGTGCCTGCAAATGGAAGTTGGTTTGCCATTTGTTCCAAATGTTATAAAAAGCCTGCAAGAAATTCTGGTAGTCGCAGAGATGTTCCCGTGGGTCGATTCCGAGTGGCGCAAATCGAGAGTTCTGGAGGTTGAGGCTTGTGCTGCCATTCTCTCGAAACAGGAAACGAATAACGCGCAAATCCATCTCGATCCGAGGACTAACAACCCGGTCCGAAACACAGATAAGTATCACCGGGCCGCTTTTTTTTGCCAGTCCGCCGGGGATATTCATCTCCAGGCAGTGGCTTTTAAACTCTTGCTCTTATCGGTACTAGTTAATCCTGACAAAGCTGGAATGTTGCGGGTACCAAAAAAGCTTACTGTGGAGCTACGGACAAGTTTTAACCTCCGTCGGAAGTTAGACACATTGCTGCGTGATTTTCCATCGCCTCACTCCGATGAGTATTTAGATGACCTCATTGTTTCGCTATCAGAGAATAAAAGTGAAGTAGGGGTGGAGAGTTTTCGGTGCACGCTGAGTACATTCATGAAGTGGGAGCAGTTCTCAGATAGTGGTACATCAAAAACCTCTCCCGGGGTTAAAAATGGACAATCTATTCGGAGTTCTGTTTCAAGTGGCAAGAAGACCGGTTCGAAAAAACCTGGAAAACCTAAAGGTAAGCCCATCCATTTTAAGCCAGCTTCAAGAACGCCAGTTTCGCGCTATCGTGGAGCGGGTTCCTTGGTGGAGGAGGTGGAAATTCAAGAGGGGGGCATGCCTCTTTATCGGGTCTATTTCGATGAGGGTAGTGAGGGTTTTGATTCAGGCGTAGACGATATTGATGACCTTCATGAGGATTCCGATCTTACGCTTCTCGGTCAAGCCATTAGGTCTTCCCACTGGATGCGGCATCAAAGGTCAATATCACAAGCAAGCTTGCGAATGTTAACGAAAGTTGAAAGAAAGCGATTCCTCACTGAGCATATCGTGAATCTCTCAGGAGATAAAGCCAATGAAAGGGCATGGTCTATAGCAAGTCTTGTGTCCTACCAAACACCATTGAGTGCCCATGATTTCCTTTTTGGTGAATTTTCGTTTAGTGAGCTATTCGATCCTGCGGGGCGGTATGTTTTGGATATTGTGCGTGTTGATACAGGTTATAGACCGAAGGGTACTACACAAGACAAATTTCGTGGCTTCCTAACTCAAACTTACCTGTCTCTTCGCGGAGGCATTGGAGAACTCATTGCTGACCTGCTTTCCAAATCTCATTGTAAGACATTTTCTGAAGCGTTGGATGTTGATCGGGATGGGATCAAGAAGGCACACAAGAAAATGACATTAAAACTGCGCGACGGAAATCGATACTTGATTACACAGAGCAAGGTGGAAAATGCGCTGTTCAATGGATTGAGCGATTTAAAAGACAACAGTTCTCTGGCTTTTCTCCTAGCCGGTAAATCTTCTCAGATGCACACAACATTGCTGTTCTATTGGGGTATTCCCGAACAAAAACTAATCGATGCTTATGAGTCAGTGGTGGAGGACTTTCTCTGGGTATGAATGAAGAAATACAAACTAAAGATTACCCTAACATTTCTATTATAAGAGGGTTTCCACAGGTTGCCCTCGGCTATTATCGTACGCAACAATCAGAAAATCCAAAATCCATTGCGTTAATGCATAATGCTTATGTCAATTACACGATTATGCTCCAGCAGTTTGCGACCGGAGCTAGGCCGATTAACGCAATATTTTCGGATCCAGCGTGTTTAGACCTCAAGTCAGGCTTGGTTTTGGTGTCAGACAAAGTGGTTATTGAATCCCGAGCTTTTCGACTGCTTCCTCTGACTGAAATTGCAGTGCAGCAATGGGAGAAATACCTCGAGCATCTTGCTTATTTGGCCGCAAGGCTCGCCAATAAGCCTGGAAGCAGGCCCATAACATACTCGATTCAAAGGATTTTGAGTGGTTCAAATTCACAGAAAATTCCGCTGTGCTTTTATCTTAGTGAAGACTTGCAAAATACAATTAATATTACTAAAGGCCACCTGGATACTTTATATAGCACGGTACTGGATATGCCATCGAATATATCCCGAACAATACTCGCCACTGAATCTGAGGAGAGCGGGTTAACTGGTACTGATATTGAGATACTTTTGGGCCACAACGAAAGTGTAGGGTTAGATGATCCTTTTGGACATGTGGCCATGAGGGCGCCTTTGGAGTATTTGGGATTTTCTCGCAAGGTATTGGAATCCAATTTTGACGGTTATCAGTGGAAAGTACTTGCCGGTCCATTTTCGCGAAAGGGCGCCATCAAGAGGGTTCCCTCTTCAAATAAAAAATTTGATAGCCCCCACGATGAAAAGGTCTTCGGTTTCGAGGCACGATCCCTTCGAAGGCATGAGCTTGCCAAGAAAGCACGCCGTGTAGTGAAGGATGCATTTATCGAAATATTTCCGGAAGAAATACCCAGGCAACCCAGCAAGGCGGCGCTGACTAAATTGCGACACAGAGTGGTTAAGGGTTCTCGTGAGGCAGGCGTCAGTGAAACCTGGGCGTTACGCATTCTTTATAAGCGCTTAACGAAAGAGCTCAAGGGGAAGTCCTGGACAAAACAGCTAAAGCGTCGATATGCGCTAGAACCTGAGCCCAGCCCCTTTGATCCCAATTCTCTGGTTCGATATAAGGATGCAAAGGCTGTGCGTTTGCGTTTTGCCGATTATCTGGAGAAACAGGGGCGAAAGTCTGCCGGTGTGGATGCTGCAACACGATTGGCAGAGTTAACAATTCATGTCGCCCTGTCGAGTAGAGTTGGAGAGGTCTCTCGCTTACAGCAGTTGTGGAGGGGGGCGGTGAAAGCCCGAGTGAAGATTGGCGAGCTGGAAGTTCTCGAGATACCATTGCCTGGGGGAAGTGATGATGAATACCCCGTGACGCATCGGCTTGTGCTCGACGATTTTTCAAAGTATTTGCTGTTTGGTTTGTTTCAAGGTGTCGACGACGTTTCACTGCGGGCGTTGACGGCTGATGATATCGAATCAGCACTCTTTAAGCTTGGAAAAGCCCTGGGTCTTGTCGAGACCAAAAAGAATGATGTGTGGGCGGTTCTAGCGGACCTTAGCCAATCTTTGGCCCTACTTGAAGTTAAAGGAGTATACCGAGAAATATTATCCAGGCGAACACCTAGCAGAACTCTACCTTTGGAAGCAATTATTCGCCTCCGGCAGCAAAGTGTTTATCCGATGGACGGCTCTGCAACCGCTACCTACGCTGTTGAAGCAGCGGGAAATAGAACGCAGCGTGTTGTCCTAGAAAGAGGGCCGTTTGGCACAGTTGTTCGGGGGTTTAAGAAAGAATTTCGAAATATAGTAGAGGCAACCAAGGAGGAAATTCCATCTGCAAAAAAGCTAAGTGAATCACGAAAGGCTTTATTGAGCAAAAAAATGAAGCTGTACATGACTGAAAGCAACATGCCTTTTTCTCTGTATGTGTTGTGTTCGTGGTGTGTGCGGCTATGCGATCATCGCACTATTTATGGTCATGAAATTGTATTTGGAACAGTAGTTAAATACACGCGGCTAATTCTACATGTCATTCTGAATAATCCTGAAATGCGAGAGATGGAGGCCTGGAATACTGATCAGTATGGGGATTTCTACTCTGGTCTCATAGAGGGGGGATTTCCGGGCAGTGACAGTACGCTGCCTGGGCGTTTGATGGATTTTGATGCACAGGTATGTAGTATTCGTGCAAGAGTGGGTGAGCTCGACTGGTCCGGAGTACTTTCGGTTAAGCCGCGTGATGCGGATAGCGCAGAACGAAAAATTGATGCGAACATTGTTACGGAGGCAGAGTACGAAGCTGTTCTTAGTGCAATCATGGCACTCCACAGCTTGCCCCACACCGAGCGCTACCAGATAGCGACCTTACTGATACTGGGCTTTCGATTTGGCTTGAGGTGGGCAGAAGCCTTTTACCTGCAGGTTCGGGATATTCAGTATAGCGATGATCTTTCCCATCTATACATTAACGTTCGCAGTAACGAACTCAGAGAGCTTAAGTCAATCGCAGGTCGACGGCGTATTCCCCTGATCAAGGCTTTATCTGGAAAGGAGAAGGAAATTTTGTCTGTATTGATTCGCCACGCGGAAGTCTGGCGAGGCGAGGATAGCGATGCACAATTAACGAAAGATTCGGAGGTGGCGCATGGACTACTTCATGAATCAAGGGCGAGTAGTCTAATCAATGGCATGCTAAAGGCTGTCAGCGGTAATCCTCTACTGCATTATCACCACTGCAGGCATACATTCGCGTCGCGAATGATGCTAGTGGCTTTTGCTGACACAGATTGCCCACTGTATTGTCAGCTATTTTCCAATTTGGCGAGTGACTATATAAGCGCAGAGAATTTGGATGAAGTTTGGTGTAGGGGCGCATCAGATACCCGTAAACTTCGCGCTATCAGCACTCTCCTTGGTCATGTTTCCCCGGTCACAACCATAATTTATAGCCATGTTTTTGATGCCTTAACCTACTTGAATGCCGCAGAGCATTATGACGTGCAAAACCTGCATCTTGCGGCATACGTATTAGGGAAGTCCCATTCAACGGTAAGTCGGCAGCTTTATCGAACTTTAGAAAATAGACCCTTAGAAAAATTCATGCCAATGAAGCATTACTATAAGGGGGCGAAGGTTTTCCAGCCTTACGAGCCTCCTTTTATGCCGGCTATAGAAGATAATGGAATCGTAAATTCTGAATCGCCTCACTTTAACCTATTACAGGTTCATGACCTCTTGGTCAGTTTCGGTAGGCAACGAAGCGCTTTGGTGTCCGGGTCAACTTGGATGATTAGCGCGGATGAGCTCGAGTTATATAATATTGCACGCAATGTTGAGTTTAATAGTGGGTATACCCGGTATGGCCTGGTTCTCCTTTCGCCGACTGCACTGCAACAATCAGTGTTGGATGAGCTTCCTGATTACTTTGAAAATCAGGAAGAAGACTTGTATCTGCGAGAACAAATCGTAGCAATAGTCGGCGTAATTACTTCTATCGAAGCCAATCCTGATACACGTAATACCATGGGCAATATGTTGCGGGCGTGGCAGGGGGCCTATTCTCATCGCGACCCCTATTTAATATTCGAAGATATAGTCTCCCTAACTGGTTTCTTGGAGGGGGTTAAGCTGCTCCCGCTGAAGAATATGCGCTGGAACCTCCTGCTGCCCAGTAAAGATGAGGGCGAGTTCTCTACCTCAGGCGTATTGAATGCGTATTCTAACCTCGTCACTCTAACGGACCAGATTGTCCGGTTGTCACCCGGGCGCGGAAAAGTGTACGAATCTGCCCGTGTGGGGTTGCGCCTACAAAAGAATCCGGGCTTATCGATGAGCCGCGAGGGTATGAGTCGTGTACTGTTTACATTATTAGTTTGGCTGGATAAAACACAGCAATACTCGGCGTGACAGTCTATATGTAAAGGTTAGCTTTGTTATTCAAAAAGGGTTTAGCCCCCCCCCCCTCCGAGTTCCATCGTATCGATCTACACCCATACTTGAGCCCGGATGCTGCTCTGACACCCCATAATTCAGTTCTGAGAGGAATCTGCTTGAGTTACATGTTGACATAGGGGTATCGTCTTTTAGAGCTAACGATCCAACGACATATTTATTTAAAAAAATTCTACGGAATATTTTATCTAAATGTCGAGAGGGTCATGTAATGTCAGATTTTCAATCTATATTAGTTGCATCAGTAAAAAATAGTTCTCAGGTTAAAGAGTGTGCGGGAGACACAACCAGGTGCGGATTCTCCGATTATGAAGCATACATCAGGGACTTAAGGTGCCTGGCTTTTTTTCAGAAAGAATGCCGAAAATACTGTCACTTTCCGTCAGACGAGAGCAGCGGTTTTTTTCCAAGTGATGACCATGTCTATCTTGAGGGACGTCTTCCTGTAGGTCTTTGTGACGGACTTTTTGCCGATGATTTGGATCGAGTAGAGAGCAGAGTCTCTCTGATAACAAGCATTGCTGAGTTTGAGTCCCTATGTCGTTTGGCTGCTGCGATTTTGGCTGAGGTACCCATAGATTGTGACCTTAGCAAATTTGATCAAGCTCACGCATTGGCTACGCGTATCCAGAATGAATTCGAGCTGACGCAAGGTCACACATTTGTTGTGTTTTTTGGTGATGACCGGGATCCAGTGGATTTTCGTATCTCTCCAAAAAGTGTACCCGAGCTCTCCCCGATTGTTATTGAAATTTCTGGAGTGGTAAACAACTATTTGAGTGAAACTCAAGTGCACAGTGGTTTTTGGGTTGAAAGTACTGGGAAAAAGATCACCGTAGAGGGGGTGATGGAGCATTCCAGCCTTTTCAGGGACGCGTTAAGTTCAGGTGAAATAATACAGCTATCAGTCAGGCCGTTTGGTGTCCCTAAAAAATATACTAAGGCGCGTATTCTAACGGCAGTGAAAACGGGACGGTTCAGTCAATTATTTACTTGAGTGAAAGAATATTGCGTGAACCATGTGTGATTAGCATTGAGCTTACCATTCGGCCCAGGGTGTTTATGAATAAACTATCACCCAGCCCCATACCCCGCCAATTACTGGAGGATGCCGATTTTGGCGATATACAGTGGCAGGAATACTCACCTGCGCAGTATCGCCGCTACAACAGTGTGGAGGCAGACCCATTGGTAGCACGGGTAAAAGCTGGTTTTTCCGGTTATATGGAAGTATTAGACATAGATCAGCCAGACCCCGAGGCCATTTTTGATCAATTCGGACGTTTTTGCATACTCACCGCCACCCACGGTGGCTACAGTGGGCGCGAAGAGTCGAATCGCCTGGCAGTTCACGCGTTGGGTTTTAATGAAGAGCACCGTTGGTACCACGGTCGCCCGGTGATGGTTGTTAAAAATGACTACCAGACAGGCTTGTTTAATGGGGACGTTGGTATTTGTTTCAAACTCGACGAAGATCTGCGGGTTTATTTCCCCGATCAGGAGGGCTTCAAGAGTTTTACTCCCAGCAGGGTCCCTGCTCATGAAACAGCCTTTGCTATTACCGTGCATAAATCCAAAGGCTCGGAGTTTCAGCATGTACTGATGCTGCTACCGGATAGCTATACACGAGTCGTGAGCCGGGCTTTGATTTATACAGGGATAACTCGGGCTAGGGAAAGTTTGGAGCTGTGGGGTGGTGCGGAGGTTTTTTTGGGATAGTTATAAGGTCGGCAACATGGGCATCTACCAAGACGGCGGTGTGCAGATGTCCTCGGGTCTGTCTTCCAGAGAACAGGGAGGTGACGGGTGTAGGAAGTTGGTAGGGCAGGGCTGTATGCCCCACGCTTATGTGTATAAAAGTAGACTGGGCAGCGCCCCAAACTCCGCTCCCTGTCCGGGACATCAAATCATTCCAGCCTCAGTGCGGCTGGAATGATGCATCCTCGACTTGGCGCGCTACTGTACACGGTTTTCTCCATGTTGCGTGTCAGCGTTCTTACTTTTTTCCTTTAAAGGTATTTTTGCGATTTCGATGCCAAGAAATATACCCATCGAAAAAAGGGCACATTTTACCGCTTGTTTTACCACAGACCTGTTACGGAACAGCAGGCGCCAAGTATCGAAAAACCTTGCATCTGGATTTCGCTTGAGTCTCGAACGATGCAAAGTAATCAACTCCCTGCAGTAATAAAGCAAAAAGCAGAATACAAACACATAGGTGTTATAGATGAGACTATTCATACAAAACCCCCAAATCGTAAGGCGGCAGCTTGCTGATAATGTGTTTCTCCAGTTCGTCGGCGCATTGTTGTTCTGAGATTGGTCCGTTCTCTGAACAGTCTTCGTGGTATCGCAATAGCCATCTGACGATTGACTCGTAGTTGTTTAGGTGAGAAGCTTCCGAAATACACTCTGCCAGTTCACTTTCGTATGGCACGATATTCAAATTGAGGCAGACTGTAGTTGCGATTCGCTGCATGGATTGACGATGCTTGTCAGCTTGTATGCCCAAAACCACCAGGCGAATGATTTCTTCCTTGCTCATTTTTTTCATTTTTGTTCTCCTTTTGACTCTGTAGGAATTTCAAGTGACTGGGCAAGTACCGCTTCAAAGGCAGAACCATCCTGACGAGTCAGGTTTTTTACATAGGCCGAGTAAGTTCTAAATAGGAGCTCTGTGGATGTATGCCCCATCTGTGTGGCGATCCATTCTGGGGATTCTCCAGAGGCTAGCCATAATGAGGCAGCGGTATGGCGTGTTTGATAGGGTCTCCTTTTCTCAATGCGTAGGATTTTAAGAAGTGGGTACCAGACGCGTCTGGAAAAGTTGTTTGCATTCACAGGCCCGCCTGTGCCAGTGCAGAAAACAAATTGCCCATCACCCGTAACTTTTTTCTGAGCCTTCAGAGCCTTAAATACAGGTTCTGACATGAGAATGGCTCGATTCGATGCCTCATTTTTAGGTTGTCTGAGCTTCCCTTCCACCCAGGCATGCCGGATCAGAATTTCACGACGATCAAAATTAATGTACTTCCATTGGAGTCCATTTATTTCTGAACTTCGGGCGCCTGTAAAGAAACGGGTGCAAATATAATTGGTGAAGTCAGGTCGTACGAATTTCAGAATCTGATTCACTTCTACAAGAGAAAATGGCTGTACATCAGTTTTTGGTACTTTTAGTGTCTTGATGCCCTGACAGGGCGATACAAAGCCGAATTGATCTGCCGCTTCGTTCATTACCATCCGCAATGGTGCAATAATGTGATTGATGTGATCGGCGGATATCGTTGCTTCCTTCCTGCCTTTACGTTTCGAAATTTCAGCTCTAAAGTCCAGGATGTCAGCTTTTGTTATGCTCGTCAGAGAGCGTTCACCGAATACGGGGATGATATATTTGTCGAGAATGTACCGTACTGTGTCTGCATGGGTTTCGCGCCACTCAACTCTCTTTTGGTCATGCCAGGTCGATGAGAATGAATCGAAGGAGGGCATTCCACTTTGTATTAGTTCAACACGTTCGAGTTCTTTGCCAAATTCTGCGACGCGTTTAGATTCGGGGAAGTAGCTGCCATAACTAAACGTCCCTAACGTTATTTCCGCCTCAATCCTCTCAAGAATTTTTGCCAGTCGGCGTCTATTTGCCGGACTATCCTTGAGTCTGGTGTATTCCTTGCAGCGCTTGCCTCGATATCTGAAATCCAGGTACAAGGTGCCATTTTTGATAATGTTGATACTTCCCATAACGTTCTCCTTTTTCATCGGGTATCGATGAGTTCAAGGAAAACGTACAGTGGATTTTGAAAACGTGCTGGGCGGAGGGAAAATGGCAAATTGGGGAGAAAGCTGTGCGCGACATAGGCTAGAATTCCAGCAACTCGTCGCTGCTCTGTTGTATAGGCATGTTGGTTCTCATTCTATTCATAGGGTGATAGGCTATCTTCCCCGAGCCCGCCCACAACCTCAAAAGTATTCTGTAGCTGGGTGCCAAAGTGAAATAGTGCGCGAGGCTTATGGGTTATCTGTTAGGAAAATAGAATCATGAATATTCAACAGGCCACTTTTAACGACTTAACTGCAATATGTGAATTGGCAGACCAAATAAATACTACTCACCATCATGAGCTTCCTGACTTATTCCTAAATCCAGAGGATATGGAAGGCTCAACAGAGTTCTGGTCAAGTCAATTTGAAGCAAAAAGCTCAGCCTTCCTGGTAGCGAAGATAGAAAATACTGTTGTTGGTTTTATCACTGCAAAGATTACAGAAAATACTGATATCCCTTTTTTGACAAAGCGAAAAATATGCCGTATCGGTACAATTGTCGTTTTGGAGGAGTATCAAAACAGTGGTGTTGGTAGTGAACTAATGTGTGCCATCGAAAAATGGACGGCAGATTGTGGCGCAGATGAAGTTCGCCTTGAAGTGATGGAGTTTAACGAAAGCGCACAACTATTCTACAATGACAAGGGCTATACTAATTCGTCACGAATCATGACAAAAGTCATGGCCTGAAGATCCGTACCAGACGATTTTCCACTTCGCGTAGATAGTCTTCTTTATCTTTCATGAATTTCCTCGTTGGCGGACGACTCACCAAGAAGTCGTGTCACCACTCTTCAATATTACCCCACCTGTGCCACAAGCGGTGAAAAAGGTCGGGGCCACCATGAATCACCATCTCCGGGAGGAGGTTTAGCGTGACTCTACCATGTATAACGCCCAGGGCGGCATTGCGTTCCTCCTCATTAAG
>Ga0164315_10004256_pt1 | contig 11099 bp, 7 predicted proteins | sample GuaBasSedimGuay6_FD_113737 | JGI IMG/M metagenome (GOLD analysis project Ga0164315, IMG submission 113737) | Subseafloor sediment microbial communities from Guaymas Basin, Gulf of California, Mexico - Guay6, Core 4569-2, 0-3 cm | ecosystem: Environmental > Aquatic > Marine > Hydrothermal vents >...
AGCCACATCCCCTCATCTGGTGGTGTATATGCAAACATGTTGAAGCCTAAAGCAGTAGTGAACAACATTGTAAAAATTAACTTTTTCATTTCGATTTGATTTTTATTAAAATAATAATTTGAATAATTCATTTTTAAAAGGTTTGCTTTTTCCAAGAATCACGCCACCCATGGTAAGGCTTTGTTATTGTGAGGATTGCAGCATAAATCAGGGTTCACAAAACATACTTTTCGTTCGGAAACCAACGTTGGCTGTTCAAAAGTGAACAGACATTTTAACAACACTAAATCCTTCTTACTTTACAACCCCAGAACTTTTGCCCCCTGTACAAATGTTATATCAACAGGTATCCCGGCGGTTTCCAATTTGTCAAGATCTGCTTGCAATTCGGCTTTAATAACCCCTGACTCCTTAAGCAACTTTTTCGTGCCGGCATAATTACCATCACCTTGAAGTTTCAAAATAAGCTGTGTAAGTTCTTTAGAAGCATTCTTCATTTTGTCGATATCAATGGAATAAGTGCCATCAGCATTTTTAGCAAAAGCACCTTTTTCCTGAAAATAATTAAACCTGACCATATTTGCTTTTCCATGGGCACTGGAAGCACCAAACCGTACAGAGCGAAAAATCCCGGCCATAAATGTCACATAATTGTCCATTAGGTTGGTTTCGTTGAATTCGCCCATCTCATTTAGTTTGGTCACGAGGAATAAGCCAAGTATGTCGGCCTTGCCCTCTTCAATTGCTGAATACTGTTCTTTTAAAGCATGACGAACGGTACCACTTCCATCAATCGTATTTTTTATCCCCATTCCATGTGCCACTTCATGAAACATAGTGTTTGAAAAGAACGCATCGAATGTTATGTGTTTTCTTTGGTCTTCTGAAATCAATACTTCTGAAATTGGAACAAGGATATTATCGAATTTTGCACGCATTGCATTTTTTAATTGTAGCTTACGGGTACCTTTTTTCAATTGAACTTCTTCATCATTGGGTAAATTAATGGCAATTGTTTTGCCGGCCATATTGCAATCCCCACCATAATAAACTACATCATAAGCATTCAGGTCGGCATCTGAGCCAGGAACCTCCTTTTTGTACTTTGGATCTACCGGGAGTTCTTTTTGGAGTTGGGGCAGGAAGGTAGCGTACTTTGATAGCTTATCGCTCCAAACCTTATCCTTGATAAGAATGTAAGATTCCTGAGCCGCTTTGTACCCAAACAATTTATCTGTATAATTTTCAATGGGGCCAACAACCATATCTACATTATTGTTTTTCACATCCAGCCAAGCCATGTCACTTGGTTGATAATTATCGGTCAATAATGCTTCTGACCTTAATTTCAGATAATAGGCAAATTCTTTGTCCCCTGCCAATCCAGAAGCTTTTAATAAAAGCTCGGAAGCTTCGGTAACATATTTACTATATGCTTCGTGATACCAAATTGTTTTCAATTTACCATTTTCATCTCTCCTTAGTATTGTATAAAGGCTGGTTTTATCAGGATCGTCAAAGGCCTCAAATTCCTCTTTGGTCATATCATGTGGGTAAAACTCAGCCCCTTCTGGCTTTTTGCCATAACCATCCACAAATGCTTTAAGGTCATCCATCTCATCCCAAGCCCCATAATTTATTTCAGCTAACCTTTTGGTGGCAGGATCTTTAATGCCAGATAAAAAACTAACTTTATCACCCACATTCTGTAACCAGAAAATTTCATCCATAAGTTTAGCAGCTTTAAATAAAAGCTTCAACATTTCTTTTTCATTATCACTTAAATGCGAAATATCCGCTGTTAACGTAAAAGGGGCATACTGATCCACTTTTTTCTGCATTTCAGAAATTTCGGTTGATTTTGTTTCCACTGCTTTTTCTTTTTTCTCGGTGTTGTTGTTGCATCCCTGAAAGATGGTCAGGAAACTTCCTGCTACTAGTAAAAAAATGATTTTTTTCATTTGATCAATATTAAAAATTAATTATTCAATAAATTCGCATAAACACTCCATGAAAAACGATTAAATACTTTTATCCATTAATTTACAAAAAGCAAATCCCCATTATCCAACCAAAACATGGAATATGTTAATCATATCCAAATTTCACGGCGAAAGTAAAAATATTTTCAAATTTGATCAGTAAAAACCAAATCTTTTTTCAAATTGATCCACAAAGTTTATTTTATGCAACTATTTTCAAAGGGGTCTTGTCTTATCTCTATAATTGCCAAAAGGCAGTTTTATTGCTTTGTGCATACGTTCTTTGATTAGATTTTGTGAATTAATTTCTTTTGGAAATTTTGTTGGGAAAAAAATAATTTGTAGTTTTACGCCCTTATATTTAAATAATTTGCCTTTAGGTTTTTACAGCAATAATAAATTTAATGGCAATAGGTCGGTTCACATCATCTATTTTAATGTACTCTGAAAAAGATTTGGTAAAAGAGTGTTTGGGCAATAATGCAAAAGCACATGAAGAATTTTACAAGCGCTATGCAACTAAAATGTATGGGGTTTGTCTTCGTTTTGCCAAAAATAAAATGGAGGCCGATGATATTTTACAAGAAGGTTTTATTAAGGCTTTTACAAATTTAAAGTCTTTCAGGAATGAAGGCTCTTTAGAAGGTTGGGTTCGCAGGACTATCGTAAATACTGCAATTAACCATGTTAAAAAGTTTGCCAAATACAAAAAGGATTTGGACATTGATACCGCAGAACCCGTTCGTAATTTAAGCAGTAATGCAGTTGATAAAATTTCTATAGATGAACTTTTAAAATTGATCAAAGATTTACCTATTGGCTACAAAATGGTATTCAACCTAAATGTAATGGAAGGGTACACACATAGGGAAATTGGAGCATTGCTCGATATTTCGGAAAATACTTCAAAATCACAATTATCAAGGGCACGACACACATTGCAACGTAAAGTTAATGAAATATATAATAATGATCGTTTTTAGGAAATGAGCGATAAGAACATAAATATTGATGACCTTTTCAGGGATGCTTTCGAAAATTTCGAGGTGGACCCCCCAGAGCATGTTTGGGAAAACATCCAAAAGAACATGCATGGGAATGGTAAAGGTGGTTCAGGAAAATCTTTTCCGAAAGGAGGTATATTGGGTATCTCGACCATATTTATTTTGAGCAGCCTATTTTTCCTATTTAGCACAGACAATATTTCATCTAATTCCGAAAAAATTGCATTAAACAGCGATATTAATAATATTGAAACCTTGCTGGCAGTGAACAATTCAAATAACAATGCCCTGCAAAACACACCCCATAACCCTGAACAAAGCTTTATTGACAAAGGTTATGTAAATGTTTCACCATCCACCAAAAATTCAGGGATTGAATCTTTGGATAAAAGGGGCAATGATGCAATGATTGCAGTATCTACAGTAAATGAAGATAATATCCATGGATCGGTTACCGCTAATCAGGTCGGTTCGCCTGCTTACAATAACAACCCCACTAACTTTAAAGAACAAAAAAACCAGGTATCCGATGATTCTGATTTATTGGCAATGGGCAGCAGCAACAATATCAATAGCACCATTAAAGCTTCTGCCCCTATACCAGAAGAATCTTATGAAATTTCACCACCTGTTGAAATGATTGAAAAAAATGAAAAACAAACTTCAGGATCAGAATCAGGGACAGGACCAGAAATTAAAAGTGATTATGGAAAAAGAGGTGACATATACTTTGGATTGTATTTTACACCTGAAGTTATTTTCTATCCTTCAGATAATAATTTAACAAACAAAAGTTATTCCCTCGACTTGAATGCCACTTATAAGTTTTCCAATTATTTACTTCAAAGCGGGATCGGTATTATGTCATCGACAGATAATGGACAATCCAAAGTCGATTTTAAAGAATACCTTGGTAGCTATGAAGATGTTTATGATATTACTTTTGATACAACTTCGGGAGTGCCGGTTCCAACATATCATACCGAGACCGTGGATGTTTACGACTCTATTCAACATGTTACCGTTACCCCAACAAAAAACAAATACACTTATTTACAAATCCCTGTTTTGTTTGGTTATGGTGAAGAATTAAGGCGTTTTTCATGGTTTGTAAAAGGAGGGCCTTCGCTATCTATAATGATAAATGAAAACAAATCTTCGGTAAACCTTGATAATGACAACAACAGGGTTATAAATGTGGATAGCGAAATACCTTCAAGGATAAAAACAAACTGGCAAATATTATTATCGGCCGGGGTTACATATAAATTAGGAAATCATGTGAGCATCGGAGTTGAACCTTTGGTCCGTTTTTACATGAAATCTGCATACGACCAAAATACTTTAAAAACCAAACATCCTTACTCGTTTGGAATACGCAGTGGGATAATCGTTAATTTTTAAGACGGTTTATTGAAATGACTTATAGTAAAAATAAAAATAAAATGACAATTATGACGAAAGCTTTGCTCTCCTTACTAGCTATATTAATTAGTGTGGCAAATGGGGCTTTTTCGCAAGGTGGTAAATATGAGGTTGTCCTTATTGGTCAAATTACCAATAACCAGAATGGCGGGCCTATTAATGACCAGGAGGTAAATATTTATGCCGACTCTTTATATACTATGGATTTCAGCTATCATAAAACAGTTTATACTGATGAGAAAGGCTTTTTTTATGACACTTTGAAAACTGATTTAAAAAAAGGAGCTTTCATTGTCACAACCCAGGATTATTTAGATATTGATTACGATACTACAGTTTATTTCAGGTTTAATTGGAACCCTACCAACACCCTTTTTGCTAACTTTAAGCTCCCTCTGCCAGATCCGGTCCTGGGTCATCAGGCTAATTTTGAATTTATCGAAAACCCATTCAATACCAATGCATTAGAATTTCAATTTACAGATATTACAAATTCAACGAATGTTGTTTTCAGGGAATGGGATTTTGGTGACGAAAATGGTTCTAATGAAATTTCCCCTTTACACACATACAGTGAGCCGGGGGTTTACAGGGTTTCTTTATATGTTGTAATATTAGGATCTGAAGGGAATACGCTTTTTGAATCATATATTGAAAAAATCATAAATGTTAAGTACGATTATTACTTTCATTTAGGAGGGACAGTTTATGCGGGATATTTCCCCATCGATACCGGAATTGTTTATTTGTATAAAGTCAATGGCCAAGATATTGTGCCCATTGACACTGCTATATTCAATGAGCAATACGGGCATTACTATTTTTATCAATTACTTGAAGGGGAATATTTTGTGAAAGCCGATATACCTGCATCTTCAAATGCTTATGGCACATTCTTCCCTACCTATTACAGTGATGAATTCTTTTGGACAGAAGCAGATACTATCTTCCACAATATTACCAATTTTGATTATGATATTGATTTGATACCAATCCCCCAGGTTACAAATGGACAAGGTTTGATCAACGGGAACATTTCTTTTGACCCCTTTGGTGAAAAAGACCCTTCACCCGCGTGTTATGCCGAATTATTACTCCTTAATGACAATGATGAACCAATTTCGGTAATACATTCAGATGAAAATGGGGATTTTAGTTTTCTTGATGTGGAACTGACTTCCTTTAAGGTTTTTGCAGAAGTTACAGGAAAATATACCAATGCTATAAATGTAACACTGGACCAGAACAATCCGGTTATTGAAAATATTGAAATTATTATTGCCTCACATACTGTGAACGGAGGCTTAAACGGCATTTCAGATTTAGAATGGAATTCAAGCTTTAGTGAAGTATATCCAAACCCGGTTTCTGAAATGGCCTCCATCAAAATTGACCTCCATGAAACCACCGACATCTCTATTGAGATATACAATAACACTGGCCAATTGATTAAGCAATCGTATAAAACTGCTTATTCTGGAGAAACTACTGTTTTCATTAAAATGGATTCACAACCGAGTGGTTTTTATTTCTTACATATTTCAGGTGAAAATCAACAATTAACAAAGAAGTTCATCAAGAAATAAAAGTTCAGGACAATATATTATAGAAGCCCCATGATTTTTTATGGGGCTTTTTTTTAATCAACTTTATATAACAGGCAACCCTTTTAATTTTGCTTAGTCTGTTTTATTGTAATAGTTTTTGATGACTGTTGATGAAAAAATAATACGAGGATGTATTTCTGGAAAACGACGTGCCCAAAACCAACTGTACAACGCATTTGCACCGGGTATGCTTGGTGTTTGCATGCGCTATTGCAAAAATGTGGCAGAGGCTGAGGACGTTTTACAGGAAGGCTTTGTGAAAGTTTTCAAGTATATTAAAAGTTTTAGGGGCGAAGGTTCTTTTGAAGGTTGGATAAGGCGAATTATGGTAAATACCGCAATTACTAGTTATAATAGAACAAGTAAAATTTATCATGAGGAAATTGATGAAAACACAATGGCATTTAATGACACATCCAAAGGTGATGAAGTTTATTTGCCTGTGGATACAGAAATCCTGATGCAACTTATTCAAAAAATGCCAGAAGGCTACAGAATGGTTTTGAATCTATATGTTTTTGAAGGGTATAAACACAAAGAGATCAGCAGTATTTTGAACATTTCTGAAAACACATCTAAATCGCAGCTTTCAAAAGGGAGGAAATACCTAAAAAATGAATTGGAAAAAATAGAAAAAGTTAAAAGCTTACAATATTAATGGAAGATGGCTTTAAAAATATCGATGAACTGTTAAGGGGTTCACTTGGTGATTACAACAAACCACCCTCGCCCAAAGTCTGGAAAGGTGTATCAAAGAGTTTGTTTTATTCTGGCCTCACCAAATATATTTTGGTGGCTTTTGGCATTTTGGCCATTTCCACTGCCGCATACTTATATTTGGGTTACACAAACACAGTTAATGTCCCTGATTATTCGGCAAACATTGAAAACAACATAAAAAACACAAATGACCCATCGGTTATTGATGAGCTTATTATTGAAAAATCGGATAATGCAATTGACGACAATAAAAATAAAACATCAACTTCTCAAAGTTTAGATAAGGGCAGCGAAATTAATAGGACGGAAACTATAATTTCTGAAAATAATTCAAAATCAGGAAAAGTTGACACTCCCAAAAAAGCAATTGCCACTGCACCACTTCTTACTAATGAAAAATCGGCTATTGTTGAACCTTCTAGCAAAGCAACTATCGAGGACAGGCCCGTTGACGATATTCCCGCAAATATTACTTACCCTGGTATTCCCGGGCTTTTGGACAATAGCCATATTTCAGGAATGCCTTCAAGCCACATCCATTCAAACACGATATTTATAGACTATTATACAATGGATATAATTACTGGAAGAAATAACTTTAATGGAATGCCAGCGGTTTCAAAACTTGATTATGGTAGCGACAAGAGTTTTTCTTATGGATTGTATATTTCCCCGGAAATAATTTTTACCAATGATGAAGAAAACAGTAAAAAACTTCAAGTAAACATGGATGCGGTGGTCAATTACAAGACGAATGAAGATTTTTATTTACAGGGAGGGATAGGTATTGGAATTTCCCAGGATGATGGCAGGTATTCCGTTGATTATTCGCAATATGACAGTATTGGTTATTATTATGAAGTGAACTCGTTCACAATTGATCCCATTACTGGTAAACCGGTTTTCAAAACCACTGTTGAAAATGTTTATGACACTGTTGATTACAACACCCTTACGCTTACAGGGAACAGATATACATATTTCAGGCTTTCTGGTTTCTTTGGGTATAAAGTGCACAGTGTCAAAAGGTTTTCAGTTTTCGTGAAGGGTGGTTTAACATATTCCATCTTGGCAAAAACCTACGAACCAAACCCAGGATATACAAACGACGATGCAATTAACATAGAAATTACAAATGAAACACCTCAAAGGATTCAAGATACATGGCAGTTATCGGCAGGGCTTGGGTTTCATTACCGATTGTCAAATAATCTTGTTATCAGTGGCGAACCAGTTTATAATTATTACTTAAGACCGGTGTATGAACAAAGGTTAAATACCAAATCACCTTATTCAATTGGTTTAAGGGTGGGCTTACTTTTTAAATTTTAACCGTAATGATAAATCTACGCATAAAAATATTAGTCTTATTGATTTTCTCCATACTAGGGTTGTTAATTACAGCTTATTCACAAACCAACCTTCATGTTAGTGGTTTTATAACCGATGAGGCAAACGGTGAACCCGTACCGAATCATTTGGTAGTGATTACCGTTGATTCAGCAAGTTATATTATCGATTATCCATATTTCACCGATGAAGAGGGCTTTTACGATACCGATACTATTATTGCATATACCCAGGGAACACTACGTGCATTGACTTATGATTGTATTGGTGAAGAACATGCACAGGACACCATTTATAGTCCAGGTAATTCGAATTTTATTTTTGACTTTGATATTTGTACAGAATTAATGCCTCCCGATTGTTTGAATTGGTTTTTTTATGAATCCGATGATTTTTTCACATTTGATTTTTTTGGTTTCGCAGAACCTGGCCCCGCAAACTCTTATTTATGGAACTTTGGCGATGGCTCAAATGGGGAAGGCCAACAAATCACCCATACTTTCCCTGGTGATATTGGTGCAGAATATATTGTTTCCCTTACAACGGTTTACAGTGTTCCTGGAACACAGGATTCCTGTGTTGCCGAATCTTTCGAATTAATTGTTACTGGAAACGGGACAAATTGTACTGCTGATTTTGCTTATGAAGCAGAACCTAGCTCAGCTACAACTATCAATTTCTTGGACTTGTCTGTTGGTAGCCCAACCTTTTGGTTTTGGGATTTTGGGGATGGTGCATTTTCTGAGGAACAGGATCCTGTCCATATATATGGTTCAGAGGGATTTTATCAAGTTTGCCTTTTTATTGAAGATACTACCGGACTCTGTTATGATTTTTATTGCCAGGAAATATATGTTGGCGATTCTGCCGGATATATTGTTACTGTTTCTGGGTATGTTTTAGATGAGTTTGATTTTTACCCGGTAACTGACCATGAAGTTTTTATTAGCATAGATAGTAATTATATTTTTCCAGGTTATGACAATATCGTAACAACTGACGAAACAGGTTTCTATTATGAAAGCATAATGATCCCATTAGAATTAACGCAGGGTTTTGTCAATATTGGGACTTTTGATTGCTTGGAGGAATTTATCAATGAAGACCTGGGATTTTATCCCAACAATAGTTTTCTTTATAAAGATTTCTATATCTGTACCGATAGCACAACCTATCAATGTGAAGCTGATTTTGATTTTAATGAAGACCCGACCGATCCTTTTACTTATCACTTTTTTGACAACTCCTCAGGCACAATAGCCGAATATTTTTGGGAGTTCGGTGATGGTGGGTTTTCTTTTGAACAAAATCCGATACACAGCTATAACTCAACTGGTGATTTTAATGTTTGCCTAACAATTATGTCCGATTCTGTTGGTTATTTTTGCAGCGATACCTATTGTAAAACCGTTTCAGTTGAATATTCATTGATTGCAAATTTTGAATTTAGCCTTGATACAATTTCGGGCAATGAACGGTTCTTTTCTTTTACCGACATTAGTATTGGAAACCCCGATTCTTATTCCTGGGATTTTGGCGATGGATTCACTGCATCCATTCAAAACCCCACACATGAATTTGCGGAAGCAGGGGAATATTCAGTTTGCCTTCAGGTTGAACGCAATTTCCCCAACGGCAATTTTCATATCGATAATATTTGTAAAACGATATTGGCACCAGCATATTACGACTTTGGCGGACAAGCATTTATCAATGGCTTCCCTTTGAACAACCCTTACCCAAACGGGGATACCGGCATTGCCTATTTATACCGGAAATACACTGATGCTATTGTTCCTACCGACACAAATCTTTTTTATGAATTTGGCTATTATTGGTTTCCGTCCACACGTGAAGGCGATTATATAATAAAAGTAGGGCTAACAGAAAACTCAACACATTATCCCGATTACTTACAATCGTACTATGAAAATTCACTTTACTGGGATGAAGCAGAAGTTTTTCAATTGGCCGACACGGGAAATTATTATACCAATGTCCATCTTAGGGAACTTGAAGGGACTGGTTCTGGATCTGGAATGCTTTCAGGGACGGTAAATATTGAAGAGAATTGTTCCCCCTCATTTTCCGTGGATGGTGTTGTGGTAATGCTGCTCGGCGAAAACGGGAACTTGCTCTCTTTTACCTTAACCGATGAAAGCGGCTATTTTTCTTTTCCCAACCTTGCTGCTGCCACATATAAACTTTATGCGGAAGAAACAGGTTTGTTCACAATGGCCAATATTATTACCCTTGATGAAAACAATATGGTTGTTTCAGGTATCGAACTCCTGTTAAATTGCGAAGGGACAGTCGGTATTGATAATTTGACCTATAACAATATTTTCGTAAGCGATATATTCCCAAACCCTGTAAAAGACGATATCAGCATCAACATTGAATTGGACAAACCACTTACTGTTACCACTGAAGTATTTGATATTACGGGACGGATAATATTAAAACAAATTTTCTCACTTCCCGCTGGAAAAAATAGGGTAAACCTCAAAGTCAATCATTTACCAAAGGGGGTTTATGTCCTTTCGTTGAACTTTCCTGAAAACGATGCAATATTCCTGAAGAAATTCATAAAATAATTTCCTGCCTGATTAATTCATGGGTTTTCGTCGTGAGAAGTCAAAATACAAAGAATAAATGTGAGCGCAGATTTAAGACCGTTGCAAAACTCATTATACAAAAATATTTGAGCATTGCCTTCGTGAAGCCACTTCGGCGAAACGAGGACCAGAGAAATTTTTCAACCGGAGTCCGTACGGATGAGGATTGAAAAATTTGATAACCAGCCCATCCGGTCAGGAACCGTAGGGAGTGCAGGGGCATTAGATATTTATTGCATTAATCCCATTGGGGACGGACTATGGGTTTGTGAGGGTTATTGTGCCGAGAGGCCGTCCCGTACGGGACTAGTCGTTTCGCACGAACTTTTCACCGGATTTGTTTACCTCCGCAAGCTCCGGTTAACTGCATCCAGTGTTACAAATAGGCCGTAC